>Ga0256407_10003525_pt1 | contig 27661 bp, 27 predicted proteins | sample RumenRJG_04DNA_FD_193489 | JGI IMG/M metagenome (GOLD analysis project Ga0256407, IMG submission 193489) | Bovine rumen microbial communities from Lethbridge, Alberta, Canada - RJG_04 | ecosystem: Host-associated > Mammals > Digestive system > Stomach > Rumen | place: Canada: Alberta... | reverse complement strand
GGTTGATTCGCAGGGCGAAGCCCTGCGATTCGTCAAATCCGCAGGATTATGACGAATTCAGCCATTGCTGCAATGCGTTTGTCAGGAAAAGCAATGAATTGCTTTTCCTGAAGTGCAAGGTTTTGAAAGCACACGCTTTTAAAACCTTGCACCTGAACAAATCCTGGCGCCCTTGAACGCTTTGCTTTTCAAGAGCTTTGGATTTGTTCATCACGTATTACAGTAAACGAAATCCGCGGTCTTGTCAAGAGATTTTTTTCGGAGTCCCTGTTACCCTAAGTGTTGCTGGATTATATCTTCGTTAAAATGCCTAAAATACCGTCTCCTTCGAATTCTGACCGGGAGAGCAACGGCAGGTTGCTTGTAAAATTGGCATCCTCGCGTTACAATTCAGCTATAAATGAGGGAGGTGCTTCCATGAATTCAAAAGACATATTAATTGAGCTTCGGACAAAGAATGGCCTATCGCAGGATGAACTGGCCGAAAAGGTTTTTGTGACACGGCAGGCGGTATCTCGCTGGGAAAACGGCGAAACTGTACCAAGCACTGATACCTTGAAATTGCTTTCAAAGCTGTTTAATGTTTCTATCAATACACTCCTTGGTGCCCCGCGTCAGCTAATCTGTCAGTGCTGCGGAATGCCACTGGAAGATGCGATCATCGGCAGAGATAAGGACGGAGCGCTCAATGAGGATTATTGCAAATGGTGCTATGCTGACGGAACATACACCTATAGCAATATGGATGATCTGATCGATGTCTGCGTCAAGCATATGGTGAGCGAAAACTTTTCTGAGGAACAGGCTCGCGCTTATATGAAACAGACGCTGCCCAAGCTGGATTACTGGAAAAGATACGAGGAACTCAGCGATAACGGACAATTTGAAACGTTTAAGAAGCAGTTGATCGAAGAAATAAACGCCCTCCATATCGAGGGTATGCCCAAAGTAGAAAAGCTAAACGCCCTTGTTGGACGCTATGTTAATCTTGCGTACCGGCTTCCAAACGGTGCGAGTGTGAAATTTCTGGATGACCAAACGACCTATTTGGGAAACCAACTGGAATCGGAACTTGGCGGTGAACGATGCTTTGGGATTCTTGCAAACATGGATTTTATTATGATATGCACGTATGAGGCAGAAGGAGCCAATCCAGAGCTTGTCCTTTATAAAAAGAGATAAAATACCGATTCATCGAGCAGCTCCGAAAATGGGGCTGTTCATTTTGCCATCCTGCCTTTTGTGCAATATCACTAATTGATTTCCTGATATGCCCAAAAGCAACACTTATGGTAATAGGGATTTTTCGGAAAGACTTTACAAGTATGAACAAATGTTCTATAATGTAGTCGAGAACGATTTGGGAGGCGGTGACGGTGAAGGGAAGACAGAGCGCCTGCTGCTTTACGGGACACCGTCCCGCGAAGCTGCCGTGGGGGCATGATGAGAGCGACCTGCGCTGCGTGCGGCTCAAGGCGCGGCTGAACGCCGTGATCGAGAGCGCGATCTTGGAGGGGACGGAGCACTTCATCTGCGGCATGGCGGAGGGCTGCGACCTCTACTTCTGTGAGGCCGTGCTTGCGCTGCGGGAGCGCTACCCCCATATCACGCTGGAGGCGGCGCTGCCCTGCAGGACGCAGGCGGACCGCTGGAGCGAGGCGTCCCGCGCGCGCTATCACGCGCTGCTGGCCCGCTGCGACTACGAGACCATGGTGCAGGAGAACTATTCCCCGGGCTGCATGATGCGCCGCAACCGCTATATGGTCGACCACGCGTCGCTGCTGATCGCGGCGCACGACGGCCTGCCCGGCGGCACGCGCAACACCATCGAGTACGCGCTCTCGCGCGGTGTGTCGGTGGTGGACGTCCCGATCGGATAGACTGCCTGTCAAATTGCTGAAGAACACAAAAACCCGCGGTATTCTACCGCGGGTTTTTGCTCAGTCCATTACAAATCATTTCTTTTCTGCTTTTTTCAAACAGATAAGTCTATTTCTCGGAGCAGTCCGGCGTCCAGCATCTTCTGCAGCGAGAGGAGGACGCCCAGCTTCGCGTGCGGCCATGTGAGACCGCCTTGATAGTACACCGCGTAGGGCGGGCGAACCGGCCCGTCGGCGGACAGCTCGATGCTGCTGCCCTGCACGAAGGCGCCCGCCGCCATGATGACGGGGGAGTCGTAGCCGGGCATCGGCGCGGGCACCGGCGTTGCGAAGCTGTCCACCGGAGCCGCAAGCTGAATACCCTTACAGAAAGCGCACATGGCGGCCTCGCTGCCGAGCTCGATGGCCTGGATGATGTCGCTGCGCGGCGCGTCGGCGCTCGGCACGACCCGATACCCCAGCCTTTCGTAGGCGGCGGAGGCGAACACCGCGCCGCGCAGCGCCGCGGCGGTAACGGTGGGCGCGAGGAAGAAGCCTTGATAGAGCGAGGGCAGCAGACCGAGGTTCGCGCCGACCTCCTGCCCGAGCCCGGGCGCGGAGAGTCGATAGGCGCAGCGGTCGATGCACGCCTGTGTGCCGACGATGTAGCCGCCGATGGGGGCAAGTCCGCCGCCCGGGTTCTTGATGAGCGAGCCGACGGACAGATCGGCGCCGACGTCGGAAGGTTCGATAGACTCAACGAACTCTCCGTAGCAGTTATCTACCATAACGAGGAGCGACGGCGCGATGGATTTGATGAATCGGATCACTTCGCCGATGGCCTCCACGCTGAGGGTGGGGCGGGTCTGATAGCCCTTGGAGCGCTGGATGTGGACGAGCCTGGTCTTCGGCCCGACGGCGGCGCGGATGCCGTCAAAGTCGAAGCTGCCATCTTCCTTTAAGTCTACCTGCCGGTAGCTGACGCCGTACTCCGCCAGCGAGCAGGGAGACGGACGCAGGCCGATGACCTCCTCCAGCGTATCGTAGGGCTTGCCGGAGACGGCCAGCAGCTCGTCCCCGGGCAGCAGGTTCGCCTGCAACGCCACCGCGAGCGCGTGGGTGCCGCAGACCAGCTGTGGCCGCACCAGCGCCGCCTCGGTGTGGAAGACGTCGGCATAGACGCGCTCCAGTGTGTCGCGGCCCACGTCGTCGTAGCCGTAGCCGGTGGTGGCGGCAAAGTGCATGGCGGCGACGCGGTTTTTCTGCATGGCGGCGAGCACCTTCGCCTGACACAGCTCGGCGTTTTCGTCGATGGCGGCAAAGCGGCCCGTCAGCGTGTCCAGCACCGCCTCGCCGTAGGCGAGCACCGCGGGGCAGACGCCGAGAGCCGCGTACATTTCGTTTCTGCGCATGTTTCATGACCTCTTTTCCGGATTCGAGCCCATATTATATGCGGCAAAAGGGAGAAAGTAAAGCGCAGATGTTGAAAAAAGGAATTTGCTTTGGTATAATCGCACTGGAAAGGAAAAAGCGAACTTTTCGGCAGGAGGGATGAACGTGCCAGACGATTCCAAACGATTCCGGCAGATGGATTCAGACACCGAGTTCATGATGGAGCGGCGGCTCCGGAGGGATTCTCCGCAGCTGCACCAGCTGTTCCGCTCGACGGTTTTTTCCCTGCAAAACCTGCTCACCGGCTATGCGCGGGTGTTTCCCGAGTTCACCGACCATAGCGAGCTGCATTCCATCGAGGTGGCGGCGTTCTGCAACGCGCTCATCGGCTTCGACCAGATCGACATGCTGAACGCCGACGAGATCTACATCCTGCTCATGGGCTGCTATCTGCACGACATCGGCATGGGCACCCGTGAAAAGGAACTCGATTCGCTGCTCGCCATGTTCGATTCCGCCGACTATCTCGCGACCCACGACCGCAGCAACGTCGGGGCGGTCATCCGCGACCTGCACCACGAGCTCAGCGGCGCGTTTATCCGGAAGCACGCGGACCTCTGGGAGATCCCCTCGCCGGAGCATCTGTTTTCTATCGTGCAGGTCTCCCGCGGCCATCGCAAGACCGACCTCTACGACGAAACGGAGTACCCTGCCGACTATCAGCTGCCGAACGGGAACATCGTCCGTCTGCCGTATCTGGCGGCGCTGATCCGCCTGGCGGACGAGATCGACGTGGCGTCCAGCCGCAATCTCGGCCTGCTCTTCTCCCCCGATCAGGAGCGGAACGGGAGCGGCGGGCTGCATTTTGCCATGCACAAGGCCTGCCGCGCGCTGCTGGTGGAGCCCGACCGCTTTGTGATGGAGAATCACACCGACGATCCGGTGCTGCGCGCGGGGCTTGCCGAGCGTGCGGAGAAAATGCAGGAGACGCTGGACTACTGCCGGGACGTGACAGAGAAGCGCACGCCCTTCCGCATCACGCAAAAGACCGTGGAACAGGAGTACATTTAAGAAACCGGCCCGCATGGGCCGGCTTCTTTATTGCATCGTCTGCTCAAAGAGGGCGAGATTCCCGCGCAGCCGCTCGTCGCCCGGCGCAAGCGCGGCGGCCTGCCGGGCGGCCTCGGCGGCCTTGTCGGCGCGGCCGAGATTCCACCAGCCGATGCTGAGGTAGTCCCACGGCAGCGCGCCCCAGGCATAGGCTTCCGTGATATACGTCGCCGGACGCTCGGCGATCGCGAGGGCGCAGGAGGCCATATAGACCAGCCCCGGCCAGTTTTCGTGATCGTAGAGCAGCGCGGCGTAGTCGACGTACGGCTCCCGCAGGTGCGGCGCCTCGGCGATGGCGCGGTGGTACCAGACGGCGGCGGTCTCGTCGCGGCCCAGCCGGCGCAGGCAGCGGCCGATGAAGCGCATGGAGGCCGCGCGCTCGTCCGCCCAGACGGCCTTCGGCAGCGACAGGTGCCGCGTCAGCTCCGCGACGGCCTTCTCCCACTCGCCGCGGTACATATACTCCCGTCCCAGATAGTGGCTGCTGCGGTCGTCCTCGGGGTCCTCGGCCACGGCCAGCTCCAGCAGCGGCAGGTACTGTCCCCGCGACTTTGTTTCGTCGGGGTGGTGGTCGAGCTGGACGCCCTGCGCGGTGACGCAGCGCTCCGCGCCGTCGCCGACGTACTCCAGCACCTCGTGGACGGGCCGCGTCCAGCGGTAGACGCCGCGCTTGTGGATCTTTTCGGGCCAGAAGACGTGCCCCTCGCCGCCGTCCGGCAGGAAGCTCCACGTATAGCGGTAGCGGGCGCGCGTCGTGTCCGGACGCCACGCCCTCTCCAGCGCGGCGCGCCAGCCCGGGCGGAACTGCTCGTCGAGGTCGACGCAGCAGCAGATGTCCGCCTCCGGCGGGATGAGCTTCATGGACTCGTTTCGCGCGGCATCGAAGCGCCACGGGTCAATGATCTTCTGCTCCACGACGGCGCCGCGCCGCCGCAGCTTTTCCACGGTATCGTCCGTCGAGCCGGTGTCCAGCACGCAGACCCAGTCGGCCTCGGACATGGCGTCCATGAAGCGGTCGACGAACTGCGATTCGTTTTTGCAGATCGCGTAAACACAGACTTTGTACGAAATGGCAAACACCTCGTTTCGCAGGAAGGGAGCGGCAAAGCCGCTCCCTTGTGCGCGAATTCTTATTCAACGGTCGGGGGATCCTCCAGAAGACCCGCGGCGCGCAGGTTTTCCAGCAGCATGTTGACCGTGCCGATGACGTCGGCAAGCACGGCGGTATCCGGCAGATTGTCGACCGCGGCGGCCGGCGTGAGCTCACCCTGCGGACCGGTGGGGCCGGTCGGGCCGGTGGGGCCGACTTCACCCTGCGGGCCGGTGGGGCCGGTAGCGCCGACAGCACCGGCGGCACCTGTGGGGCCGATGGGACCGACAGCGCCGGCAGGACCCGTCGGGCCCATTGCGCCGGCAGCGCCTGCGGGGCCGGTGGGACCGGTCAGACCCTGAATGCCCTGTACACCCTGGATACCCTGAATGCCCTGCGGGCCGGTGGGTCCCATGGGGCCGGTGGGACCGGTCGGACCGACGTACGTCACCGTGCCGCAGCCGATGCCGCAGGGACAGAAGCACTTGCAGCCGCAGCCGCAGTTATTGTTATTTGCCGCGGCGTTGACGCCGCAGCCATTCTGAAAACGATTCATCATCGATCACCCTTTCAAAAGGCTTGACGGGAGGCTTTCCCGCCGATTCATCCTATGCGGAAGCAGGGAGAGGGTGACAGACGGCGATGCGCCGTTAAGCGCGGGCGTGCTGCTTCGCGCCGCTTTACATTATATATTAAGGCTTTCTCTATCATTCAGGCAACAAACGGACGGAGAAAACGATGGGAACGAAATCTATGGTTCTGTCCGCATGGCCTAAAAACAAGGCGCTCTCTTTATAGTATTTTTTGATTTAATTATAGAGAGAATCTATCATTGAAGCCTGTGGTGACAGGGAAAGCCGAAGCTTTTTTGGGATGATTTCATAAATTTCTCACATGGGAATTGTTTGAAGTGACAGTGGAAAAAAGCTTGGACCTTATTTATGCTTTTTGTGCATATAAAAATGAAAAGATGGCATTAGACATTTTTAAAATAATGAAATAGAATTACCTCACTTCATCAAGGTTTTAATCAGTATTAGGCGAAAGACTTAACGGACAAAAATGTATGATGAAAAGGCAGGGAGTGATACTTATGACTGTTCACCCGTTTCCCGGGTACGAAAACCACTTATTGAGCTACCTGCGCGAGGACAGCGAGGAACTGCAAAAGCGCCGCGCGGCGCAGGGCAAGGCGATCGTTTCCTATGAACTGCCCGAGGGTATGACCATGGCGGATCGCGTCATCCCCGGCGGCGACGGCCAGGATATGAACATCCGCGTCTACACCCCCGCGGGACTCCCCGAAAACGCGCCGATGGTGCTGGAGATCCACGGCGGCGCGTTCGTGGGCGGCAATCTGGATATCGACAACAGCCGCTGCATCGCGATCGCGTCGCGCGTGCCCTGCATCGTGGTCGGCGTTGAGTACCGTCTGAGCAATGACAAGGTGCATTTCCCGAAGCCGCTGGAGGACGTCCATGCGGCCTACGTCTGGATGCAGGAGCACGCTGCGGAGCTGGGCGGCGACGCGAAGCGAATCGGCCTCCACGGTTCCAGCGCGGGCGGCACGCTTTGCGCGGGCCTTGCCCTCTACCTGCGCGACCGGGGCGAGCTGACGCCGGCGCTGACGGTCTGCAACTGCGCGTGCTACACCACCGCCATCAGCGAGACGCTGGCATATCAGCAGCTCAGCCAGTTTGTCATGGGACCCGAGAACAAAGCCATCGGCGCGGAGACGACCTATCTCGGCGGCTACGACGGGGCAAATCCCTCCTATTACGCCTTCCCGCTGTTCTGCCACGATCTCGGCGGGCTGGGCGCGCACCTCATCATCTGCGCGGAGTACGACACGCTGCGCGACGGTTCCTTCGACTACGCGCAGCGCCTGATGCGAAACGGCGTGCCGGTGGACTTCATCATGGGCGGACGCGTGGGGCACTGCTACAGCTGCGCGCCGCATCCCTACACCGACCTGACGCACGACATGATCGCCATGGCGTTCCGGCGCGAGTTCGGGATGCTCGATCATCTGAAAAAGGAAGTCTAAGCTCAGGAGAGCCAAAAGCATCTATCAAAATAAGGAGGAAAAAAGTCAGCATGAAAAAAGTTTGGACCTATCTGGAAGAAAACCTGGAAGAGATTCTGATGGTGATTCTGCTTGCGGCGTTTTCCGTCGTGATGATGATTCAGGTCATTGCCAGAAATATCGTCGGCGGCGGCTTTACCTGGGCGGAAGAGGTGTGCCGCTACCTGTTCGTCTACAGCGGTATGCTCAGCGCGGGCTACTGCATTCGCAAGGGCCTGGGTATCCGCGTGGACGCGGTGTACAATTTCTTTCCCAAGCCGGTCAAGATTTTCATTGATCTGTTCTCGAAGGTACTTACGATTCTGGTCTACGCGTACATTGCGTACATGTCCATCGGCCTGATCCAGACCACCACCAGCATCAGCGCTGCAATGCAGCTTCCGGTCAAATACGTTTACGCGTCGATCCCGCTGGGCATGGGACTCGGCACGATCCGCGGCGTACAGGATCTTGTTAAGTATTGCAAGGCGACCTTTGGAAAGGGGGAGAAGGCGTAAATGTTAGGTATTGTATTCGGCGGCTTCGTCGTCATGATGTTTCTCGGCGTCCCGCTGGCCATCACCATGATCGCGGTGACGCTGTACCCCTCGCTGGTATCCGCGACCTTCCCCGGCAACGCGAACTACGTCATGCGCGCGTTTATTTCCGGCCTCGACACCATCAGCGTGCTGGCGATCCCCCTGTTCATGCTCTCCGGCGCGATCATGGCGCGCGGCGGCATTTCCCGCAAGCTCTTTGACGTCTTTGCCGTGTTCGTCGGCAAGCTCAAGGCCGGTATGCCCTGCGCGGTCGTCGTGACCTGCCTCTTCTACGGCGCGATCTCCGGCTCCGGCCCGGCGACGGTCGCGGCGGTCGGCGGCATGTGCATCCCCGTGCTCGTCGAGCTGGGCTATGACAAGAAGTTTGCCGCCGCCATTGTGGCGACTGCGGGCGGCCTCGGCGTCATCATCCCGCCCTCCATTCCGTTCATCATGTACGGCGTCACCACCGGCGAGTCCGTGGGCGACATGTTCACCGGCGGTATCCTTCCCGGCTTCGTCATCGCGTTCTGCCTGATGATCTACTGCATCATCTACTGCATCAAGAACGGCGAGGACAAGGAGAAGATCAACGCCGCCGTCGGCGCTCTGCGCAAGCGCGGCGTCGGTCACGTCATTCTCGACGGCTTCTGGGCGCTGCTCACGCCGGTCATCATCCTCGGCGGCATCTACTCCGGTAAGCTGACCCCGACGGAGGCGGCGTGCGTCTCCGTGTTCTACGCCATCATTGTCAGCGTGTTCATCTACAAGACGATGAAGTTCAGCGAGCTGTGGGATCACCTCAAGGCGGCTGTCCGCTCCTACGCGCCCATCGCGCTCCTGATCGCGTTTGCCATCGCGTTCGGCCGCGTGCTGTCCCTGCTGAAGGCGCCGGCGCTGATCTCCAACCTGCTGACCCAGACCTTCCACAGCCCGTACACGTTCCTGATCGCGCTCGACATCGTGCTGCTGATCATGGGCATGTTCATGGACACCGGCTCCGCCATTGCCATCCTCGGCCCGATCCTGCTGGTGACGGCGAAGGAGTTCGGCATCGACGGCATCCACTTCGGTATCATCCTGGTGACCAACCTCGCCGTCGGCCTGGTCAGCCCGCCGATGGGCCTCAACCTCTTTGTCGCGGCGCCGCTGGCTGACACTACGGCCAGCGAGCTGGGCAAGAAGGTCCTGGTTCCGATGGGCTTCTTTATCATCGCTCTGCTGATGATCACCTTTATGCCCGGCATCTCCCTGCTCCTGCTGGGCCGCGCGTAAAAAACGTGTTATTCCGGCGTGAGCCGGTCAAATATCAAAGAATTTGGAAAGGAAAAAACACCATGAAAACGAAGAAGCTTCTTGCCATCGTTCTGGCTGCCGTCATGATGCTTGCTATGACCGCGTGCCTCCAGAACAACGCGCCCGCCTCCAGCGTCGGCGAGACCTCCGGCGCGGCTCAGCCCGCTCAGAGCGGCGCCGACGCTGCTCCCGCGACCACTGCCGGCGCCGACGGCGCTCCCGCCATCACCAGCACCGACAAGATCGACATCATCTGGTCCCACAACTCCCCCGAGTCCTCCGCGGGTCATAAGATCGCGCTGAAGTTCAAGGAAGAGCTTGAGACCCGCTCGGGCGGCAACATGACTGTCACCATCTACGCCAACGGCGAGCTCGGCTCCGTGCCCGAGAACGACCAGGCGCTCCGCGAGGGCTCCATCCAGATCAGCAGCGGCACCTCCGGCGGTCTGGTCGACAAGCGCCTGAGCTACTTCGACGCTCCGAATCTGGTCAGCAGCAACGAGCAGGCGCTCGCCATGATCGGCCGTGACACCGACCTGTTCAAGTACACCGCGGGCATCTACAACGACATGGGTCTGCAGGTCCTGTCTCTGGTTCCCGGCGGCTTCCGCGAGACCAGCTCCAACAAGGCGATCCGCAGCTTCGACGACCTCAAGGGTCTGAAGATCCGCACCCTCGAGAACCCCACCGCGATTGCTTACTGGCAGTCCTGGGGCTGCAACCCCACCCCGGTCGCGTTCAGCGATCTGTACCTCGCCCTCCAGCAGGGTCTGGTCGAGGCGCAGGAGAACGCCTACAACACGATCTCTTCCTCCAAGCTCTATGAGCAGCAGAAGTATATCGTCAACACCCACCACGTCATCATGTGGTCCGGTATCTATATGAACAAGGCGTTCTATGATTCCCTGCCCGATGATTACCGCGCCCTGCTCGACTGGGTCTGCGTCAACGTCATGGATTCCTATGCCTATGAGCGCAACGCCGCGGACAACGACGAGGCGCTGCAGCAGATGAAGGACGCCGGCCTTGAGGTCATCGACCTCACCGAGGAGGATTACGCCAAGATGCGCGAGGCTGCCGCCCCCGCTTATGAGCTGATCCGCAACGACGTCGGCGACGAGGCCATGAACATCCTCGAAGCTGCCATCGCGGCTGCCAACGGCTGATCCGAAATCTGTCAAAAATGCCGCCCCAAGCGGGCGGCATTTTTGAAAAAAAACAAGGGAGGCGAACACGATGAACAAGACCTATCGGATCGGACGGAGATTCCGCAAAATGCAGTATCTCTCCGTGGCGATCAACTGTCTGATCGTGTTCGCCTTCTACTTTATCTATCGCTTCATCTTTGAAGGGATCGCTCCGCGGTTTGTCGGCGGCCCGCTGGCACTGATCTTCCTGCTGCTGGCTGTTGTCGTGGCGAAGCTGACGCTGCGCTTTTCGGACAAATACGCCGCGAGCGTTTGCTATACGCCGACGCGGGACGGCCTGCTTTATACGCAGGGAAAAAGAGAGCTGCTGTACCGTTGGGAGGAGTTCTCCGGCGCAAAGCTGGAGGAATTCCGCTTCCGCGGCGTATTTCCCGTGGAGTTTCAGGTGAACGGAAAACCGCTCATGCTGAACCAGAATCTCGACGGTCTGTGCGAGCTGACGAGCGAGATACTGGAACGGATCCGGCCCTATGCGTCGCCCGACCCCGAGCTTGTGAAGCGGGCGAAGGATGTGAGCGGCGTCTATTGACGGAGGAGAGAAGCATGAAGATCACGCTGGGCGTGGACAACCACGCGACGGAGTGCGTTTCGTGGCCGGCGGGCGACGGCATTTACGCGATCCAATGTCCCGGCTTCCTGCCGGGGCCGGGGCGGCTGCCGGGCTGGGGCTATGCGCTCTCCTATCTGGTGCTGGGCAAAGAAAAGGCGCTGCTGGTGGACACCGGCTTCGGGCTCTCGGACTTAAAATCGTTCGTCGGCACGCTGACCGGGCTGCCGCTGACGGTGATGAACACCCACGTCCATCCCGACCACTCCGGCGGAAACGGACAGTTTGACGTCGTTTATGTCGGCGAGCATGAGACGCAGGAGACGGACAACGGCGTTCTGTTTTACACGATCCCGGGGCAGCGGGACGCCTGCGAAGCGGTCAAGCGCTGCGGCGGTTACCGTTTTGCCCATCTTCGCGACGGACAGCGCGTGGACCTCGGAGACCGCGTCCTGCGCTGCGTCGAGATCCCCGGGCACACGCGGGGGAGCATGGCGCTGTTTGACGAGAATACGCGTCTGCTGCTCTCCGGCGACGCCATCCTCAAGCGCGTGTTCTACGGCGCGGGCGTGCCGCTGAGCACCTATCGCGCCGCGCTGGAAAGAGCCGGGCAGCTGCCCATTCGTGACATTTTGAGCGCGCACTGGCCCGAGCCGCTGGGCGCGGACTTCATCGACAAGATGCTGCGCCTGATCGACGCCTTCGATCCCGGGAAGGCCGAGCGCGCCGCGTGGGACGAGCCGGGCATGGCGGGCCGGGACATGCGGATGTTCTGCTTCGGCCGGGACTTCGATGATCCCGATTTTGCAGCGCTCAGCTTTTATATGGATCAACTGGATCAGATCATGAAATAACAGGGAGGAGCCTATGCCAACCGGAATTTTAACGGATGTTTCCTCCGTGGTGCTCGGCGGTATTCTCGGGTGTCTGTTGGGAAGCCGACTGTCCGACCGCTGGAAAATGCTGCTGAACAACATGCTGGGCATGTCCGCGCTGGTGATGGGCATTGTACTCATTCTGCGCGTGCATACGCTGTCTGCCGCCGTGCTGTCGATGATCGTCGGCGCGCTGCTGGGAAAGATCGTCCCCGTCCTCGGCATACCGCAGCTGTGCGTGTTCATGCTGCTGTTCTTCTTTTCGGGGCTGGTCGCGCCGTACATCACGCCGGATATGATCGCGGACTTTTCCGCGGTGGGCGGGATTGTGACGCTGACGGCGGGATTGCGTCTGTCGCGCATCAAAACGGATATCAAAGTACTGAACCTGCTGCCGAGTCTGCCGCTGGCGTTCGTGATCTCGGCGCTGTGGACGGCGCTTATCGGATAAAAAGTTAAGAGAGGGGGAATTGCCATGGCGGATCAACTCATCATGGAGGTCTATGTGGAGCTGGAGCCGGAGAAGGTCGTCGAGCTGACCGGACCGTCCTGCAAGGTCAAGATGCTGCCCTTTGTCGGCACGGTCAAGGGCGAGATCTTCAACGGCGTCGTCGCGCCCGGCGGTGTGGACACGCAGGTGACCAACGCGGTCGGCGTGCGCAACATGTCGGCGCGCTACATGCTGGTCGGCAAGGATCAGACCGGCACGGACTGCCGCATCTATGTGGACAATGAAGGCTGGTTCACCAACGGCGAACAGCCGAAACCCTTTACCACCGTCCCGACGTTCCTGACGGACAGCGAGGCGCTTGCGCCGTATCTGCATCAGCACAAATTTCGGGGCGAGGGTCACCCCGGCGAAAAAGGACCGACCATCCGGTTTTACGAAATCATGGATTAAGGAGAGACGACATGGAGCAGAAGTATCCGCATCTCTGCAGCCCCATCACGCTGGGGCGCACGACCTTCCGCAACCGCATGTTCTCCTCGCCCATGGGCGGCACGGACATCACGGCGGACAGCTGCATCGGCCCGCGCTCCGTCAAGTTCTACGAGCTGCGCGCCTACGGCGGCGCGGCGGCGGTCACCGTCTCGGAGTGCATGGTGCACCCCCCGGACGGCAGCCACGCCTATCGCCTTGACTTGAGCATTCCCGAAAGCCTGCCCAGCTTTACTTACACCGCGGACGCGATCTCCCGCCACGGCGCGATCGCGTCGGTGGAGCTGTCCCACTCCGGACAGTTCGCGGGAACGTATCTCGCGGACAAGAACAAGAAGGCGTCCATGGCGCAGTGGGGCCCGTCCGCGAGCGTCCGCGCCGACGGCGTGGAGATCAAGGCGCTGGATAAGGCGGTGATCGACGAGATCGTGGAGGCCTACGGCACGACCGCGGCGCTCGCCAAGCGCGCGGGCTTCGGCATGGTCATGGTGCACGGCGGACACGGCTGGCTCATCAACCAGTTCCTCTCGCCGCTCTTCAACCACCGCACGGACGAGTACGGCGGCAGCTTTGAAAACCGCGTGCGCTTTGCCAGGGAGGTGCTGACCTCCGTGCGGAACGCCGTCGGCCCCGGCTTCCCCATCGAGTTCCGCCTGAGCGGCGACGAGTTCGTGGACGGCGGCTGCCACCTGGACGAGGGCATCCGCATCGCGCAGGCGATCGAGGAGTACGTCGACCTCATTCACGTCACCGCCGGAACGTATCAAAAGACCTTCGGCATCACCCATCCGTCGTGGTTTGAGGAGCACGGCAGAAACGTGTACCTCGCGGCGGAGATCAAAAAGCACGTCAAAAAGCCCGTCGCCACCATCGGCGGCCTCAGCGATCCCGCCATGATGGAGGAGATCATCGCCTCCGGCAAGGCGGACGTGGTGGAGATGGCGCGCCAGCTCCTCGCGGACAATCAGCTCCCGAACAAGGTTATGGAGAACCGCGACGACGAGATCGTGCGGTGCCTGCGCTGCTTCACCTGCATGGCGGAGCGCGCGTCGACATTCACGCGCCGCTGCACCGTGAACCCGCTCATCGGGCGCGAGAACGAGAGCTTCGGCGAGATCCCCAAGTCTCCGCACCCGAAGAAGGTGCTGGTCGTCGGCGGCGGCCCCGGCGGACTGTACGCCGCCTACACCGCCGCGCGGCGCGGACACAAGGTCACGCTCTGCGAGGCGACGGACGAGATCGGCGGGCTCTTAAAGGGCGAAGCCGCGATCCCGTTCAAGTACGAGATGTATCAGTTGGCCGGCACCTACAAGCACTTCTGCGACATGGAGGGCGTGGAGATCCGGCTGAACACCCGCGTCGACCGCGCGTATGTCGAGAAGGAAGCGCCCGACGCGCTGATCGTCGCGGCGGGCAGCGAGCCGCTGATCCCGCCGATCCCGGGCCTGCGCGAAGCGCCGAACATGATCCCCGCGGAGGATTATTACCTCCGCAAGAACGAGATCGGCGGCACCGCCATCGTCCTCGGCGGCGGCCTCGTCGGCTGCGAGCTGGCTGTGTGCCTCGCCCGCGAGGGCAAGAAGGTGCACCTCGTCGAGATGCGCGATCAGCTCTGCCCCGACGCCAACGTGCGCTACCGCCCGCTGCTGATGGCGGAGCTGGAGAAGAACCATGTGGAGGTCCACACCGGCTGCAAGTGCGAGAGCGCGGGCAGGGACGGCGTGGTCTGCTCCGCGGCGGACGGCGCGAAGGTGAGCATCCCCGGCGACTCCATTCTCTGCGGCCTCGGCCTCAAGCCCAACACCGCCGTGGTGGAGGAGCTGCGCGGCAGCGCGCCGAAGTTCTTTGCCATCGGCAACTGCGTCAAGCCCGACACGATCACCCACGCGGTGTATCAGGGCTATCACGCCGCGCTGGATATCTGAAAACGACGGACCAACGAAAAGGAGGAACAAATATGCAGATCGACATCAACACCAGATTCATCACGCTCATCGGCAAGCCGCTGAGCCAATCCTTCGCGGCGCGGATGCAAAACGCCGGCTATCAGGCGTCGGACTACAACATGGTCTATTTTTACACGGAGGCGGACAGCGAGCATCTCGGCGAGATCATCAACGGCATCCGCTATATGCCCGGCTTTGAGGGCTGCGCGGTCACCAAGCCCAACAAGGTCGAGGTGATGAAGTATCTGGACGACTTTGATCCTCTGTGCAAGAAGATCGGCTCCAGCAACACCGTCGTCAAGACCTCGAACGGCCTGCTGATCGGCTACAATACCGACGGTTACGGTGCGCTGCGCTCTCTAAAGGAGGAGGGCTGCCAGATCAAGGACAAGACCATGTTCTCCTTCGGCGCGGGCGGTACGGGCCGCAGCGTCTGCTTTGAGCTGGCGGACGAGGGCGCAAAGCGCATCTACATCTGCTCCCGCTCCGCCGCCTGCGAGGAGCTGTGCAAGGAATTGGAGGAATACTACCCCGGCGTTTGCGTCCCTGTGCGCGCCACCGATGAAGAAGCTGTTGCCAAGGCCCTTGCGGAGAGCGACATCGTGCTCAACCTCTCCGGCGCCGGCATGAGCGGCAAGGAGGAGTCCACCTGCGTGGACAAGAAGTACCTCAAGCCCGAACACATCTGCTTCGACGCCACCTACAATCCGCCCGAGACCCGCTTCCTCCGGGAGGCGAAGGAGGTTGGCTGCAAGACCATCAACGGCCTCGACATGTTTCTCTATCAAGGCCTGCGCCAGATCCAGCTGTGGACGGGCGGCAAGTGCGCCCCGCTGGACGCCATGCGCAAGGAACTGCTCGCCATTATGGACGAGCAGAACAAAAAGGAGTGAGCACCATGGCAAGAAAATTCTCCCTCGCGTATCTGACCATCCCCGGCGTCGACCCTGTTTCGCAGATCAGGATCGCCAAGGAGGCGGGCTACGACTACGTCAGCCTGCGCACCATTCCGATGCACCTGCCCGGCGAGCCGGAGTTCCTGCCGCAGAAGGATCCCGAGCTCTTTGTCGCCATCCAGAAGGCGCTCAAGGAATACGACATGCCGCTCATGGACATCGAGCTGGCCCGCGTCCGTCCCGACCTCGACATCGAGGAGTACCGCCCCGCGTTCGAGGCGGCGGCGAAGCTGGGCGCCACCGACGTGCTGGGCAGCATCTGGTCCCGCGACAAGGCGTGGTACACCGACACCGCCGGCAAGGTCGCGGACTACGCCGCGGAGTTCGGCCTCAAGTTCAACATCGAGTTCCTGCCCTGGGCCGGCGTCCGCAACCTGCAGGAGGACATCACGCTGGTCGACAAGCTGGGCCGCGACAATGTGTACGTCATGGTGGACACGCTGCACGCGGGCCGCGCCGGCATCACCGCGGAGGAGCTTGCCCGCACGCCGCGCAAGTACTTCAATTTCATCCATCTCTGCGACGGCCCTGCCGACCCCGACGGCGATCCGGTGCTGGACAACATCAAGGACGATCTGATGCTCTATACCGCCCGTGAGGCGCGCTTCTACCCGGGCGAGGGCGCGATGGACATCGCCGGCCTGGTCAAGGCGATGCCCGAGATCCCGCTTTCCATCGAGCTGCCGAACCTCAAGGAGATCGAGGCGCGCGGCCGGGCCGGTCACGCCGCCTGCTGCATGGAGACCGCGAAGGCGTATTTCAAGCCAACGGGATCGAGTGATCCCGGCGAATCGTTACGCTGCAGCATGAGGGGGTGACAGCTTGAATCTGCAACAGCTGAGGTATTTTAAAACGATTGCGGAAAACGAGCATTACACAAAGGCTTCCAAGGTTTTGGGCATTAACCAGTCAAGCCTGAGCCACGCGATGCAGAGCTTGGAGCAGGAACTGGGCGTCGAGCTCTTTATGCGAAGCGGCCGCAATGTGGTTCTGTCGCCGTATGGGCGGATGCTCCTCCCGCACGTGAAAAAGGTGCTGACCGAGCTGGACGCGGGCATTGCCGAATTGAAGCATGCGGTGGACCCGGATACCGGTATCGTGACGATTTCCTGTTTCCCTTCGCTGGCGGAGTTTGTGCCGGATATCATCGTGCGCTATATTGCGCAGACCAATCGTGTGGCGGTGCGTCCGCAAACGAATCAGGAGGCGACCTACTACACGCTGCGGGAACAACTGCTCGAGGGTAAGGTGGATATGGTTTTTGCCACCGAGATCGACGATCCGCGCGTCGGCAGCACGCTGATCGGCGAACAGAGCTTTGTGCTGCTGGTGCCGCAGAATCATCGCTTCGCCGAGAGGAAAAGCATTGATCTCCGCGAACTGGACAGAGAAAACTACATTGCCTACAGCAAGGACAGCCAGCTTCGCCGGCAGTCTGATAAAATGTTCCGGAAGGCCGGCATCCACCCGCGCATCACTGCCGAGACCGCGCAGGATGTCATGATATACGGCCTGGTCGGAGCAGGTCACGGCGTTGCGATCACGCCGTGGCCGCTGGGCGGCGCGCCGTACAATCTAAAGCTGATTGCCGTGAATGGGCTGGAGAAGCGCAAGCTTTATCTGATGTGGAACAAGGAGCGCTACCTTTCTCCCGCGGCGGCGGAGTTCCGCGATTTTATCGTAAGCAGCGGCGCGGTGTTCGATGAGTACCGTGTGCGAAATCACATTCAATAGTGTCTTATAAATATTCATTTAGGAGGAAACAATTATGGGCAAGAAACTCGTTGCCGACCTGATGGTCGACTATCTGGAGCGCCGCGACGTAAAATACGTCTTCGGCCTCTGCGGCCACACCGTCATCGGCATGCTGGACGCGCTCAGCCGCAGCAAGAAGGTCAAATATATCTCCAATCGCCATGAGGCGGTCGCCTCGACGGCTGCGGACGGCTACGCCCGCGTCACGGGCAAGGCCAGCGTGTGCATGTGCCACCTCGGGCCCGGCATCACCAACGTGCTCACCGGCGTTGCCAACGCGGCGTTCGATTCCATCCCCATGGTCGTCATCGCCGGCGACGTGCCGAGCTATTACTTCGGCAAGCACCCCCATCAGGAGGTCAACATGCACGGCGACGCCACGCAGTACAAGGTGCTCGAGCCGGTCTGCAAGCGCTGCTGGCGCGTGGACGACGCGGAGTCTCTGCCCGACATCATGGACAAGGCGTTCCGTCTGGCCGAGTCCGGCCGTCCCGGCCCCGTGCTGATCGACATGCCGATGGACATGTTCTCCCGCGAGGTCGAGGAGGATCTCTGGGAGCGCACGAAGCACGACAGCCACTTCACCTGCAAGCCCGCGCTCGACCCCGCGGCGGCCAAGGCCATCGCGAAGAAGCTGATCGAGGCGAAGAACTCCGTCCTGCACGCCGGCGGCGGCATCCTGCTGGCCAAGGCGAGCGACGAGCTGGCGGCGCTTGCCGAGTTCCTCGACATCCCCGTGTCCCGCACGCTGATGGGTCAGGGCTGCCTGAGCGATCAGCACCCGCTGATGATCGGCCAGACGGGCTTCTGGGGCCTTGAGAGCACCCACAGCTTTACGCTGAACGCCGACGTCATCCTCGGCCTCGGCACCCGCTTCGCGGAGGCCGACAGCTCCAGCTGGTATCAGGGCGTGACCTTCGATCCGCAGGTCACCACGTTCCTGCAGATCGACATCGACCCCACCGAGATCGGCCGCAACTATCCGGTCGAGATCGGCGCGGTCGCCGACCTCAAGCTGGCGCTCGCCCAGATCTTGGACGAAGCGAAGAAGCTCTGCCCGAACGGCATCAAGCGCGAGGGCCTGCGCGAGAAGATCGCCGCGGCCAAGGCGGAGTTCAAGAAGTCCAACGAGGCGATCTCCTCTGACGACCGCTTCCCGATGACCCCGCAGCGCATCCTGAAGGACGTCAAGGCGACGATCCCCGAAGACGCGCACATCTTCACCGACGTGGGCTGGAATAAGAACGGCGTCGCGCAGCAGTTCGACATCACCGTTCCCGGCACCATCCACCACTCCTCCGGCCTTGCCACGATGGGCTTCGGCGCGTCCGCGGTGCTCGGCGGCAAGCTGGCGGCTCCCGACAAGATCTGCCTGACGCTCACCGGCGACGGCGGCTTCGGCGTCAACCCGACCTGCCTCGCCACCGCGGTGGAGCAGGGCATCGCCTGCACCTGGGTCGTCATGAACAACTGCGCGTTCGGTACGATCGCCGGCCTTGAGAACGCCAACTACGGCACCAAGTTCGGCACGACGTTCCAGACGCCCGACGGCGAGACCTACAGCCCCAACTGGGCGGAGGTCGCCAAGGCCTACGGCGTGGACGCCATTCGCGTGAACAGCGCGGCGGAGTTCAAGGCCGCGATGGAGAAGGCTGTCGCCGCCAACAAGGCCGGCAAGCCGTTCCTGGTGGAAGCCATCATGGAGAACATCGTCGTCCCGACCCCGGGCTGCTGGAACATCAACGATATCTACAGCCCGAACGAGCTGGTCGCCGAGGGCAAGCTGGTCAAGAAGGAGAACGGCCGCTACGTCGCTCCCAGCCACGCGAAGAGCCACAAGACCAAGTAAAAGCAGGAATAAGGCACAGTGATCAGCGAGATACCCGCCGGAGACGACAAGTCTCCGGCGGGTATCTGTGTTTTCCTCTCGCTATCGCATACCCAAACAGCTTCGGCGAGGAGCGGAGGGGGGCGACAGGCGATGCGGAGCGGCGCTTGACACGACTTTGCAAAACAATTATACTAAAGAATAAGCTAGACCGATCCTGCGCGTATTGACATCAAACATGCGGAAGGAGATCTTGGATATGCCGGACAAGAAGAGCGAACAGGTGAAAGCCAAAAAGACAAAGGCGGACAAGGAGCCCGCCCCGGAAAAGCCCGCCAAGCAGGCGGAGCCGCTCCCCGAGCCGCGGCGCAGCGTCGCGTTCATCGGCTCGGAGTGCTATCCCTTCGTCAAGACCGGAGGGCTCGGCGACGTGATGTACGCGCTGCCGAAGGCGCTCGTCGCGCAGAACTGCGACGTGCGCGTCATTCTCCCGCGCTATAAGTGCATCCCCTGGAAGTATCAGGAGAAGATGGTCTACCGCGGGGACTTCATGATGAATCTCTGCTCGGACGGCCGGCCCTACTATGTGGGCATCATGGAGTACGTCTGGGACGGCGTCGTGTACGACTTCATCGACAACGATGAGTTCTTCAGCTGGGGCAACCCGTATACCAACCTTGTCGACGATATCCCCAAGTTCTGCTTCTTTGCCAAGGCGGCGCTCGCGGCGCTGAACTACATGGACTGGATCCCCGACATCATTCACTGCCACGACTGGCAGGCGTCGCTGGTGCCGATCTATCTGCACGCCATGTTCCAGGGCACGCCGATCGCGGGCGCGAAGACCGTTCTGACGATCCACAACCTGCGCTTCCAGGGCATCTACAACATCGAGACCATCCAGTACTGGACGGGCCTCCCCAGCGCCGTGTTCGACTACGCGGTGCTGCAGCAGGATTGGCTGGACGCCAACATGCTCAAGGGCGGCCTTGCCTACGCCAGCATGATCACCACCGTCAGCAACACCTATGCCGAGGAGATCAAGACGCCGTTCTACGGCGAGAATCTGGACGCGCACCTGCGCTATCATTCGCACAAGCTGCGCGGCATCGTCAACGGCATCGACGTCGAGCAGTGGAACAGCAAGACGGACGCGCTGCTCGCGGCGAACTACGACATAAAGAACGTCATCAAAAAGAAGAAGGAGAACAAGCTGGCGCTCCAGCGGGCGCTGGGCCTGGAGGAGGACGAGAACAAGTTCGTCATCGGGCTCATCTCGCGTCTGACGAACCAGAAGGGCCTCGACCTCATCAACGCCGTATTGCCGGAGCTGATCGACGGCAACACGCAGGTCGTCGTGCTGGGCACGGGCGACCCGCAGTACGAGGATTCCTTCCGCTACTATGAGGGCGCCTACAAGGGCAGCGTCTGCTCCAATATCATGTACGACGAGGGCCGCGCGCACCAGATCTACGCCGCCTCCGACGCGCTGCTGGTGCCGAGCCTGTTTGAGCCCTGCGGCCTGACGCAGCTCATCGCCATGCACTACGGCACGGTGCCCATCGTGCGCGAGACCGGCGGACTGAAGGACACGGTGCAGCCCTACAACGAGTACACCGACGAGGGCAACGGCTTCACCTTCGACCGCTACGAGACGTGGCTGCTGCTTGACGCGATCAACCGCGCCAAGACGCTGTACTTCGAGGACCGCAAGCGCTGGGACAGAATGGTCAAGCGCGACATGGAGAAGGACGTCTCGTGGGAGAATTCCGCCAAGCAGTACCGCGCGCTTTACATGGAGCTGCGCCCGTAAGAGAAGGGGAAGCATACAATGGCGAAGCAGCCGACCATGGACTCCTCCGGCTTCGTGGTGCTCTCGGAGTATGTGCCGTCCATCGTGCAGGAGATCCGTTACTATTCGACCTACAACTTCATCGGCGACCGTATCGACGGCTATGAGGAGCCCTGCGCCCTCATGACGAAGGAGGGCGCCCGCGCGCTGAAAGCCGTCAGCAATGAGCTGAACGTGCGGGGCTATCGGCTCAAGGTCTTTGACGCGTACCGCCCCGTCGCCGCGGTGAAGCACTTCGTCCTCTGGGGCATCGAGGACACGGACGTGCGGATGAAGCCGTACTTCTACCCGACGCTCGAAAAGCAGGAGCTGTTCGAAAAGGGCTACATCGCAAGCCGCTCCAGCCACAGCCGGGGCAGCACCGTCGATCTGACGCTGCTGGACATGCAGACCGGCAAAGAGCTGGACATGGGCAGCCCGTTCGACCTCTTCAGCGAGGTCTCCCACCCGGACTGCCGGAGCGTTACGGAGGAGCAGTATGCCAACCGGATGCTGCTGCAGGGCGCCATGGTGCGAAACGGCTTTGCGCCCCTCGACTGCGAATGGTGGCACTTCACGCTGCAAGACGAGCCGTTCCCCGATACGTACTTTGAGTTTCCGGTGTCCTCGGCGTATCTCAAGCGCTGAGCGGGGAAAGCGTCTGCGCGATGCGGAGAAAACGGAACATAGAACAGGAGAAACGGCAGGCTGTCGGGATTTCCCGACAGCCTGCCGCTGTTTTACAGGATGCGTGCGCGCAGCTCTTCGCCGGAGAGGCGCGAGAGGTCGGCGGGCGCAAGATCGAACACGGTTTTGCAGCCCGCCTCGCCGCGGAGCGCCAGCTTGTGGACCGCGCGGGAGAGCGCAATAAGCACGCCGGCGGTGAACTCGGGGTTGGAGTCCAGCGACAGGCGGTATTCGACGGTGTGGCGGTGCTCGCCGTGAAGTCCCGTTCTGCCGGTGCGGAACACGAAGCCGCCGTGGGGCAGCGCCGCGTGCTCGCGGTCCATCTCCTCCTGCGTGATGAAGGTCACGGCGGTGTCGTATCCGTCGAAGTAGTTCGGCATGGTGACGACGGCGCGCTCGATGGCGGCTCTGTCCGCGCCCTCGGCCGCGACGATATAGACCGCGCGGCGGTGCATTTGCCGCGCGGTCAGCTCCGGCGCCTTGCCGCCGCGCACCGCGTCCAGCGCCTCGGGGACCGGCACGGTGTACTGCCGCGCGTCCAGCACGCCGTCGATGCGGCGCACGGCGTCGGAGTGGCCCTGGCTGACGCCGCAGCCCCAGAAGGTGTAGTCCTTTCCGTCCGGGAGGACGGCGGAGGCGTAGAGCCGGCTGAGCGAAAAGAGCCCCGGGTCCCAGCCGCCGGAGATCAGCGCGACGTGGCCCGTCTCCTTTGCGGCGGCATCCACGTTCGCGAAGTGCTCCGGAATACGGGCGTGGGCGTCAAAGCTGTCGACCACGTGGAAGCGCCGCGCGAGCGCCGGCGTCATCTCCGGCAGGTCCGTGGCGCTGCCGCCGCAGAGGATCAGCACGTCGATGTCCGCTGCGTGGGCGTCGACGTCCGACGCGGCATAGACCGGCGCGCCGGTCAGCGTCCGGATGCGCTCCGGCGCGCGTCGGGTGAATATGCCGGTCAGCGTCGCGTCCGGGTTCTGCGCGACGGCGCATTCCACGCCGCGGCCGATGTTTCCGTAGCCGTATATGGCGAGCTTCATGAAGATCCCTCCCGAAATAAAATAGCTGCTTTCGGCATGATCGCGCTAGAGCGCGATCATGCTGTTCATGTCGTAGAGCCCCGCGGGCTTTCCCTGCAAAAACGCCGCCGCGGTCAGCGCGCCCTCGGCATACAGCGCGCGGCTGTGCGCCTCGTGCTTGAGCGTGACGGTCTCCCGCGCGGTGCCGAGCAGGATTGCGTGCTCGCCGACGACGCCGCCCATGCGGATGGCGTGAACGCCGATCTCGCTCCGGTCGCGCCGGCCGTGGCCGCAGCGTCCGGCGTGAACGTACGCGGCGGGGCGCACCTCGCGGAGAGCCTCCGCGATGGCGAGCGCGGTGCCGCTGGGCGCGTCCGCCTTGCGGTCGTGGTGCTTCTCGACGATCTCGATCTCCGCGTCCGGCATGGCGGCCGCGGCTTTTTTCGCCAGCTCGATGAGCAGCGCCACGCCGAGGGAGCAGTTGGCGGAGAAGAAAAGCGGGAGCTCGGTCGCCGCCGCGAGGATCGCCGAGCGTTCCTCGTCCGTCTGCCCGGTGGTTGCCAGCACAAGGGGGAGGCGATGCGCCCTTGCGAAGTCCAGCAGAGACGCCGTCGCGCTGTGGTGGGAAAAGTCCACCACGCAGTCCGCGTCCGTGATCGCCTGCGCGAAGTCCGTCGCGCAGGGAACGCCGAAATCGTCGCAGCCGTGGGGGCTGACGCCGCCGACCAGCTCTGCGCCGCGGCAGCCGGAGAGCGCAAGCCTCGCCGTCTCGCGGCCCATGGCGCCGCCGAGCCCGCTGATCAGGATACGCATCCACGCACCCGCACGAAAGCTTTGCCTGCGTCTCCGCGCAGGTTCGAGTCGTTTTTCATGGCACTTCTCCTTTTCATACTCCAGTATAGTCCCGTTCCTTTGCCGTCATTCCGGAAAAGGCGAACATATGCCGCCCCTTGCATTAGCGGCTTTTTTATACTATAATGTAAACGTATCATTTTGCGATCCTTCCGAACGGAACAGGAGAGAAAAATGGCAGAGAGGAAAAAGAAACTTCTGTCCGCGCTCAGCGTGTGGGCGCTGACCTTCGGCTGCGTGATCGGCTGGGGGGCGTTCGTCATGCCCGGCACCACGTTTCTGCCGTCTGCCGGACCGCTGGGTACGGTGCTCGCCAAGCTGCCGGTGTTCAACGCCGTGCCGAAGATGCTGGAGACGCTGCGCGACGTGCTGGGGAAAGCGGATGGATAAGAACGGACGCACAAGGAAATACTGGGAGATCTGGCTGATCTACCTGCGCGCGATGACCAAGTGGGTCTTTGTCTCGCTTGTGACCGGCGTGCTCTGCGGCGCGCTCGGCACGATGTTCCACGTCGGCGTGGAGTACGCGACGCAGCTGCGCGCCATGTACGGCTGGCTTTTGTACTGCCTGCCGCTGTTCGGCCTTGCCGTCGTCGCGATCTACCGCCTCTTCCACGCGGAGGGGCTGAACACGGACAATATTCTGGAGGAGGTGCACTCCGGGCGCGGCGTGTCCATCCTCCTGCTGCCCGCGATCTTCTTCTCCACGCTGCTGACGCACCTCGGCGGCGGCAGCGTCGGACGCGAGGGCGCGGCGCTGCAAATGGGCGGCGCGCTCGGCTACCAGACGGGGCGGCTGCTGAAGCTGGACGAGAGCGACGTGCGCACCACCGTCACCGTCGGCATGGCGGCGTTCTTTTCGGCGCTGTTCGGCACGCCCATGGCGGCGACGGTCTTTGCCATGGGCATCACGAACGTGGGGCGCGTCTATCACGCCTCGCTCCTGCCGTGCCTCATCGCGTCGCTCGCGGCCTACGGCGTTTCGCTGCTCCTCGGCGTGGCGCCGACGCGCTTTGCCGTCGCCGCGCCCGCGGCGGAGCCGCTGATGTTCCTTCGCGTGGCGGCGCTGGCGATCCTCTGCGCCTATCTTTCGGTGCTGTTCTGCGAGGTCATCCACGGCGCGGTGCGCTTTGCGAAGAAGCGCTTCCCGAACAAATGGCTGCGCGCGGCGGCGGGCGGCGCGCTCATCGTGGCGGCGACGCTGCTGCTCGGCGCCACGGACTACAACGGCGCGGGCATGGAGGTCATCACGCGGGCTGTGGAGCGCGGCGAGGCCGCGCCGGCGGCCTTTGCGCTCAAGCTGCTGTTCACGGCGGTCACGCTCGCGGCGGGCTACAAGGGCGGCGAGGTCGTGCCCTCGTTCTTCGTGGGGGCGACGTTCGGCTGCGTCGCGGGGCCGCTGCTGGGCATCCCGCCGACCTTTGCCGCGGCGATCGGCCTGGTCTCCGTGTTCTGCGGCGCGGTGAACTGCCCGCTGGCTTCCACGTTCCTCGCGCTGGAGCTTTTCGGAGCGGACGGGATGCTCTACTTCGCGCTTGCCTGCGCGCTGAGCTTTGCGCTCTCGGGCTACAGCGGGATCTACTCAAGCCAGCGCATCCTGTACGATAAGCTCAAGGCGCAGTACATCGACGTGCGCACGAACGCGTACCACGCGGGCGAGAACAGGAAGAATCCGGACAAGTGACAGGAGAATACCCATGAATCATTTTGCGGCGATCCGCGAAAAACTGGACGAATACGGCGTCGACGCCATGCTGCTGACCAATGAGGCGAACCGCTTCTATGCCTCGGGCTTCCGCTCCGCGGGGACGGACGGCGCGGCGCTGGTGACAAGGGAGGGCGCGTTCTACTGGACGGACTCCCGCTACATCGAGGCGGCGCGGCAGCAGGTCGCGGACGCGGAGATCGAGCTGGTCAGAGCAGGCCGCGGCTATGCGGCGCTGCTGGCGGAGGCGGCGGAGCGCTTCGGGCTGAAAACCGTCGGCTTTGAGGACGAATACATGACCGTCGCCGCACTGAACGCCTACCGCGCGAAGGTTGGAGCAGAGTTCAAGCCCTGCACCGCTCTGCTGCACACGCTGCGCGCGGTCAAGTCGCCGGAGGAGCTGGAGGCGCTGATCGGCGCGCAGCGCATCGCGGAGCGGGCGCTGGAGGAGATCTGCAACGACCTGCGCCCCGGCGTGACCGAAAAGGAGATCGCGGCGAAGCTGACCTATCTCATGCTGCGCTATGGGGCGGAGAACCTGTCTTTCGACCCCATCGTCGCCTCCGGCGCGAACGGCAGCAAGCCCCACGCGGTGCCGAGCGACAAGCCGCTCGCGGCGGGGGAGTTCGTGACCATGGACTTCGGCTGCGTCTACCGCGGCTACTGCTCGGACATGACGCGCACCGTCGCGCTCGGCGCGGTGAGCGCGGAAATGGAGAAGGTATATGACACGGTGCTGAACGCGCAGCGCGCGGGCATCGCGGCGGCAAAGGCCGGCGTACCCGGCTGCGCCGTGCACGAGGCGGCGGCGCGGGTGATCGGGGCCGCGGGCTACGGCGACTATTTCGGCCACGGCTTCGGCCACGGCGTCGGCGTGGAGATCCACGAGACGCCGAACGCGAGCCCCTCGTGGAAAAAACCGCTGCCGGCGGGCGCGGTGATCTCTGCTGAGCCGGGGATCTACCTGCCGGGACGCTTCGGTGTGCGCATCGAGGACGTCATTATTATCAAAGAGGGCGGCTGTGAGGATATCCACACCGCGCCGAAGGAGCTGATGATCCTGCCATGAAGAAGACGTTGATCCGCATCGGCGTGCTGGCGCTGGCGCTGGCAGCCGTGGTCCTGCTGCACAAGCAGGTCCAGAAGGAGGCGGCGGAGGCCGAAGCCGCCGCCCATCCGGAGATCGAGGAAGAGGAGGAGCCCATGCAGTCGCTCTCCGTCATCAGCATCGACAACGGCGTGACGCTGGGCCGCATGGAGGAGAATCCCGACGGCGGCGTTACCGTGACGGTGAAGAAGGAAGACGGGGAAGAGGCCTCATACTGGTTCAAGGACGTGGCGATCGACAGCTGGTACGCCTCCGCCGTCAACTTTGTCGTCTCGGCGGGACTGATGACCGGCCCGGGCGAAGATCCTTACTTCCAGCCGGAGTACGGTGTGCTGCGCGAGGCGTTTGCCGCCATCCTCTACCGCTACGCGGGCGGCCAGCCGGTGAAGCCGCGCTATCAGTTTGCCGACGTCGAGCAGGACAAGTGGTACATCGACGTCATCAACTGGGTCACGAACGAGCGCCTGATGACGGGCCTGGTGAGCGACGAGGGAACGATCTTCGGCATCGGCCAGTATATGACCTGCGAGCAGGCGCTGGTGGGCCTCTACCGACTGGCCGGCACGCCGGAGACGGACGGCTCGCTGACGGATTACCCCTATGCCTCCAAGGTCTCCGAGTCGGGCCGCAACGCCGTGGACTGGGCGTGGGACAACGGACTCATCACCGAGGTGGAGTGCGTCTGGTATCCGACGCAGGCGATCAGCCGCGCGCAGGTGGCGCTGCTGCTGATGCGCTACAGCGACATGTCGGGCTGAAACCGAAAAAAGAAAGCGCGCCCGCGGGCCAATGTCAGGAAGATAAGATAACGAGGTCCTCCCGTCACAAGAAAAATGTGGCGGGAGGGCATTTTTTTGTAAAATAGCTTGACAAACAGAGCAAAATGTGCGGCTCGCTTTCTCAACCCGTTGAGAAAGCGAGCCCTTGTGATTAGGAAAGCGTGCTCCCCATCTAATCACAAGGAGGCAACGATTATGACTGTAAGCCAAGTCAAAAATGCACTCACAAACATTATTTCAGAACTGTCAGAAACTCCATGGCTCTTTCTTCGCAACCCCGGGA
>Ga0256407_10003523_pt1 | contig 27666 bp, 21 predicted proteins | sample RumenRJG_04DNA_FD_193489 | JGI IMG/M metagenome (GOLD analysis project Ga0256407, IMG submission 193489) | Bovine rumen microbial communities from Lethbridge, Alberta, Canada - RJG_04 | ecosystem: Host-associated > Mammals > Digestive system > Stomach > Rumen | place: Canada: Alberta... | reverse complement strand
ACTGACACAACGCATCTGAGAGATCTCTTCGACAAAACTATATTCAAAAATGACAAAGACCGAAGCGGTTCAAGTGAACCTAATTTATTTAATTTTTAAACTCGTCCATTTTTAGTGGACACTAGTGGTTTCCTATATATATTAAATATGTGTACAAAGTTACCGATAATATTTTGAACTAACAAAAAAAGAACGGCATTTTAACCGTTCTTAAAATAAAAAACCTTAAATACGGGCTTAAAATGCCTCGTTTTTGAGTTTTGAGTTCTTTTTCGAGGGGGTATCGTGACACAGACTTGATGCCCATACGTGGAAAAAGAAGGGCGTTTTCTCCTATCCTAACGATTGCAGGAACTTCTCCGCTCTTTCCAAATCTTCCGGTGTGTCGATGCCGATGGTCTCGATTTCGCTGATGCCTACCCTGATCTTATAGCCGTTCTCCAACCAGCGCAACTGTTCCAACGATTCAGCCAGTTCGAGACTTGATTGGGGCAGGGCGGTGATCGCTTTTAGTACGTTGGCACGATAGGCGTAGAGGCCGATATGCTTGAAGTATGTGTGACCTTTCAGCCATTCTGCTTTCTCCTTGCCACGTGTGAAGGGGATGATGCTACGTGAGAAGTAGAGTGCTTCCATCTTCTTGTTCACCACCACCTTGGGAGAGTTTACATTCTCCAAGGCCTCAAATCCATCTTCTGGTTTGAAGGGCTTCACGAGGGTGGCGATATCCACGCTTTCATCATCGAAACACTGACGGATGGCCTCTAACTGTTGTGCCTGAATGAAGGGTTCGTCACCTTGGATATTCACGATCACATCATATCCTGTACCCACCTTTGTGAATGCCTCCTGCACACGGTCTGTGCCACTCTTGTGGTTCACACTGGTCATCACAGCTTTGCCGCCAAAGGCTTGCACAGTATCCATGATGCGCTCGTCATCAGTGGCTACGCACACCTCATCAAGCACACCTTCCACCTGACGATAAACTCTCTCAATGACAGTCTTGCCTCCCAATATCGCCAAAGGCTTGGCTGGGAAGCGGGTCGATGCATATCTTGCTGGTATAATTCCTATGAACTTCATGGGCTTCCTGGGTTTAATGGTCTTCTTGTTTCGAATGGCGAGATTCGCCCAATGCGTGGGCTGATTAGAAGAAGGCTTCGTCGTATTCTACTTGGTCTTCCTCGACGGGGTTCAACAATCCTTCGGCACTTGGCAAGGACATCAGTTCGTTTTCGCAAGGCTGGTAATCTTCTGGAATGTCGAACTTGTCCTTCTCGCTGATGCCAAAGAGTTTGCTGTTATAGATTTTTCTCATCAGTTTGCCGAAGATAGGCAAGGCTGCTCTTGCACCCTGACCGAATGCCATGCTGCCGAAGTGGATGTCACGGTCTTCACCGCCAACCCAGCTGGCAACGACGAGTTTGGGACAGAAACCGATGAACCAACCATCAGCATTGCTGTTTGTCGTACCTGTCTTACCACCCAAGTCACCAGTGATGTGGTAGGCACCACCACGCAGTGCACGACCCGTACCTTCGTTGATAACTGCCTTCAGCATATAAATCATCTGACTTGCTTTCTCCTTCGAAAGCACCTCATTCATGCGTGGGGTGAAGTTGGCGATGACATTGCCTTCTGCATCCTCAATACGAGTGACGAGCAGGGGCGAATAGTGGATACCCATGCTGGGGAAGATGGTATAGGCACTTGCCATCTCACCGATGCTCACGTCACCTGAACCCAGTGCGATGGTCAAGTTCGGTTGCATCGTATATGTGGAAATCTTCAACTGCTTCTCGAGGAAATCGATGAAGTTCTGTGGACGGATGAGGTTCAGCAGATACACTGATGCGTGGTTGTTCGAGTGGGCGAGTGCTGTCTTCAGCGGTACCATACCCAGAGCACTACCTTTGGGTGTCCAACCACCATAGTTCTTAGGACTGGCATCCACATAATCGCAAGGCGTATAGCCCAGGCTGGTGAGTGCCTGCGAGTAGAGTAGAGGTTTGATGGTAGAACCCACCTGACGGTGACCAGGACCCAACACGTTGTCAAAGGCGAAGTGCTCAAAGTCCAATCCTGGTACGTATGCTTTCACCTGCCCGTTCTGTGGGTCGATGGCACATACACCTGCACGCAGGAACTTCTTATAATAGATGATGGAGTCACGAGGACTGATTCGCCTTTCCTCCACGTCTGGGTTGTCGTAGGAACTGCCATACTTGAACAGGCGCATATCAATAGGGGTATTGAATGCCTGCATGATCTCTTCGTCACTCATGCCATCTGCTTTCATCACACGATACCGTTCGCTCTGGCGCACATAACGGTCGATGATTTTGTTCATCTTATCCAAAGTGATTGACTTGTAAGGCCCTGTTCTCGAATACCTGATTTCATTCTCGAATGCAGGTTGCAGGTATTTCGCCACGTGCTCGAAGAGTGCTTCTTCTGCCATCTTCTGCATACGGGTGTCGATGGTGGTGTAAATCTTCAGGCCATCGGTATAAATGTTGTAATGCGAACCATCCTTTTTCGTGTTCTTGTTGCACCAGCCATACAAGGGGTCTGTTTCCCATGCCACAGAGTCGTCGTGATACTGCTGTCCCTGCCATGAGGCATACTGGCTACGTTCAGGACGTTTCGCCATCATGATGATGCGTAGATGGTCACGGAAATAAGGTGCGGCACCTTCCTTGTGTGAAGTGATTTTGGGTTTTGGCAGCAACGAGAGGGGTTGTGCCTTCACTTCATCCATCTCTGCCTGGGTGATATATCCTTCCTTCACCATTTGTCCGAGTACCACGTTACGGCGCTCCACACATCTTTCGCTTTGCAGGTATTCGCCGTTCTCACCACGCTTGTAGGGGTTGTAGAGCGAAGGGTTCTTACACATGCCCACCAAGATGGCGCACTCGTTTAGGTTCAAGTCGATGGGCTCTTTGCCAAAGTATGTTCTGCAGGCGTTCTTCACCCCCACACCCATATAGAGGAAGTCGAAGTAGTTGAGGTACATTGTCATGATTTCCTCCTTGGTGTAGTAACGCTCCAATTGCACAGCGATGAACCACTCAATGGGTTTCTGCATCATACGTGCTCCGTCAGAGTGGGCCACATCCGAATAGAGCTGCTTCGCCAACTGTTGGGTGATGGTCGAACCACCACCGGCACTGCGTTGACCCATCAGCAGACGCTTCACTACCGCACGTCCCACAGCCTTCATGTCAATGCCTGAATGCTCATAGAAACGGGCATCCTCTGTTGCCACCAGAGCGTGTACCAGATTCTCTGGCAGGGAATCATATGGTACCATCAAACGGTTTTCGCTCGCATAGCTCCAAGTGCCAATCAGTTTGTTGTCCGCTGAGTACACACGCGAAGCATATTTGTTGATGGGGTTCTGGAGATCGCTCACAGGGGGCAATTTCCCTAACCATCCCTGTGAAATGGCAAACACGCCAAAGAACATCAGAAAGATGATGAAACCGGTCACCATCCACCATCCCTTAATGGCTTTATTCACACTTGATGTATCGTTGTTTTTTTTGCTGATATCCATAATGCTTTGTAGAGTTTCTGTTAGATGCTATGAAATGATATGCAAAGGTACGAATATTCTTGGTAGCCGAAAAGGAAAAAAGGAAAAAGCTATCCGATTTAGTCCCAAAATGGCACAGAAACGCTCATTAAACATAAAAAAAAGTGAAAAAAGCAGAAAAATGTTCTTTCTGTTAGAAAAAAGAATTATCTTTGCAAAAACATAAAAACTAAAGTATAACCATGACAGAAATTGGAATCAGCGAATACGCGCGTCAGCAGATAAGAAAACTCTTCTCTCAGCGCAATTCAGTCAACACGCTCAAGCGTGACCCTGAACTCACTCAGATTTTCGATAATTTCGCTTTCGATGAGGCTCTCAAGCTCACCGAAGAGCCAGTGTTGGAAAAGACCCGTTGTATGTGCATCCTTGCCAGCACCATCGGTTGTAATGCCATGCGCCAGTTTAAGGTGTATGTGGATGTATGTCTTAATGTGGGTGTCAAGCCACGTGAAATTCGTGAGGTCATCTATCAGACTGTGCCTTACGTGGGCTTCTCCAAGATGATTGACTTCCTCCTTGAGATGAATGAGGTGTTTGACGATAATGACATCAAGCTCCCGCTCGACAATCAAGGTACCACTACACCAGAGAATCGTCGAGAAAAAGGACGTGAATATATTGATGGTGTTTTCGGAGCTGGTACAGCTGAGCAGATGGAGAAGAATTGTCCCAAAGGACAAGAACACATCATCGAATTCCTCGAGAGTTATTGCTTTGGCGATTTCTACACCCGCAATGGCATCGACATGCAGCATCGCGAATTGGTTACTTTCTGCCTCTTGGCATCGATGGGTGTAGCACAGCCACAGCTTGAGCAACATGGATTCGGCTGCAAGAATATGAAAATCAGTAAGAAAGAAATGGTAGCTGTGCTCACGGGTATGCTTCCATACATCGGATTCCCCAAGACACTCAATGCCCTCACTGCCATCAATAAGGCTTATCCAGAGGATGAAGAATAAGATTTTCTAACGCGATAGCTACGCCGTCGTCATTGTTGCTCCATGTAACCATGTCGGCGGCTTTCTTTATCTCCTCAGCAGCATTTCCCATCGCTACTCCCATGCCTGCAAATTGCAGCATGGGAGTATCATTATAACCATCACCAAAGGCTATCAGTTCCTCCCTCTTCATGCCGATTTTGTCCAATAAGATGGATAGTCCCTTTGCCTTGTCAATTCCCATCGGCACAATCTCCAAGAAGAATGGTTCACTACGGAACGCCTCTGCCTTTCCCTTCAACGTCTCCTGCATCTCTACCTCTAACGCAGGGAGTAGGGTAGGGTCACCCGCGATGATACACTTCACAATACCTGTTCCTTGTACTGCTTCTAAAAAGTCATCCACCTTTCTAAAATTCATCCTGTTGCGCATCACGGAATATTGGATGTATTCATTGCCTTCCACCTCGCTCACCACCTCTTTCCCGATGTATGTCATGATGGGCATACCATGTTCTCTCGCGTACATATAAATATAAGGTATCACCTCCTCATCCAGAGTTTGTGCATGCAACCGCACCTTCGTTCTCCAGTCATAAATCTCCCCACCATTATAGCTCATTACGTATCCGTCAAACTCCTCCAGATGCAGCGCATCTGCCACATGCGCTGTTCCAAATGTGGGACGTCCAGAAGCCACAGCCACCTTCACGCCCATCTCTTGTACACGGATGAGCGTGTCCACCGTACGTTGCGAGATGCACTGATCACTCCTTACTAACGTACCATCCAGATCCAATGCAATAAGTTTATAGGGGTAGTTCATTATTTGTGATAGAGGTTAATAGGTGAGGGTTTCCTCGCCGTCCCACTGTGTGTTGATGGTGACAGAGATTGAAGTAGAACGGGAAGTTGGGGTGCTTCCGCCAGAGAAGAAGGTGCCAGTGAAGCGAGTGATCTGATTCTTCTGTAAAGGAATGTCGAACTCACGTTGTTGGATCACGTTGGCGCTGGCATCTGTGGCGGTGACCTTCAGATGGATGGTGCCGGTGAGGTCGTGGAGGAAAGTGTATAGGTCGAATTCCTTTTGGCTTTGTGGGGAGGTGAAGGACACCTTTTGGGTGGACTTGACAGAACCGAGTCCTGTTGCGGCATCGAAGGCACCAGACCCACCTGTATATTCGAATTCCAATTTGGCAACATCGGAAGGAATATTGTCGTTGATGATGAAACGGCAGAGTGCGACGATTCGTTTGAGCGTCAGGGGGAGGGTGAGGGGCTCATCATCAATGGTGATGATGTCACTGTAGAGAAATGTGTCAGTATAGCCTGTAGTTGTGTTGCTAAATTGTATCTTTGCAGGATTAGTTGATGTGGGGTTGCCACTACTGCTATGTGCCAATGCTACAATACGATAAGTGCCAGATTCGAGTTGGAAAGAGGCGGTGCCGAAATCACTGTCACCAACCTTTTGACTGATTTGCTTGACACGTGTGCCTTCAGCGTTATACACAAGAAAGTTGAGTCGCGTGCATGCATCGGTGGTCACGGCACGAGTCGAAGATTCGAAAGGTATTTGTTCTATTTGATAAATCGTCAGGGTAAGATTGCCCTTGGGATTAGTGGTTGTTTCCTCAGGCAGAGATAACTTCTCGCAGGACATAATCATTGCTGAGAGAAGTGCTAATAGAAATAATTGGATGGATTTCATAGATATTTTTTGATTTAATATTCAATATCGATAACAGGGCGGAGACGTGTGGTACTGGTGAATCCTGTTGTGCTCCAATTCAATTCATCGCTATTGTCTGTGTGATGGGTTTGCGCCCTTTTGAGGACACCTCCGTCCTCGCAGAAGTAGAGCTTTGAACGACCTTCACTGCTGAAGGTAACAATCTGGGTGTCCTTGCTGAAGATACCCACTTCTTCCAAGGTGGGGAGACGCCAGTTATTGGTGATGTTAATGGGTTTGTTAAGGGCTGTCATGGGGGCAGTAAGGGCTGCACGCCATTCTGATGCAGCTGCACCTGTTGCAGGTGCTTCGTACTCTATGAGCTTCTCTTTTGCCAAAAGCACAGCCTGACGTTGGGCCTCATTGACGCTTACCACGTAGTATCCATTACAGAAAGTACCTGCTATGGGACGATAGACCGTATTACTCTCGTTATAAGTGAAATCAACTGTTTTGTTGTCGCCCCATGCCTCAGCATTAATGGAAACTGTCAAGGTGGCTCCCTGTGCTGCGTGATGTGTGCCACTAATGGTAATGTGGTGGTTGGCAGATATAATTTCATCAGCAGTGTATGAATAGCTGTCGGTGCCTGATGGGGTTGTCAGTACTATTGTAATAGTGGGTACACCGATTGATGGGAACATCAATTTTTGAGGCTGCACAGACCAGGTGGTGCCATCTTCTTGTTCGGTCAGATTGACTGTATAGTCAGTGGAGGAGTTGGCGTCGTAAGTTCCATTAAGTTTGATGGCACTATAGAAGGAGGAGAGGGTGACTTCCACTCCTGTGACATCGGTGGGGATGGATTTCAACTCGATCTTGTCGAGGGAGATTACTTTGCGCTCTAAGGTGAGTTCCAAGTCCTGAATGTCACCATCATCCAGTGTCTGTATGGCTGTTTTCATAAGTAGATCATCCATTACTTTATTTTCTACCAAAGTAATTAGGCTGCTGGCGGTAGCATTTGATATGCTTGGCAACGTAAAACGTGAAAGGTCTGGACCACCTATAGCATATAGTGTGTAAGTCCCAGCTCTGAGATGTGCCGTTGCCGTCATGTTATCGCCATCAGGCGTCAATAATTCGACACATTTGTCAGACTCATTAAAGACATATATCTTTGCCTCGGTCACACTCTCTGTCTCATTGTCATTAACACCTCGAGTGGAGATGGTCAGCAACGCTGTACCATTTTCATCTTCGACAGTCGATATTCCATCATTCAATACAATTTTCTCACATGACGCAAGCGTCATCATTGTAGACAAGATATAAAAGAGTTTAATATTTCTCATATATTAATATTTTGATTATAAAGTTCTCAAATCGAGCACAAAGGTACTTAAAATATTTGGTTAAAATGATAAAAAATAAAAAGAAAAATCTTAAATCAGATGTTTTTTCACATCTTAACCAAATAAAATAAGTATCTTTGTCGCAAAATTAAGAAAAAAGATTATGAAAAAAGTGTTTTTGAGTTGGATGTTGGCGCTGGTGGCTGCATCGGGCTGGGCGCAGGAGCAGTTTACGGGCATATGGCAGTGTGAGGAATTGAAGGCCTCGATTGTTATCAATTTGATGGAGAAGAAGATACCCTTGAAGGACTTTGAGGGAGAGGATACGTATGGCTATGTGAGGGGAGATTTGAATGGTACGTGGGTGATTTTGAAGGTAAAGGAGGTGAAAGACAAGAAAGCGGTGGTGAGGATGGTGAGCGACATTGGTTATGATGCGCAGGATGTGGAATTCCGTTTGACAGATGAGAATACTTTGGAGATGAGGTTGGTGGGTGATCAGGTGATGAAGACGACGTCGGATGGAAAGTATGTGAAGATGCCAAAGGTTGTGGTGTTTAAGAAGAGTTGAGAATTGATAATTGAAAGTTTGGAGTTTTGGAGAATTATTTGGAGACGTTTAATCCTCCGCAGCGAGCGGCGGTGGAGTATTGTGAGGGACCTTCGTTGGTGATTGCTGGTGCGGGATCGGGTAAGACTAGGGTGTTGACCTATAAGATTGCTTACCTGATGGAACATGGCTATCAGCCTTGGTCGATTTTGGCATTGACCTTCACGAACAAGGCTGCGGGGGAGATGAAGGATCGTATTGCGAAAATTGTGGGGGTAGATTATGCAAGAATGTTGTGGATGGGTACGTTCCACAGTATCTTTCTTCGTATTCTGCGTCAAGAGCATGAGAAAATTGGTTTTTCGAATAATTTCACCATTTATGATGCTGCCGATAGTAAGAGTTTGGTGAAGTCCATCATCAAAGAGATGGAACTGGACGACAAGACATATAAACCGAGTATGGTGTTGGGTGTGATCAGCAATGCGAAAAACCAGTTGGTGACAGCGGAGCAGTATGTGTCTAATCGTGCGAAGGCCCAGATGGACGCACGTCATAATATGGCAATGTTGGGACAGATTTTCATGCGCTATTGTAGTCGTTGTAAGCAGAGTGATGCGATGGACTTCGATGACATATTGCTCTATACTTATATGTTATTTGAGAAATACCCCGAAGTGTTGGAAAAATGGGAACAGCGGTTCAGATATGTATTGGTGGATGAGTATCAAGATACCAACTATGCACAACATCGAATTGTGTGGCAATTGACCCGTCATCATCAGCATGTTTGTGTGGTTGGAGACGATGCTCAGAGTATTTATGGTTTTCGTGGTGCAAATATTGATAACATACTGACATTTCAAAAGATATATAATGATGCGAAGTTGTTTAAATTGGAACGGAATTACCGTTCGACTCAGAATATTGTAGAGGCAGCGAACAGCTTGATTAAGAAGAATACGCACCAGATTCAGAAGGATATTTTTTCAGAGAATGATAGAGGGGAAAAGTTGCATGTGTTGGACACACATTCAGATCTTGAAGAGGCAAAGATGGTGGTGAATGCCATCCGCAATATCAAGCGTAGAGAGGGGTACGAATACAATGATTTTGCTATCCTTTATAGAACTAATGCCCAAAGTCGTGTGTTTGAGGACACGATGCGGAAAGAGGGATTGCCTTACCGCATATATGGAGGACTTTCGTTCTACCAGCGCAAGGAAATCAAAGATGTGATTGCATATTTTCGTTTGGCAGTGAATCCGAATGATGAAGAGGCATTCAAACGTGTGATCAATTACCCTGCACGTGGTATTGGACAAACTACGGTGGCAAAGATTTTGGCTACAGCGACCCAGCATGAAGTGAGTCTTTGGAGTATTATCAACAATCCAGAACAGTATGGATTGGGGGTGAATAAAGGAACATTGACGAAGATTGGGTCATTCCGTGAGATGATTGAATCGTTCATTGAGAATGTACACAAAATGCCTGCCAATCAGATCGGTACGATGATTGTGAAGCAAAGTGGCATTATTGCTGAAATCTATCAGGACACCACACCTGAGAATCTGTCGAGGCAGGAGAATGTGGAGGAATTGATGAACGGTATGCAGGACTTCTGTGACATGCGGATGGAAGAGGGCAATGAAAACATTTCGTTGACTGATTATCTGTCGGAGGTGTCGCTGATGAGTGATGTGGACAGTGATAAAGGTGATGATGAACATAAGGTGACATTGATGACCATTCATTCTGCCAAAGGTCTGGAGTTCGGTACAGTCTTTGTAGTGGGTTTGGAAGAGGGTTTATTCCCCAGTGATATGGTGTCGGGCAATCCACGAGAAATGGAAGAGGAACGTAGATTGTTCTATGTTGCCATTACGCGTGCCAAGACCCATTGCTACTTGTCGTATGCACAATGTCGTTTCCGTTATGGACAGATGGAAATTTCTTCACCCAGCCGTTTCTTGAAAGACATAGATTCGAGATATTTGGATAGACAACAAAGTATGTTCTCGTCTAGGAGAAGCTTTGATGATGATGTTCAACTTCCTTGGCAACGAAGAGGAAGCCTGTTTGGAGGTGGCGATAAGCAAGAAAAAGCGCGTCCTTTCCGACCTATGATGCAACCTAAGCCCATAAGTCCTATAAGACAGGGGTCAAGAAGCCCAAGCCCTCAACTCTCAACCCTCAACTCTCAATCGTCAGCTCCCAATTCCCTTTCCGTTGGTACGCGTATTCTTCATAACAGATTTGGCCGTGGTGAAATTCTTCGTATTGAGGGAACAGGCGACAGTACAAAAGCAACGGTACAGTTTGAAAATGTGGGTACTAAGCAGTTACTATTGAAATTTGCAAAATTTGAGATCTTATGACGTTGTTGGAACAAAATATTGATCAGATTCCTTCGCCTTGTTATGTGGTGGAGGAGTCTTTACTGCGGAGGAACTTGGCATTGATTCGCAGTGTGACACAACGTGCGGATGTGGACATCATCTTGGCATTCAAGGCATTCGCCCTGTGGAAGAGTTTTCCGATATTCCGTGAGTATATCAGTCATACGACAGCCTCGTCATTGTTTGAGGCACGACTGGCCAAGGAAGAGTTTGGCAGTAAGGCACACACGTATTCCCCTGCTTATATGGAAGAGGAATTTGAGGAGATATTGGACTACTCCAACCATATCACATTCAACTCGTTGAGTCAATATGAGCGGTTTGCGTTGAAAGTGCAGGGTAGGGCATCAGTGGGTTTGCGCGTCAATCCGGAGTATAGTGAGATTGAGACGGAGTTGTACAATCCTTGTGCGCCAGGTTCACGTTTTGGTATCTTGGCACAAGATCTTCCAGCGCAATTACCTGGTGACATCGAGGGTTTTCACATCCATTGCCATTGTGAATCGGGAAGTGATGTTTTCGCGCGCACATTAATTCATATAGAAGAGAAGTTCTCAAAGTGGTTCCCGCAAATCAAATGGATCAACTTTGGTGGTGGGCATTTGATGACACGCAAGGATTATGATGTGGAATTGCTCATCAAGACCTTGCAGGACTTCCATGCACGTTATCCGCATCTGAAAGTGATTCTCGAACCAGGCAGCGCCTTTGCTTGGCAGACAGGTCCACTCGTGACCAAAGTAGTTGATATCGTGGAGAATGCGGGTGTGAAGACCGCCATCATCAATGCCAGTTTCACCTGTCACATGCCTGATTGTCTGGAAATGCCATATCAACCAGCCATTCGACACGCTAAGGGACAGGAGGCAAATGGGAGGGAGCAGGAGGAATTTGTATATCGGATAGGTGGCAATTCTTGCCTTTCAGGAGATTTTATGGGCTGGTGGCGTTTTGACCATGAACTGCAGATAGGGGAGACCCTGATCTTTGAGGACATGATACACTACACGACCGTGAAGACCAATATGTTCAACGGTATAGGTCATCCATCTATTGGTATGCTGCATGAGGATGGCACGTTTGAACTTTTCCGAAAGTTCACTTACGAAGATTATCGTGACAGGATGTCCTGAAGAAGAAGGGAAAATACATGAGAATATAACTGAAGGAGGCTCGGCAATCACTTGTCAAGCCTCCCTCTCTTATCAAAGAAATGAAAAAATGTATATTAGAAACCTATATGCAGATTAGAATCTTCCGCCTCCGCCGCCGAAGCCGCCGCCTCCACCGAAGCCGCCGCCTCCGCCGAAGCCGCCTCCACCGAAGCCACCCTCCATTGGCATGGCGTTCATGAAACCACGTGATTCACGAAGACCACGGCGTGCTGAAGCAGAACCAAACAGGTTGAATCGCCAGATGAAGTGAGCCATCACGTAACTGTAGATTGCGTTGGTCTCGCGGTCGGAACGTGACGTTGCGCTGATGTTACGGCTGATGTTGCTACGACGGTTCAGGATGTCGCGTGCCTCAATCGAAATGGTCGCCTGCTTCTTGTAGAGGAATCGGTAACTGATCTGCGCATTCCAGATGAGTTCGTTCGTATTCATGTTGGCAGAAGAGTAACCACGACGTGAACTTACGTTGATGTCGGTAGAATAGCCGAAACCATTGTCGAAGTTACCAGTGGACGAGAGACCGTAGTTGAATCGGTAGGTGCTCTGGTTACCCGTTGCCACCATTTCGTTCTTCGTCTTGCTATAGGTGATGTTTCCGTTGGCACGGATATCGATGTTGCTGAGGCGCAGGGTGATGCTCAATCGCTCACCGAGGCTGTAATCCTTTGTGGTGTTCTTAGAAGTCACCTGATTCTGGTAGAGGTAGCTGACATGGTTGTTCAGCGAAGCATCTGTGCTGGAGTTCAGTGTCAACTTATCCCATCCGAGTGGTGTGTTGAAGCCGATGGTACCTCTGGTGTTCCAGTTACCATTGATGTTCTCAGGACGTGAACGCTGTCCACCCGTCTCCTCATAGTACTCCGTGCGTTGTGCAATGCTGTTACGCGTGATTCCATAAGTAAAGTTCGCGTTGATGCTTTGACGTGTCGCCTCGAAGAAGTTGTTGTAGTCGAGGCTGAAGTTATGGGTGAAGGATGGCTTCAAGTTCGGGTTACCTTCGCGAATGTTCAGCGGGTTGCTGTTATCCGTCAGGTTGAAGAGGTCCGTCATCTCCGGCTGCTGGGTGTTGCCTCGGTAGGAGAGGCGCATGGAGTGCTGACGGGTGAATCGGATTCGTGCATTCAGGGTAGGTGAGACACGTGAGATGTTACGGCTGGCGATAGTGTCCAAACCCTGGTATTGATAAACCATCTTCTGGTTCTGTGCCTCAACGCGGACACCAGCACTGATGTTCAGCAACTGTGTGATGTAGCGCAGTGAGAACTCCAGGTTGTGCGTCTTGTTGATGTTGTCCGTGTAGCGTGACAGTGAATCGCTCAGGTAGTCCTTGTAGTATTCAGGAAGAGAGCCGTACCGATCGTAGTAGTCCCATATTTCCTGACCCTTTGCATCATCTTTTGCAAAGTCGTAGGTCTGACCGTCGGAGTGACGCTTCTGGTAATTGTAGCTGTAGTTGAGCTGTGCAATCAAGTTGCGCAGGATAGGCTCAGAGTAGGTGAATCCGATGCTGTAGTTCTTGTTGTCGGAAGGGTTGTTGCGGAGACGGAACGTCAAATCGGTAGAGTCATTCCTCTGGTGGTAGATGACATTTGACCAGTTGTAGTTTTTGTTTTTGTTTTCGCTAAGTGTACCATTCAGACGGAGGCTGATGTTACGTCCGTTGCTGCCTGTCACAGCTGAAGGACCGAACCAAGGACCACCTCCCAAGCGGCGATTCAGGAGGAGGTTACCGCTAAGGTTGTAGTTATCACCATTGCTCCAGCTGGATGAGCTGTTGTCGTTGACCTTGATAGCATTGCTGATGAGATCCATCTGATTGAGTGGGTCTGTCACGCCATTCTGATAGGGGTCATCGTTGAAGGTGGCAGAAGAACTACCCGATGAGCTCTTGGTCTTGCCCGTAGAAATACGTGGCGTGAACTGGAGGGTGGTGACAGAGTCAATTCTCCATTCTACCCGGAAGTCACTGTTGAAGTTGTCGTTCTTGTTGTTGTTTTGGTTGAGGTTGTTGCTGTATGATGCCGCCCTCACGAAGTTCTGGCTGCTGCTCTTGGTGTAGGAATGGCTCTTGTTGTAGTTGAAGCGGAAGTTACCACCCACCTCCAGATTGGGCAGGTCATACATCAGTCGTCCACCAATTTGTCTGGCCGTCGCATTACCGTTGCTGCCGGTATTGTTCTGGGAGCCGAGCACGTTGCCCTGCATCGTGTCATTGAAGCGGTTGAGCATGAGTCTGCCCGAATAGAGTTTCTCTGTACCGTATCCTGCATCGAGGTTTCCGAACCATCCTTGCTGGAAGCCCTTCTTGATGGTCAGGTCGAGCACAGTCTCTTCCTCACCGTCATCAATACCTGTGATACGGCTAAAGTCAGACTGCTTGTCGTAGGCCTTCACCTTGTCCACAATTTCTGCAGGCAGGTTCTTCATGGACATGTTCTGGTCATTGCCGAAGAACTCTTTACCGCCCACGAGGATTCTCCTCACCGTCTTGCCGTTCACCTTGATGGTACCATCCTCGACGGTCACACCTGGCAATTTCTTGATGAGGTCTTCGAGCACACTTCCTTCAGGCACTTTGAACGCGTCGGCATTGAAGATGAGGGTGTCATCCTTCACCTCCATTTCCTTCAGTTCCGCCGTTACCACCGCTGATGTCAGTTCGATGCTGCTCTGGGTCATCATGATGGTGCCAATGGCCATGTTGCCTTTGTTTTCCTTCTTGTTAACTGTGATTTTCTTGAAGAAATCACGATAGCCCACATACGACACCTTTAAAATATAGTTGCCGTCCTTCACGCTCTTGATGGAGAAGGATCCATCTCTGGTGGTGGCGTTACCAGCTACCATACGGGTTGTGTCTGTGGACATCACTCTGACGGTGCTGGCAATCAATGCCTCGCCCGTCTCACTGTCAATCACTTTACCTTTCAATGTCGATTGGGCATAAGAAAAGATAGCCGCCATCGACAAAATACTTACGAGAATAGTTCGTTTGGAAAAAAACATAGGGTTAGTCAGTTTTTGGGTTTATTTGGTTTGTTTTGGTTATGTCTATAAGACCGCTGACGGAAAAAAAAGTTTAAGAGTGGGACGAAAAAAGCAAAAAGTTTGGTCTTTTCTTGGTTGTGTTCTTATTTAATCGTACCTTTGCACACGATTTCGGGGGAGACCTTTGAAATCATTCAGAAAAAGAGAGTATTCACTAATTAAAAACAACTATGGACGATTATCCGGCGAATAGTATGAAGTGCCTGGGATAAGACTCACCTCTCACGCGGAGTTGAATGAGTCTTTGCCCCGAATTTTGTATTATTCTACAACAAGCAAAGATTCAGAAAACAATGCGAACATTCTGGAATTTTAATGGCGGCATCAAGCACATTGATGCGTGGGAGCCAAACTGCTGGGTGCAGGTGACTTGCCCAGTGGATGACGATAGGGAGTTTCTGGAGCAGGAACTCGGTATGCCAGACTACTTCATGGAGGACGTATCGGATGCCGATGAGCGTGCGCGTTACGACATGGATGAGGGTTGGCTCATGATTATCTTGCGTATTCCTCACCTGAAGAGTGTCTCTTCGAGGAGCCCTTACACGACCATCCCGCTGGGTATCGTGATCAAGGGCGACAAAATCATCACCATCTGTAATCAAGAAACGCGGATGATGCTCGATTTCGTGAATCATCAGATGCGTCGTGCAGAGGGATTCACCGATGCGGCCGATTTGGTGTTCCGACTCTTCTTGAGTGCGTCGGTATGGTATCTGAAATATCTGAAGCAGGTGAATGGCATCATTGAGAAGGCGAAGCGTGACCTCGATAAGCACATCGACAACAAGGACCTCGTGAACCTTTCCCGTCTGCAGGACTCGCTCACATACTTCGGAACATCCATTCGTGGTAACGAGTCACTGCTGAGCAAGTTGAAGTTCCGTTTGCCGGTCGATGAACTGGATGCCGAACTCATTGAGGATGTGAACATCGAGATGAACCAGGCGCGTGAGACCACCGCCATCTACATCAACATCCTTGACTCGACGATGGACACCTACGCGAACATTATTAATAATAATATGAATACGGTGATGAGGCTTCTGACGTCGTTGAACATGATCATCCTTTTCCCGACTTTCATCACGTCCATGTTCGGCATGAACCTCATCAACGGTATGGAAAGGTGGAAGATGGGTTTCCCGATCGCCATCATTGCCTGTGTGGTTTGCACAGCGGTGTCGTTGTGGTGGTTCAGACGGAAGAGGTGGCTTTGAAAAATTGGAAGAATGTAAAAATTGAAGAATTGAAGTTTTGTGCATCATTGCAATTTCAATTCTTCAATTCTTTCATTTTTTCATTGTTTTTCGTTCTTTTTGAAATAAAAAGAAAACAAGTTGCTATCCATTTAACTATTTATTAGTATCTTTGCATTCGATTTTGGTAAAAAGCAGGAAACATCATTATATCTAATCAACAAAACAAAATGAAAAAGTACAATTTCAATGCAGGACCTTCCATCCTTCCTCGCGAAGTGATTGAGCAGACTGCACAGGCTTGTCTTGATTTCAATGGTTCAGGACTCTCTCTCATGGAGATTAGCCACCGCGCAAAGGATTTTCAGCCAGTAGTTGACGAGGCAGTAGCACTCTTCAAGGAACTTCTCAACATTCCAGAGGGTTATTCCGTTCTTTTCCTTGGTGGCGGTGCAAGCCTTGAATTCTGCATGGTTCCTTTCAATTTCCTCGAGAAGAAGGCTGCCTATCTGAACACTGGTGTTTGGGCAACGAAGGCAGAGAAGGAGGCCAAGGCATTTGGTGAAGTGGTGGAAGTCGCTTCTTCTGCTGACAAGAACTTCACTTACATCCCACGCAACTTCGAGATTCCAGCTGATGCTGACTATCTCCACATCACGACAAACAACACCATCTACGGTACTGAGCTTCGTGAAGACCTCGACTCTCCAATCCCTGTGATTGCCGATATGTCTTCCGACATCTTCAGCCGTCCCATCGACGTGAGCAAGTACGCCATGATTTATGGTGGTGCTCAGAAGAACCTCGCTATGGCAGGTCTCACCTTCGTTATCGTGAAGGAAGACGCTCTCGGCAAAGTTTCACGTCACATTCCAACCATGCTCGACTACCGCACTCACGTGAAGAAGGGTTCTATGTTCAACACGCCTCCAGTGGTGCCAATCTACTCAGCGCTGATGAATCTCCGTTACATGAAGGCTCATGGTGGTGTTGAGGCAATGCAGAAGTTGGCAGAGCAGCGTGCAGAGATTCTCTATGCAGAGATTGACCGCAACAAGCTCTTCGTCGGCACAGCAGAGAAGGACAGCCGTTCACTCATGAACATCACATTCGTTCTGAAGCCAGAGTATCAGGACCTCCAGGACGAGTTCCTGAAGTTCGCTACCAGCCAGGGTATGGTTGGCGTGAAGGGTCACCGCGACGTAGGTGGTTTCCGCGCTTCTTGCTACAACGCAATGTCTGTAGAAGGCGTTCAGGCTCTCGTGAAGTGCATGCAGGAATTTGAAGCAATGCATTAAAACATCAACTTAAATAGAATTATGGCAAAAGTTTTAATTGCAACTGAGAAGCCATTCGCAGCTCCTGCAGTTGCTGGAATCAAAGAGATCATTGAAGGTGCCGGCTTTGAGTTGGCTCTTCTGGAGAAATATACTGAGAAGGCACAGCTGCTCGAGGCTGTGGCTGATGTGGATGCCATCATCATCCGCTCTGACAAGATTGACGCAGAGGTGCTCGATGCTGCCAAGAACCTGAAGATTGTTGTTCGTGCCGGCGCTGGCTACGACAACGTGGATCTCGAGGCTGCCACCGCTCATAAGGTGGTGGTGATGAACACTCCTGGTCAGAATGCCAACGCAGTGGCAGAGCTCGTGCTCGGTCTGCTTGTCTTCACCGTTCGTAACTTCTACAACGGCAAGGCTGGTTCTGAGCTCCTGGGCAAGAAACTCGGCATCCTCGCATTCGGTAATGTGGGTCGTAATGTGGCACGCATCGCCAAAGGCTTCGGTATGGAAGTGTCTGCATACGACGCTTATTGCCCAGCAGAGGCCATTGAGGCTGCAGGCGTTCACGCTGCTGCATCGCAGAACGAACTCTTCGAAACTTGCGACATCGTTTCCCTCCACATCCCTGCCACCGCTGAGACCAAGCAGAGCATCAACAAGGCGCTTGTGGGCAGCATGAAGAAGGGCGGCATTCTTATCAACACTGCCCGTAAGGAGGTCATCAACGAGCCCGAGCTCATCGAGCTGTTGGCTGAGCGTACTGATCTGAAGTACATCACCGACATTAAGCCTGATGCTGATGCCGAGTTCGCCAAGTTCGAAGGCCGTTACTTCTCAACACCTAAGAAGATGGGTGCCCAGACCGCTGAGGCTAACACCAACGCAGGTCTTGCAGCTGCCAATCAGATTGTTGGCTACATCAAGGAAGGTATCACTAAGTTCCAGGTGAATAAATAAATTAAGATTTTCGTTTTTACTTTTGTACATTCCTATTGTTATGGCAAAAGAGCCTGTGCAGTGATGCACGGGCTCTTTTACATTATATATGTGTGTAGCAGCAAAACCCAAATTAACCAATTAACCTTTTAACCCATTAACCTTGGGGGGGGCGAGAATGCGGTCGATAGGGAAGATCGGGAAGATTTTTTATTTGTGAATTTTTGTCATATTCGTGTTCGTTTGAAAAAAATGTCGTATCTTTGCACACGGAATACATTAATTTAATAACATAAGACTATGGCTATTGTAAAACCTTTCAAGGGTGTGCGTCCGCCGAAGGAGCTGGTGGAGCAGGTGGAGAGCCGCCCATATGACGTGCTGGACTCTGAGGAGGCGCGCGCCGAGGCTGGCGACAATGAGAAGTCGCTGTATCACATCATCAAACCAGAAATCAATTTTGAGCCTGGGACATCGGAGTATGATCCTCGGGTGTATGAGGAGGCTGCAAGGCAGTTTGCGAAATTCCAGAAAGAAGGATGGCTGGTGCAGGATGAGAAAGAGCAGTACTACATCTATGCACAGACGTCGTGCTTGCCAGCGAACGGCAATCAGGAGAAGACGCAGTATGGCATCGTGGTGGGTGCGTACAGCGGCGACTACCAGACGGGCGTAATCAAGAAGCACGAGCTGACGCGTGCCGATAAGGAAGAGGACCGCATGAAGCATGTGCGTGTGAACGACGCGAACATCGAGCCGGTGTTCTTCGCCTATCCAGACAACGAGGTGCTGCTGAAGCTCATCGACAAGTATGCGAAGACGGAGCCTGAGTATGACTTCGTGGCGCCCATCGACGGTTTCGGCCATAAGCTTTGGGTGGTGAGCGACGATGCTGACATCAAGACCATCACGGAGGAGTTTGCGAAGATGCCGAACCTATACATCGCCGACGGTCACCACCGCAGTGCCGCCGCAGCCCTGGTGGGTGCGGAGAAGGCAAAACAGAATCCGAACCATCGTGGTGACGAGGAGTACAATTACTTCATGGCAGTGTGCTTCCCTGCCAGTCAGCTGACGATTCTGGACTACAACCGCGTGATCAAGGATCTGAACGGTCTGACGTCGGAAGAGTTCCTCAAGGCGCTGGAGAAGAATTTCGTGGTGGAGAAGAAGGGGGCTGAGGAGTATCGTGCGAAGGAGTTGCACGAGTTCTCGCTCTATCTTGACGGCGAGTGGTATTCGCTGAAGGCAAAGCCTGGCACATACGACGAGAACGACCCAATCGACGTGCTTGACGTGAGCATCTCGTCGAAGCTCATCCTCGACGAAATCCTGGGCATCAAAGACTTGCGTCGCGACAAGCGCATCGACTTCGTGGGTGGTCTGCGTGGTCTGGGCGAACTGAAACGTCGTGTGGACAGTGGCGAGATGAAGACCGCTTTGGCGCTCTATCCTGTGACGATGAAGCAGATCATGGATATCGCCGACTCGGGCAACATCATGCCTCCAAAGGCTACGTGGTTCGAACCGAAGTTGCGCAGCGGATTGGTGATTCATAAACTCAGTTAATGGATTCATACAGAACGATACGGACATTGGCCGAAGGCACTTATAGCGAGAAACGCAGCAAGTTTCTCGCTTTTGCTATGCCCGTGCGTTCGGTGGAGGAGGTGAAGCAGCTGGTAGGGGAGTATCAGAAGAAGTACTACGACGCCCGCCATGTCTGCTACGCCTATATGCTGGGTGCGGAGCGGAAAGATTTCCGTGCGAATGACAACGGGGAACCGTCGGGTACGGCGGGCAAGCCCATCCTTGGACAAATCAACTCGAACGAACTGACCGACATCCTCATCATTGTGGTGAGATACTTCGGCGGTGTGAAGCTCGGTACGTCGGGTTTGATTGTGGCCTACCGCTTGGCCGCTGCTGAAGCGATTGCCGCCGCTGAGATTATCGAGAAGACGGTGGACGAAGAGGTGACGTTCTGGTTTGAATACCCGTTCATGAACGATGTGATGCGCATTGTCAAGGAGGAAAATCCACAGATTGTGTCGCAGGGATTCGAGAACGACTGCTCGATGACGCTCCGCATCAGAAAGGATTCGATGCCTCGTCTGAAAGCCCGACTGGAGAAGGTAACGACGCTTCGGATGGAGTGATTTCTTGCGTTCTGTCGCGAAAAATGGCACAAAAGTCATAATAAAACTTAACGGAAGGCTGGAAATTGAAAAATAGTTGCTATCTTTGTCAACACGATTGAATGAATTAATAAGAATTGATATAGATATGAATATTTCAAGATACATTTCAAGATACATGATAGCAGGGGCGATGTTGCTGATGAATGCATCGTCTGTGATGGCGCAGAAAGTGATGATTGGCAACTATGTATTCCCCAAGGATGGTTCCACTTATTACGGAGAGCTGGAGGGAGGAAAGCCGAACGGTAAGGGTAAGACGACATTCAAGACGGGCGACACGTACGAGGGCGAATATGTGAAGGGCAAGCGTCAGGGCTATGGCGTCTATACGTTCACTGATGGCGAGAAGTACGAAGGCAACTGGCATCAGGATCATCAGCACGGACGCGGCATCTACTACTTCGCCAATAATAATAAGTATGACGGTCTGTGGTACATCGACTATCAGCAGGGCTTCGGCACGATGTACTACTACAACGGCGATAAATACACAGGCGAATGGATGCAGGACAAGCGTGAAGGTCAGGGACGCTACACGTGGGCGAACGGCATCTACTACGATGGCAACTGGAAGGAGGACAAGAAGTCGGGCAAGGGCACTTTCGACTGGCGTGACGGCTCCCGCTATGAGGGCGACATGGACAATGACATGCGCAACGGTCAGGGCAAGTACACCTATGCCAATGGTGACTTCTACACTGGCGGTTGGAAAGACGACATGATGCACGGTAAGGGCATCTACAAGTTCAAGAATGGTGACGTGTATGAGGGTGACTACCTAAACGGCGAACGTACAGGACAGGGCATCTTCACCTATACCGACAAGCGCAAGTATGTGGGTCAGTTCAAGAACGGCTTGATGGATGGATTCGGCACCTACACATGGCCTGACGGTTCGAGATACGAGGGCTATTGGGTGGAAGACCGTGAGCATGGACGCGGCAAGTTCACGGGTGCCAATGGCGACGTGTATGACGGCGAGTGGGCTGCTGGCGAGATGAATGGTGAGGGTGTGTTGCGCCTGGCAGACGGCACCAAGTTCAAGGGTCATTTCAAGGAGGGCATGAAGAACGGCAAGGGTGTGGAAGAGGCTGCTGACGGCACGCGTTTCGAAGGCTCATTTTTCAATGATCAGAAGGATGGCTCGTTTGTGGAGAAGGACAAGACCGGCAAGGTCATCCGCAAAGGCATTTATAGCCGTGGTAAGCTGATGGGACAGTAGCCAGCCCACGCGCTGGGCGATTTTCGTCATTAACGATAAAACAATCATATTTATAAACCTTAAATAATAACCGTTATGATTTTAGACACCCTTGAAAACTTTGGCAAGTATGCCTCTCTCAACCCTTTGTTCCCAAAGGTTTTGGAGTATCTGCAGAACACAGATCTGATGGCGCAAGAGCCCGGACGTGTGAACATCGACGGCAACAAACTCTTCGTGAACCACAACGTGACGAAAGGCAAGACTGTGGATGACGCAAGGATGGAGACGCACAATGCGATGATCGACATCCAGATTCCTCTCTCATGTCCAGAGGTGATGGGATTCACGCCTCGTCAGTACCTGCCCAAGGCTGAATATGACGCAGCCAAGGACATCACGTTCTATCTGGAGCGTCCAGAGCAGTACATCACTGTGCATCCAGGCGAGTTCGTCATCTTCTTCCCAGAGGATGGACATGCTCCTTGCATCTCGCCCATCCCCGAATATAAGAAAGTAATTATCAAGGTAAAAGCATAGTAAATTTAAAAACTAACAACTAAAAACTAAAAGTAAGAGTATCCCCCATGCGGATAAAAGGTAGCTTAAACTTTTAACTTTTAGTTTTTAACTTTTAACTTTCAAAGATAATGGCTACAACAAAGAAATCGAAGGCGGCTTCCGAGAAGAAGGAGGCACCAGTAAAGCATATCGGAATCGTGAAGAATGACCCTTGGCTCGAACCTTTCGAGGGAGCCATCTGCGGTCGTCATGACCATGCCCTCTGGAAATTGAACGAATTGACCAATGGCGGCAAGCAGACGCTTTCTGACTTCGCCAGCGGTTATCTCTATTTTGGTCTGCACAAGACTTCCAAAGGTTGGGTGCTGCGCGAGTGGGCACCCAATGCCACCGACATCTATCTGGTTGGCGATTTCAACAATTGGCAGGAGGATGAGGCCTACAAGATGAAACGCATCGACAACGGCAATTGGGAAATCAAGCTCAAGGCCAGTCAGATGCATCACGGCGACCTCTTCAAGCTGAAAGTCAAGTGGAATGGTGGAGAAGGGGAGCGCATTCCTTCCTACGCAAACCGTGTGGTGCAAGACGATACGACCAAGATTTTCTCTGCTCAGGTTTGGGCTCCAGCCAAGCCTTACGAATTCAAGAAGAAGAACTTCAAGCCCGACACCAATCCGCTGCTCATCTACGAGTGCCACATCGGTATGGCACAGGATGCGGAGAAGGTGGGAACCTATACCGAGTTCAAGGACAACATCCTGCCACGCATCAAGAAGGATGGCTACAATGCCATTCAGGTGATGGCTGTGGCTGAACACCCATACTACGGCTCATTCGGTTATCATGTCAGCAACTTCTTTGCTCCTTCCAGCCGTTTCGGTACGCCAGAAGAGTTGAAGGAACTCATCGATAAGGCTCACGAGATGGGCATTGCCGTCATCATGGACATCGTGCAGTCTCATGCCGTGAAAAATGAGATTGAGGGTCTGGGTAATTTCGCTGGCGATGGTTGCCAGTATTTCATGCAGGGTGGTCGTCGCGAGCATCCAGCATGGGATTCCCTCTGTTTCGACTATGGCAAGAACGAGGTCATCCACTACCTGCTCTCCAACTGCAAATACTGGCTCGAGGAGTTCAAGTTCGACGGTTTCCGTTTCGACGGTGTGACCTCGATGCTCTACTACAGTCACGGACTGGGTGAAGCATTTGGTGGCTATGGCGACTACTACAACGGTCATGAGGATGACGAAGCCATCGCTTATCTGACCCTTGCCAACCTCCTCATCCATGAGGTGAATCCGAAAGCTATCACCATTGCCGAAGAAGTGTCGGGTATGCCAGGACTTGCCGCACCGTTCAAGGATGGCGGTTATGGCTTCGACTACCGCATGGCGATGAACATCCCTGACTACTGGATTAAGACCATCAAGGAACTTAAGGACGAGGACTGGAAGCCTTCTTCGATGTTCTGGGAGACCACCAATCGCCGTCAGGACGAGAAGACCATCTCCTACGCGGAGAGTCACGACCAGGCACTCGTGGGTGACAAGACCATCATTTTCCGCCTTATTGATGCCGACATGTACTGGCACTTCAAGAAGGGCGACGAGAACTTCATGGCGAACCGAGGCATTGCCCTCCACAAGATGATTCGCCTGCTCACTGCCTCCACGATGAATGGCGGTTACCTCAACTTCATGGGTAACGAGTTCGGTCATCCAGAGTGGATCGACTTCCCGCGTGAGGGTAATGGATGGGGCTACAAGTACGCTCGTCGTCAGTGGAGCCTTGTTGACAATAAAGATCTTTGCTACCACTATTTGGGCGACTTCGACGAGGCGATGCTCAAGGTCATCAAGACCGTGAAGAACTTCCAGAAGACTCCTGTGGTGGAGGTATGGCACAACGATGGTGATCAGATTCTCGCCTTCTCTCGTGGCGACCTGCTGTTCGTGTTCAACTTCTCGCCCAACAGGTCATTCACCGACTATGGATTCATCGTGCCACAGGGCAGCTACGATGTGGTGCTCAACACCGACAGCAAGCTCTTTGGCGGCAATGACCTCGCCGACGATTCCGTTCGCCACTTCACCAATTATGATCCTATCTACGAGCGCGATGGCAAGGGCTGGCTGATGCTCTACATCCCAGCACGCTCCGCTGTTGTACTCCGTAAAAACGCTGAATAAAAGTGTACCGCTATTATTCGAAACCAGAACAGAAGACCGCAGGACTCATCCAGTACTCCTGCGCTCTTCTGTTTATGCTTTTCTCTTTCTGCTACTTGTTCTTCCTGCAAGGGGAAATCCTGGCAGAGGCACAGTTCGTCTATTCGAAGGGCATCACATCCTACAACATCCTGATTGGCGCCATCATCATCACGGTCATCCTGCAGATTGTCCAGTGGATTGTCAATATATCGTCGCGTCTGCCCTCCCGATGGTACGCCTTGTCCTACTTCCCCTCGATGCTCCTGCTGGCGATGCTCACCGACATCAACCAGGCGGCCATAGCGCATTTCTCCTTTGGCGCATGGCTGTGGGTGGCTCCGTGCGTGCTGGTAGCCTATGTCCTGCTGGTCATCTTTGTCAAGAAACTGCACGATGAAGAGTCCGCCTATCGACAGGACATCAAGTCGCAGATCTATCCCAACTTCATCATCCTCTTCCTGATGATGCTCGGAGTGGGGGCAGTGCCTCAGTCCACCGATGTCTTTCACTACGAACTGAAGGCCGAGCGTCTCATCCTCGCCAAGGACTATGAGGGTGCTGCCGCAGTGGGCAAGCGCTCGTTGCGATCCAGTGCCCGTCTCACCCAGTTGCGCATGTATGCCCTCTCCAAGCAGGATTTGTTGGCCGAATGCCTGTTCGACTATCCGCAGTACTACGGTTCACAGGGTCTCCTCGACATTGCCGACACCTCCTCCCTCGAGCGCTTCACGACCCAGGACATCTGCTTCCATCTGGGAGCCTATTGCGGCACGAGCATCCACACCGCCGACCGCTACTATCGGCTCATGTTGGGCGACACCATCTGCAACCAGCACACCGCCGACTATTACCTCTGCAGCCTCCTGCTCGACAAGCGTCTGCCCGAGTTCCTCCGTCAGTTGCCGCGCCACTACAACCTCGCCGACAGCATTGCCGGAGCCTACGACAACCTCCCCAGAGCCTATCGCGAGGCCCTTCTCCAGATGGGCAAGAAGCCCTACGCCCTCCAAGGCCAGATCGTGATCGGTGCCGACACCCTTGCCACCCTTTCCGACCGCGAGATGGTGGCCCGGTTCCGCGACTACACCGAACGCAAGGCCGAGTTCACCGACGCGACCGAGCGCATCAACCGCATCCACCGCGAGTATGGCAACACCTACTGGTGGTACTACGACTTCAGCCACCTCGCCAAGGGAGAGCTTCAGCAGGCGAACACGAATCCATCGAATCCGCACGAATAATATATATATATAATAATGTGTAGAAATACACTAATCATCACTTTTTAATCGACCTAATCAAAACAACAAACATCATGAAGAAAGTATTCTTTTCATTCGCCATCGCAACGATGATGGCATCGCTCGCATCATGCGGCGGATCAAGCAACCAGAACACGGACAGTCAGGACTCAACAGCTGTCGAGGCTGAGGCAGAGGCAGAAGCTGCTGAAGAGGCTCCAAGCAATTTGGTCGAGGCAGCTGCCTTCTCTGGAGTTGTACCAGAAGGATGGAACATCGAGCGTCAGGACGACGGTGGTTTCCAGTTCAAGAACCGTGACGCAGAAGGTCCACTCAAGCCAACAATCAGTGTCCGCAAGGCTCAGCTGACAGCAGCCGAGGCCTATGAATCCACTGCAAAGAGCTCTCCCAAGAACCTCATCGGCAATGTTGAATTAGTCGAAGGCATGGACATCGCAGGTCGCACCTATGCAGGCTACTACTACAAGACTCAATACAACAGCGAGCTCGAAGCATCCAAGTATTACCTCATCACCGATCTGAGCAATGGCACCCCAATCTACGTTCAGGTAGAAAACATCGCCATCGACGACGCTGTAGTTCAGGCAGTCTTTGCAAGCATCAAGGAGAAATAATCCCATCCTTCGGGAAGCAACAATGCACAGAACCACATCGGGAGGACGAACACCAAGTTTTTCCTCCCGATTGTTTTGTAATTGAAAATAAGTTCGTAACTTTGCCGGCGAAAACATCAAACGATGATGGATCAGTAATCTCAACATCAATGAACAATGATCAACAACAACTGGAACGACTATTTGGAGGCAATCCGCATCTCAAGGCCACGCTGGAACAGACGTGTGACTTCGGAGGAAGCCATCCAGCAACAAAGGAGGCTCAACCAATCTTTGGGGATAAACAATCCCTACTTAGGCATGTCGTTCAGCGAGCTCAAAGCCTTGGGACATGGATTGAGAGGATAGACGGCAACTATCATTTCATCGATGCCGTCGTGAACGACACACGTTATCCCATTGACAAGATGAATAAAATCAGCATCAAGCACCCGGGGAAGAGAAGTACATGAAAACGAACACGAATCCATCGAATCCGCACGAATAATATATAAATGTATAGAAAACATCGGGAGGACGCGCTCAGCATCCTCCCGAATCTTTTTATGCGTAAGAAGCGACGGCTCTCCCCAGCCTGTCCGACTTGGGCACCAGATGAAACCGCTTTGCAATGTAGATGAGCATGTCGAGCGACGTGCCCAGGTCGTACGGCGACTCCCTGAACGCCTTCCAGTCCAGGTTCAGACGCAGCGTTTTCCCGCTCATCGCAATGTCATGACAAGCGGGCTTGTCCTTGCAGAAAGCCACGAACTCGCTCACAAACTCCTCCGCATATCCCCCCTTCTCATCGAAAATCCTCGCATTCTCTTCCGGCTCAAAGCGCATGATGATTTCCACTCGCTCCTTTTTCACCAACGGCGTCTGCTTGTCGGGATATTTCCGCTCGCGACCGGTGTAATACCACAGGGCAAAGAGCGTCCCCTTCCACTCGAACTCCCTCTTGTCAGGCCATATCTCCGAAGTGGGCACGATGTCGGGGAGATACGTCGCCATGAACTCATCCACCTTGCGCATCATCTTTCGAGGCTTGATGAAAGAATGATAGTACGTGACAGGCAGCATGATGTAGAAGAGAATGATGGGGAATGACAGCATGGGAAGGATTTCCCCCCAGCGGATCTCGCCCCTGCTCCGCAAGTCCTGCACGGCAACAAGAACAAACATGATGAACGCGCCCACGAGCCCCGCAGCAGTAAGCGGCGGGAGGACCTTTGCCAGCCATTTCCACTTCGAGGAAAAGTAGAAGGCCACGTCCTCCGAAGCGGAACTGCTTTGCCATCCCTTCAGCAAATACATAAAACTGGCATTATCGCCATTAACGAAATGTGTCATGATAACAAAAAAATAATGAGCCGCACACAGGCGCATCGTCCGAGCGTCCTGGCGGGCTTTCACGGTGCAAAGGTACGACAATTCCGCCAGTCTGCCATGCATTTCGAGGGAATCTTTCCTTATTGTTACATAAAACACATTCATTTCAAGAAA
>Ga0256407_10003522_pt1 | contig 27669 bp, 21 predicted proteins | sample RumenRJG_04DNA_FD_193489 | JGI IMG/M metagenome (GOLD analysis project Ga0256407, IMG submission 193489) | Bovine rumen microbial communities from Lethbridge, Alberta, Canada - RJG_04 | ecosystem: Host-associated > Mammals > Digestive system > Stomach > Rumen | place: Canada: Alberta... | reverse complement strand
TATATTTCCGACCGTTTCCTGCCTGATAAGGCCATAGACCTGGTCGATGAGGCCTGTGCCCTGATCAAGACAGAAATGAATTCACTTCCCACAGAGCTCGATGAGCAGCAGAGAAAGATCCTGCAGCTGGAGATTGAAGAGACTGCCCTGAAAAAAGAAGAGGACAAACTCAGTCAGGAACGTCTCGAAGACCTCCGTAAAGAGCTGGCGGAACTCAAGGATTCCTTCGCTGTGAAAAAAGCTCAGTGGGAGAACGAAAAACAGCGCGTGGACAATCTCTCAAAACTTCGTGAAGAAATCGATGCGGTCAGCAGCGAGATCCAGATCGCCCAGCAGAGCGGTGATCTCAACCGGGCTGCGGAACTGCAGTACGGCCGTCTCCCCCAGCTCAGAAAAGAACTGGCACAGAGTGAAGAGGCCATGCATTCGGGAGAGGACTCCCTGGTCCACGACCGCGTGACAGACAACGAGATCAGCCGTATTATTTCCAGATGGACAGGAATCCCTGTCAGCAAGCTCACCGAGAGCGAGCGCAGCAAGACCCTGAATCTGGGCAGCGAGCTGCACAGGCGGGTCATCGGTCAGGACGAGGCTGTGGAGAGGGTCACGGAAGCCATCATCCGCAGCAAGGCAGGAATCAAGGATCCCGACAAGCCCATCGGCTCCTTCCTCTTCCTGGGCCCCACCGGCGTAGGCAAGACCGAACTTGCAAAAGCTCTGGCGGCTGCCCTGTTTGACGATGAGAAAAACATGGTCCGCATCGACATGAGCGAATATATGGAGAAATTCTCGGTCTCCCGTCTGATTGGAGCGCCTCCCGGATACGTCGGATACGAAGAGGGCGGACAGCTGACCGAGGCGGTCCGCAGGAAACATTACTCCGTCGTTCTTTTCGACGAGATCGAGAAAGCCCATCCCGACGTCTTCAACGTCCTGCTCCAGGTGCTGGATGACGGACGGATCACCGACTCTCAGGGCCGGACCGTGGACTTCAAGAACACCATCCTGATCATGACCTCCAACATTGGGGCTCAGGAGATCCTGGCGGATATTGAGCGCCGTGGAAAAGCCGGCAGCGGAGGTGACAAGGTCAGGTTCAATTTTGACGAGGGCGAGGAGTTTGACGGCACACCCGCAGAGAAGGACGGAGAGACACTTTCGGATACTTTCTACAGTGAGCCGGAACACTGGGAGATTTCCTCTTCCACAAGGGAAAAAGTCCAGAAGATGCTCCGCGACACCTTCAGGCCCGAGTTCCTCAACCGTCTGGATGAGACCATCATGTTCAACCCTCTCTCCAGGAGCGATATCAAGGGAATCATCGACCTGATCGTCGAGGACCTCAACAAGAGACTTGCAGAACGCCGGATCTCGATCCACCTCACAGATGAGGCCAAAAGCTTCGTCGCGGATGCGGCTTATGACCCTGCCTACGGTGCCCGTCCTCTCAAGCGTTACATTCAGAAGAATGTGGAGACAGCGAGTGCCCGCCTGATCCTGGCAGACCAGGTCTCCGAAGGAGATACGATCAAGATCGGAGTTCACCGCGGGGCCCTCAATGCCCAGGTGGTGCACAACGGCGTTGTCGAGTGATAATGACATGCTGAGCGGGCTGACCGGACCTGAGGAGCTTTTGTTTGAAAAAGGCTGCGTAACCCGTCCTGAAAGAATGAATAATGTGAATGCTGTCTGAGGCACATGACTCAGGGCAGGTAAAACACAATTTTATAGTTGCTGGCTTGATAATTGATAATACAGGCGGCCGTCCCGGCAAAAGTTCCATGCCGGGAGGGCCGCCCTCCGGTTGAAAAACGTACTGAAAAAAAGTAAAATATTTTATTGACAAATATGAGAGGCAATCGTATACTATAGAAGCTGGCCAAAGGGAAAAACAAAAGCTTGAGACCGGAGGCCGGAATTGAATATGGCGAGGTAGCTCAGCTGGCTAGAGCACGCGGTTCATACCCGCGGTGTCGAGGGTTCAAGTCCCCCCCTCGCTACTCCTTGAACCGGATGTCTTCAGGACATCCGGTTTTTTTCATTTTAATCATGCAGACTGAAAATGATTTGTTCCTTCCGGAGGACTGGAATTGAATGAAAGAAGAGAATAAAAAGAAATCAGGTCTCCGCAAAAGAATACGGCTGATCTTTGTGATTTCTCTGATCTTTTACACTGTCTTCGTGCTGCTTGACGCCTTTGTCATTCCCAGCGGTGTGATTAGTGTCGAGGAAATGATGGGACTGGGCTCAGGGAATGGCCGGCCGGGAATCAGCAGGCCGGACTATAAACCTGTGGTCACCAAGAACAGTTACCGCGACGGCAATATTTTTATAGAATTAAAGTCCGGGCGCTGGCTTGATACTACGTATTATATAGCGGATGTAAGAATCGTGGATCCATCACTGCTTAAGGCCGGGCTGGCAGGAGATTCATTCGGCAGAAACGTGGAAGAAGTGACTTCTGATATAGCGGAGAGAAATCATGCCGTATTCGCGGTCAACGGGGATTATTACGGATTCCGCGCGTCCGGTTATGTCCTGCGGAACGGACTTCTCTACCGCAGCGAATCCAATACATCCTACCCATACGGGGAGGATCTTGTGATCTGGAAGGACGGCTCCTTTGAAATCATCGAGGAGGGGGCGTTTACAGCTGAGGAACTTCAGGAAGGGGGAGCTCAGCAGATTTTTTCCTTTGGTCCCGCTCTCGTAAATCACGGCGAAGTGAAAGTCGTAGAGGACGAGGAGGTGGAACGTGCGCAGATCACAAATCCGCGCACAGCGATCGGCATGATCGAGCCACTGCATTATATCATGGTGGTTTCAGACGGACGGACGGAGGAGAGTGAGGGACTGTCCCTTTTCGACCTGGGTAATCTGATGCAGGACCTGGGATGTGATGTTGCCTATAATCTTGACGGAGGCGGTTCTTCGACCTTCTGGTTCAGGGGAGAGGTCCTCAATAAGCCCACCACTTTCGGGGATGTCATACAGGAGCGGCTGATCAGCGACATCGTATATATCGGTTACTGACAAAGCCTTTGTGAAAGCCCGGACTGCGGAAGCCCGGAATGCGGACGCCCGGACTGCGGAAGCCCGGAATGCGGAAGCCCGGAATGCGGAAGCCCGGAATGCGGAAGCCCGGACTGCGGAAGCAGGAATGCGGAAACCCGGAATGCGGACGCCCGGTATGGAAAATATGGTACGGGCGGGGAAGAGGAGAGTGGATTGACCATATGAGTGTAAAAAACAGCCGGGAGAAGACTGAAAGGAACTTACAATATAAAAAAATACTGGTGCGGTACCTGGCAGCGTCTGCATTCTTTGCGGTATTTGCCATGGTCTATTACCGGTTCTCCCATGAGATCCGTTCACCCTGGATGACCTGGCTCTTTGCCTGGCCCCTGATTATGGGCGCAGTACCTGCCGCTCTTGAATATCTGGGGATTCTGCCCGGCAGCGGGGAGAAATCCGAAGACGGACAGGAGGCCGGGGGGCAGCAGAAAGACTTTTACCGTTTTGGAATCGCTGCGTTGACTTCGGCAAGTCTTCTGAGAGGGATCCTCAGGATTGCAGGGACTGATTCAACGCTTGTGGACTACCTGTTTATCGCCGGGGCTGTCATGGCGGCAGCCGGGGCTGTGACCTATTTCCTGAAAGTCCGCCGTCCTGACGGGAAAGACTCCTGAGAGGTGTGTCGCTGCTGTACAGACCGGCTCGAAACCCGGGGCGGTTTTTTTGCATTGACAGGGCACCAATCATTGAGTCATTAGTCATTAATTCATAAAATCAAATCAAAAAAAACAAATAATAATAACAGTCCCCTGAGCTCACTCTCGTATGTGAGAGCCTCAGGGGACTGTTTTCTTTCTTTATGATCCGGTACGTGAACACAGCCCGTATAATCGGTCAGGGTGTGACCGGATCAACACTAGTCAATTACTCGACAGACTACTCGTCAATCACTCGTCGATCAATCTTCTTCTTCCTCTTCTTCATCGTCTGAGTCATTGCTCTTCTTGTTCTTTTCTGCCTCCTTTTTCTTCCTTTCCGCTTCTTCTTTCTTTCTCCGGGCCTCTTCTTCTTCCCTCTGTTTCCTCTCTCTTTCTTCTCTTTCCCGTTTTTTCTTTTCCTCTGCCTTCTTTTTGTCATTTTGTCCTACGCTGCAGTAGGTCGTCGGCTCTGTTCCCTTTACGAAATATTCATTGTAAGCTTCATGGCAGTAGCCGCTGACAGCCAGCTGACCGGTATCAGGGCAGATATAGGCAGTGGTGAGACCGTCGGGCTTCTTGAATTCAGATGCCTTTTTGTTGGCGGGAATGTTGGACATAATCTGTCTCCAGATGGTCATGGCCAGGTTTTCCTCGTCTTTGGCCAGCTTGATATTGTTGTCATATCCCGCCCAGACAGTCGCTGTATAGTTGGGAGTAAATCCTGAGAACCACACGTCGTTGCTCTCTTCGGTCGTGCCGGTTTTGCCGGCTGTTTCAGTCGTATCAAATTTTGCGGGCTGGCCTGTTCCCTTGGTCAGGACATCTTCCATGGCGCTTGTCAGAAGGTAGCAGGTCGTGCTCTTGAGGACGCGCTCCGACTCGGGTTTTGTGTTGTCCAGGAGGACGACCTCCTCCTGCTGTTCATTCGTGCCCTCTTTGGTATTCTTGGATTCCGTGACACGGGTGACTTTGGTATAGAGGCGGGGGACTATGTATTTGCCGCCGTTGGCGATCGTGGAGAAAGCACCGTTGAGTTCTATATTGCGAACACCGTAGGTGATTCCGCCCAGGGCCAGGGTCTGGTTGGCATCCGAGAACACTTCTCCGTTGATCTCTTCGTTATCTATAAGGGTGTTGATTCCCAGCTTTTCGGCATATTTCATACCCAGTTCAGGACCGATCTCAGTGAGGGTCTTTACAGCGTAAATATTGAGGGAGTCCCAGATTGCTTCGCGCATCGTGACGGTCCCGCGGTAGTCCTTGTACCAGTTGTGGACTTCAACGCCGTTTTTGTAAGTGTACTTCTCATCTACCTGAGTTGTCGCCAATGTGTAGGGGCTGCCGTTTTTCTTTGCGTCCTTATCATCAAGAGCAGCCGAGAAGGTGCTGATGATCTTGAAAGTGGAACCGGGCTGGCGGGTTGTGTCGGTGGCCCGGTTGAGGGTCCGGCTGGCTTCCTTTTCACCGCGTCCTCCCAGCATAGCCACGACATAGCCGGTATTCTGGTCGGCTACAGTCACGGAAATATTGGGCTGGGGAGCAAGCTCATAGTTTTCCTCATAGGAATCCTCAGGACCCATGACAGATTTGCGGAATGCTTCGATATCCTCTTTGGCGCGGGACTCGGATGTATACATGATGCTGTAGTCTTCATCTTTTCCCAGGAAATAGGCCTGCATGCTGTTGCTGTCATAGTTGGTCTGGGAGCCGTCCGGAGCGGTGACAGTCAGAGCGTAATTGAGATAGTATTTGGTCCCTTTGGGGAAGTTGCCGGAATTTTCGCTGCACTGTTTGTCCACAATGGCCTGAATATCGGAATCCTGTGTGGAATAGATTCTGAGGCCTCCGCTGTAGAGGAGGGAGGTGGCCTGTTCCGCAGTGAGCGGATTCCCCTGGTTCAGAGTGCTGTCCTTCATCAGGTCCGGATTCTGAAGGTCGCGCAGGACCTGGCGGATCAAGGCGTCGACAAAATAGGAATTGGCCTTGTTGTCGACTTTTTCCTTCTCACTGTTGACCTTGTCGATTTTTTTGTAGACATCCTCCTTAAGGGCGCCTTCGTATTCTTCCCTGGTGATGTAACCTTGAGAGAGCATATGCTCCAGGACGACTTCCTGGCGCTCCCTGTTGTTTTCCGGATAGATGATCGGGTCGTAAGCGCTGGGATTCTGCGTGATTCCCGCCAGCACAGCGCACTCCGCCAGTGACAGATCGGCAGCGTGCTTGTCAAAATATCTCTGGGAGGCCGCCTCGACACCGAGGGTATTGTGGCCCAGGTTGATAGTATTGAGGTAGTTCAGCAGAATCTCGGATTTATCCATCATTTTCTCAAGCTGGTAGGCCAGATACTGTTCCTGGATCTTTCGCTTGATCCGGTCCTGTGTGGTCTCGTTGGTCCAGTTTGTGAAAACATTGTTCTTGATCAGCTGCTGTGTGATCGTACTGGCTCCCTCGGAAAAATCAAATCCGCTGGTGACGCCGACATAGAAGGCCCTGAAAATGCCGGGGATGTCGATGCCTCTGTGCTGGTAGAAGCGCTCATCCTCGATCGCGACGAAAGCGTGCTCCAGGTTTTCAGGGATTCCCTCCCGGGAGACCGGGATGCGGTTGGAATCCGTTGAGACCAGAGTGGCGGTCGTCTTGCCCTTCTTGTCATACACGAAGGTGGAATATCCTTTAGGGCTGACGTCGATGCTGCCTATATCCGGAGAGATTTCGAGAATTCCCTTGTAGGTGCCGTAAGCGGCACTCACTCCGATGACACTTGCTCCTGTAATAATTGCCAGCAGCAGCGTGGCAATCAATATTTTGAACCTGGAAAACCGTCTCTCTCCCCGGGCTTTCAGCTCGTTCTTTTTCCTGTTCAGATTTTTTTTGTTAAATACCATAAATTAAATCCCTTCCCGTCCCAAAAACGGACCCAGTATTTTCAGGATATCTGTTTGTAAATCTAAAACCATAGCAACCATTATACCAAATGTATTCCTTATATTAAACACGGAAAATGTGAAAAACTCGTTACGGAAAATCCATACAATACAACGAAAGGGCCTGTATCGCCGAACACTTTTTAAGAATGCTTTATTGCGCTGATGCATGCTACTTTTTTCACAAAAATTTTATTTTGATGGTATACTATATAAGGCGTGTACTGTTTTTTTCATTCTTCATCGCGCTATATCCGTGACTCAGCCCCGGGACAGGCACGCAAAAAAGGAAATTCGTTTCATCGCTGGCACAATCCCGCGATGGAGAATAAACGCTCCGCGAGAATGCCTGCGTGCCCGGTACGGAAAAGTTTCCCCGCCTTCGAAAGATAAAGACAAGGAAACCCGTACACGCGACATAAGAATCACGAGAGAGGTTTGAAGTCTGTGAGCCGCCCGGATGCCCCGCGGCGGATTCTGAGGAGAAGATGATGGCGTCCGAATATCTGACGATCCGGGATCCCGGAAACGGTGAGTATGAAGAAAAAAAATCCAGGTTTCTCGGGGAGGCGGTTCCTGTATCCTCGGAGGAAGAGGCCGCTGCCTATGTCGCGGGTGTCCGTAAAAAATATTATGACGCGCGTCACCATTGCTATGCCTGGGTTCTGGGTGAGGGCGGTGAACGAAAAAAATCGTCAGATGACGGGGAACCATCAGGGACGGCCGGCCAGCCTATATTGAAAGTGATCGAGGGCAGCGGATGCACCAATGTACTCGTGATCGTGACCAGGTATTTCGGCGGCACGCTGTTGGGCACGGGAGGTCTGGTACGCGCCTATACTCAGGCTGCGCGCGCAGCGCTTGAAAACACGGAGAAAGTGAGGATGTGTCTCTGCCGGCAGCTGGAGGTCACAGTGGACTACAGTGCCCTGGACCGGCTGCTCTATGAACTGCGCCGTCAGGAAATCGAGATGGGAGAGACCGAATACGGCGCGCAGGTGACCCTTCGTCTGACGGTAGAATCAGCCCGTGTTGAGCAGCTGATCAATATGATCACAGCGCTCACGAGCGGGGGAGCCTCTGTCAGGGAAGTGTCGGAGGGCTTCTTTCCGATTGCAGCCGGATAATCCTGGCAGGCTGATTCAGACCGGCTGATTCCGGTCGGCTGATCGCAGCAGGATAATCCTGGCCGGATGATTGAGTCTGATAAGGAAGTCAGAGAAGACGGGCCTTTTGCGTGAAAACGCATGAAACACGCATGAAACACCTTGAGGCCGACGACGGTGTGACTTGCAGCCAACTGGCAATACTGTAGAAAGGGGGCGTCATGGAAGACAGAAATCAGGAATATGAAAAGCTGCTCCGGGAGCTGCTCGAATCGAGACAGTATACAAAACTGCGGCAGACATGTGCGGATATGCAGACCGCGGATATCGCCGCGGTCATGGATGATATGGAGGATGAGGAATCTCTGAAAATTTTCCGTATTCTTCCCAAGCAGATGGCGGCGGATGTTTTCGCGGATCTGGAGATTGAAGATCAGCAGTACATCATCCAGTCCCTGTCGGACCGTGAGGCATCCGGCATCATCGATAATCTGATGGCAGATGACGCGGCGGACTTCCTCGAAGAGATGCCCGCCAACGTAGTCAAAAAGATTCTCAGCAATGCGCGCCCCGACACACGGGCGGATATAAATCACCTTCTGAGATATCCGGAGGACTCGGCAGGAAGCATCATGACGGTCGAGTATGTCGACCTGAAGGAGAGCATGACTGTCAGGGATGCCATAGACCGGATCCGCAAGATCGGTCTCGACAAAGAGACGGTCAATGTCTGTTATGTCGTTGACCCCCAGCGCGTGCTGCTGGGTACGGTCGCCCTCCGCTATCTGGTCATGGCGGATCCCGACACTGTGATCGGGGAGATGATGAATGAAAACATCATCAGCATCAATACCATGACCGACCAGGAAGAAGCGGCCATGATCTTCCAGAAATACGACTTCACGGCCATGCCGGTCGTCGACAACGAAAACCGTATGGTCGGAATCATCACCATCGACGATATCGTCGATATCATCCAGGAAGAGGCCACAGAGGATATCGAAAAGATGGCAGCTATCCTGCCCACGGACCGTCCCTATTTTAAGACAAGCATTCTGGAGACCTATAAGGCCAGGATGCCCTGGCTCCTGTTCCTGATGATCTCGGCGACATTCACCGGGGCGATCATTACCCGCGCGGAGGGTGCCCTGGCCAAATATGTGATCCTGACAGCCTATATTCCCATGCTGATGGATACCGGCGGTAATGCGGGTTCCCAGGCCAGTGTCTCGATCATACGTGGTATCTCGCTGGGAGAGATTGAGTTCAGCGAAATGTTCAAGGCGGTCTGGAAGGAGATCCGCGTGGCCGCCCTGTGCGGAGTGACCCTGTCGGCCTGTAATTTCGTGAAACTGATGGTGGTCGACCGCATTCCCATGACGGTGGCCCTGATCGTCTGCATCACCCTGATGGTCGTTGTCCTGGTGGCAAAGATCATAGGCTGTGTGCTTCCTCTTACGGCGGAACATATCGGATTTGACCCGGCTGTCATGGCGAGCCCCTTCATCACGACGATCGTTGACGCGATCTCCCTGACGGTCTACTTTACGATCGCCAAGACAGTCCTCCATATATAAGCTCATATTATATTTTTATAAGTGGAAAGGGCGGGGCATCCGGCCCCGCGATCTGATATATGCCGGCATACTGTGAGGCCGGTTCAGAGTATACACAGAGACAGTCAGATCATACACAGAGACAAATGTAGGCAAGAGGAGACAGACATGGTTGACATATACGGAACGATCGGCCCCTCCTGCAGTTCTCAGGAGACACTTACAGAGATGTTTCGCGCCGGGATGACCGGAGTCAGGCTCAATCTGTCGCATATCAGCCTCCGCGAGAGCGCGGAGCAGATTGAAAAACTGCACTCCGCCGCCCGCACTGCAGGGGTCAATCCCATTCTTCTGATTGACATGCAGGGGCCGGAACTGCGGATCGGCCGTCTGAAGGAAGCCCTGGTCCTGCGGGAGAAAGAAAAAGCAGTGCTGTTTTGTGAAAAAATAAAGGCAGAGGAACTGCTGAAGTACTGCGGGGAAGGAAGGCCGGCTATTCCTGTGCCGGAGGCGGTCTGCGCCCCTTTGGAAAAGGAGATGGAAGTGCTCCTTGACGATGGCAGGATCAGCCTGAAGATCACAGAGGGAAAAGGTGATTATGCTGAGGCGGAAGTCGTAAGAGGCGGGATCCTCACGGGACGAAAGAGTGTCAAAGTGCCCGGCCTGGACATTCAGATGCCGACGCTTACATATGCGGATATCGAAAATATCCGCGACGCGGCTTCTTACGGCGTGACGGGCATCATGCAGCCCTTCGTCCGCGGCAGAGAAGATTTGGATACAGTGCACAGAGTTCTCAGCGAGAATTCAGGAAGGCACTTGCGGGTGGTCGCTAAGATTGAAAATCAGGCCGGCATGGAGCGGCTTGACAGCCTGCTGCCCGCCTGCGACGCAATCTGTATCGCCAGGGGAGACCTGGGCAACGACATGCCGCTGTGGGAATTGCCCGGGGCGCAGAAAAAGATTTCCGCTGCCTGCCGGAAGGCGAAAAGATATTTTATGGTGGCGACTCAGATGCTGACCAGCATGACAGACTGTGCTGTGCCCACCAGAGCTGAGGTCAATGATATTTTCAACACGGTTGCAGACGGTGCCTCCGGTGTCATGATCACCGGAGAATCAGCAGTAGGAAAGTACCCTGTGGAGGCTATTCGTTTTCTCGCGAATACGGCCCGGCAGGGCGAACTGTACAGAAATACGGGGAGGGAGCTATGAAATGTCCTTATTGCGGAAGTGAAGATACCAGAGTGTCGGATTCAAGGCCGGTGGAGGAAAACAATTCCATACGCAGACGCAGGGTCTGCGATTCCTGCAAGCGCAGGTTCACCACCTATGAAAAGATTGAGATGATCCCTATGATCGTCATCAAAAAAGACAACAATCGCGAACCCTATGACCGGTCCAAGATCGAAGGAGGGATTCTCAGGGCCTGCCATAAGCGTCCGGTCAGCATCAATCAGATCAAGCGTGTGGTGGATGAGATTGAAAAAGAGATCTATGACCGTGAGGAAAAAGAGATTTCCAGTTCCGAGATCGGAGAGCTGGTCATCAAGCGGGTACACAGTCTGGATCCTGTCGCCTATGTGCGCTTTGCCTCTGTATACAGAGAATTCAAGGATGTCAATACTTTTGTGGAGGAACTGGGAAAGCTTCTTGAGCAGGATAATCTGCGGATAATGAAGGAAGGCGGCAGACCGTCATAACTGTAAGAAATAATTATTTGCATAAAAACCTACAGCGTCCTGCGCGGCAGATGAAACTGAAGCCGCGCGGAGCGCTGTTTGTTTTTTGTTTTGTTGTTTTTTAATCCCGGCCTCCGGATCCTGGCTATTTGTCCGTGGCTAAGGATGCGGCGGGAAGAGCGCACCGAAGGGGAACCCTCTTCATCGGGGGCTTTTACCGGTCCGGTCCATCAGAGGTGATTTTTATTCCAAGAGATGCAAGTCTGTCAAAAAAATCCGGCAGGCTCTTTTTCACCGCCTCCGCGCCTCTGATTTTTCCGCCCACAGAGGCCAGCATGACCGAGAGAGCCATGACAATGCGGTGATCATTGTGACCGTCCAGGATTTCCCCGGGATGTTCTGCACCCGGGAAAACACGTATGTGGTTTTCCGCGATTTCTGTTCTGACCCCCATCCTGGAAAGTTCCAGCTGCATGGCGAGGCCCCGGTCGCTCTCCTTGATCTTCAGACGCTTTGTGCCGGTAAATACAGCGCCGTGCCTCAGGGCGGCAGCCGCCATGAGAACAGGTCCCAGATCCGGACAGTCGGAGAGACTGATGGCAGGGCAGCCTTCATCGATCTGGCGGAGATAGCTTTTGTAAACCCTGTCCCCCTGGAGACTGTCCTCACTCAGTCCTTCTACAGTGACCTTTCCCCCTGTCAGGTTGAGAGCGTCAAAGAAAACGGCGTTTGAATAGTCACCTTCCACACATACATTCCGGGGGGAATAGGTCTGGTTTCCCGGAATGGCGATCGCGTGGTCATCCTCCCACAGAATCTTCACGCCGAAGGATTGGAGGGCCTGGATTGTCATCAAGATATAGGACCGGCTTTCCACAGGGCCGGTGAGGATGATCCGGCTGTCTTCCTGCAGAAGAGGAAGCACGAAGAGCAGACCGCTGATAAACTGGCTGCTGATATCCGCCGGAACTGTATATTGGCCGGGAGAGAGTAAGCCGCAGACCTGAAGACAGTTTTCTTTCAGCCGGAACCGGAGACCGCGGTCGGAGCAGATATTTTCATAGACTGAGAGCGGCCTTCTGAAGAGAGCGGGGCTTCCTGTCAGCGTCATGGGCTGACCGCTCATCAGACAGGCTGGAATCATAAACCGGAGCGTGCTGGCACATTCTCTGCAGGAGAGAAGGGCAGGCTTCTGTATATTCCGTATGTCGATTCCCTTTACTGTTACATGCCTGTCCTCGAAATCAAGCTCTGCTCCCAGCGCTCTCAGGCAGTCCATTGTAGCCAGGATATCCTCAGAGAGATCCACGTTTGAAATCAGGCTGGTCCCCTCCGCGAATCCGGCACAGATCAGCAGCCGGTGGGCCATGCTTTTAGAGGGCGGCGCGATTATATGCCCCTGCGCTTTTGAAGGTGAGATCGTAAGGATCATATCTGTATAAACTGACCTCTCTTTGCCGGAATCGTTTGGCAGGTGCTCCGGAATGATCAGACAGGGTAGTGAAGTCTTTCCAGAATTTTAGCCATTACATCTTCGGGGGAAATGTCGTTGGGCACGCGCTCGTCACAGACCGCGCAGTAAATCGGGTAACGTTTCTTGTGGAGGGCAACGACCTTTTCCCTGGTATTGGCCAGGGGTCTGTCATCTGCGGGAAGAATCTGCTCCAGAGGCCGGTCCAGGAAGATGATGACCCCGTTCTTTTTCAGGGCGTCGACGTTTTCGGGCCTGAGGATGGCACCGCCTCCGGTGGCGATGATCATGCCGGTTTTCGGTGAGAGAATGCGGGTCATATCAGATTCGACATCCCGGAAATAGGTCTCCCCGTCGACCGCGAAAATCTCCGTGATCGGGCGCTGTTCTGACTCGATGATCATCTCATCTGTGTCGGCAAGTTCCCTGCCCAATGTCCTGGACAGGAGAGTACCGACCGTCGTCTTGCCGGCCAGAGACATGCCGGTGAGGACGATATTCCTCCTGGTGTTCAGGACTCGATTGTAGATCTCTTCGATCGCCCCGGTGTCGACTTGCGAACCGGTGAACAGTTCCGCAGAGCGCATTGCCCCGACGACCATCATATACAGTCCGCCGGCAGCCGGAATACCTCTTCTCTCTGCCTCCAGAACCAGCGCGGTGCGCAGGGGATCGCAGATGACGTCTATCACCCCGCCTACACAGGGAAGACGGCTCAGGTCCACGGGGCACGCATCAAGATCGGGATACATACCGCAGGGAGTTGTGTTGATCAGGATTTCCGCGTCCGCGTATTTTTCATAGATTTCCTCAAAGGAAAGGGCACCGTCTTTTCCGGTCCTGTTGACCTTGAGGACCTGCCTGCAGCCCAGGTCGGTGACGACGGCATGTGCTGTCCTGCCGGTCACTCCTGTTCCCAGGATCATGACTTTTTTCCCTCTCAAATCGAGACCGGTTTTTTTAATAAGGCTTTTCATTCCCTGATAATCGGTGTTGAAGCCGCAGAGTCTTCCGTTCCGGTTGACGATGGTGTTGACTGCACCGATTCTCTTTGCCTCCTCACTGATTTCGTCGAGCAGGGGGATGAGAGACTGTCGGAAGGAATCTGTTACATTGATTCCCTTGAAATCGTGCTGGCGAATGAAGGAGTCCGCCCGGCAGGGAGCCGGTTCATAAAGCTCATAAGTGTACAGACCCGATAATTCATGTATGGTTTTTGAGAAATTGCGGGACAGACTTTCTCCGATTAATCCGTAATCCATTATTTACCTCCGATAGAGCGGGAGATTATCAGGAAGACCGCTCCTGAGTCCGGTCGTTTCACCGGGGCTTTCCGATGTAATCCGTGCCGAACCTCAGTGCCAGCAGGTCACACAGGACAAGCGCAGTGACACAGTCCGCGACAACCCTGGCTCTGTGTACTATGGCGGGATCATGCCTTCCGCCGATCACAAGCTTCTGATCAGTATTGTGCAGAAAATCAACGGTTTCCTGCTCTTTATAGATGGACGGCGTCGGTTTGACCGCGCATCTGAAGAGAAGCGGCATGCCGTTGCTGATTCCTCCGTTGATTCCGCCGTTATGGTTGGTTCTGGTGATGATCTTTCCATCCTGAACGGCAAAGCTGTCGTTTGCCAGACTGCCCCTCTGGTCTGCCAGAGAAAAACCGTCCCCGAATTCGACACCTTTGACAGCAGGGATACTGAACAGGGCATGGGAGAGCAGACTCTCAAGTGAATCAAACCAGGGCTCGCCGACTCCCGCGGGAAGCCCCGTCACGGCAGTTTCAAGGATACCTCCTACGCTGTCGCCATCCTGTGCGGCCTCTTTTATGGCAGTCTGCATTCTGCCGGCCGCCTCCTGGTCTAGAACAGCAAAGCGCAGTCCGGAAAGAGTCTGAATATCGGACTCAAGATTCCGGAAAGGACGGTCGGAAATCCCTGCGCATTTGGCGATGTGGGTCCCGATCAGAATCCCTTTTTTCTCCAGAGCGGACTGGGCGATCGCACCTGCGGCGACCAGGGCGGCCGTCAGACGCCCGCTGAAATGTCCGCCCCCCCTGTAGTCCTCATAACCGTGATATTTACAGAAGGCTGTGTAGTCCGCATGGCCGGGTCTGGCGAGAGACCGGGCTGCGGAGTAGTCACTGCTCTTTGAATTTTCATTCGGAATCAGAATGCAGATGGGGGTCCCCGTCGTATAGCCCTTGTACACACCGCTCACAATGCGGAAAGGATCTCCTTCCACCCGGCCTGTAGAAATACTGCCGGCAGGACGGCGGAGCAGGAGTTTTCCGGCGATGTAGTCTTCGTCCACCGGAATCCCCGGAGCCAGACCGTCGAGCACGGCGCCGATCTCCGGACCGTGGCTCTCTCCAAAGAGAGTAAGGGAAACACTGCTTCCAAATGTATTTTTCATTGTTTCGGATCCTCCCCGGGGCAGGCCTCAGCCTTCTGCGGATCTTCCGGAATTCCCGGAATTCCCGGAATGTCCCCTTTGATAAGGTCTTCCTGATACTGTCTGGAGACCGCAATCGTATTCTTCATGAAGATCAGATAGTACTGCCTGAGCACATCGTCTTTTATATAGGAAGAGTTCAGTTCCAGGACCTTCTTTTCCTGCTCTTCGTCGGTGACCGGAAGCCCGTGTTCTTTCTTGTAGGCGGCTATCGACCGGACAGCTTCCATTCTCTTGCGGAAGAGTTCTGCCATCATGCGGTCAGTCTCCCGGATTTCTTTTCTGGCCTCTTTCAAATCTATTGCCATGGTGTTTGAAAGCCTCCCTTTTCTGCCGGCAGCGATCATCAGCTTCAACAGGGCAGAACATTGAATACTTGTGGTTATGAGCATGGCTCACAGACTCATATAATTAGAGCTGTGCTCTGCTTCGCGTTTTGGCGCTCCCGCAGAGCTCCGCACATTCGCACCCGCCCAGCGGCGGCCGCGCCGGCCTTCATGCGCTGCACTGTACTCATATGTGAGCGCTCGGAAAATATCCGCAGATGGCTGGGCGATTCCGGCATTTACGGACGCTTTCCCCGCTTCTTTAATTCATAAAAAATACCGCGCGGAGTGTGGTCCACACGGTACCTTTGAACGAATGCCGCGCATATTAAATAACAAGCCGCTCGGAAATATGTGTGAAAAAAATAGCATTATTCAAATAGAATGTCAATATCGGGACCTGATATGCCTTTTTCACATCGAGACTTATAGTTACAGCCCTGCTGAAAACAATGCGCCTTTTGTGCATCGCTGTTTCGTCGGGACGCTCCCGCTCCGTGAAAAACGCAGCGGATACTAAGCTTTTGCTGCGCCATGGCTTGCAAAAAGCAAGTACCGGCGTTTTTCAAGGCCCTCCTTTACAGCGATGTACAAAAGGCGTCCCCAAAATCAGGTGGGCTGTAACGACTTATATATTCTGCAATTTCGGGACCTGATATGCCTCTGTCATAAAAATCTGAAAGGCGTCCGTCATATCAGGCAATGACAGGCGTCTGCCATAAAAAGCTGTGGATTTGGTTCATATAAGAGGCGGCGTGCGGCGTGCGGAAGATGTTCCGGACAGCCGCTCCGAACCGGCTCCGAACCGGACGCCGAACCGGACGCCGAATCGGATCACGAACCGGATCACGGACTGATCACTGACTGAGTGCAAAAATTGTTGAAAAATATCAACTGCTGGTATAGAATAAAAAAGTATTGACGCGACTATTTCAGGAGGTACTTTTTTATGATTTCTGCTAGTGATTTCAGGAATGGCATTACAATTGAGAAAGACGGCAGTGTTCTCGAGATTATTGAATTTCAGCATGTCAAACCCGGCAAAGGCGCAGCCTTCGTCAGAACAAAGCTGAAAGATATTATTAACGGCGGCGTTACAGAGACCACATTCAGACCTACAGAGAAATTCCCTCAGGCCAGGATCGACCGCAAAGAGTATCAGTATCTGTATCAGGATGGTGAGCTCTATGCCTTCATGGACACAGAGACTTTCGATCAGATTTCTCTGGGCAAGGATATCGTCGGCGACAACATGAAGTTCGTCAAAGAGAACGACATGGTCAAGGTCAATTCGTACAACAACAAACCGTTTGCGATTGAGCCCCCTATGTTCGTCGAACTGGAGATCACAGACACTGAGCCCGGATTCAAGGGAAATACAGCCACAGGCGCGACAAAGCCCGCGACTGTCGAGACCGGCGCGCAGGTCAGCGTACCGCTTTTCTGCAATATCGGCGATGTGATCAAAATCGACACCAGATCCGGCGAGTATCTTTCCAGAGCTTAAGGACAGGCTGCAGGCCCGCTGCCAGGGCTGCCCGGGAATGTTTTCCGGGTCTACTGTTTCGGACGACCCCTTTCCGGGGAAGGCTTTTCTGATTCCCGGGTCAGGATACTGTTGGGAAATCTCAGGAAACCTGCTCAGGATACCCCGTTCAGGATACTCCGTTCAGAATGCCTGTTTTCCGGGCGAATCCATTTCCTGAAAATTCATTTTTCAAAAAAGATTAAGAAGACAGTGAGAAGTAAGGCTCACTGTCTTTTTTTGCGCGATAAGGCCGAACTCGCATGCCGAGCTCGCTCGAGCATGCATGTGAGGCCAACGTACATCGAAGCGGCTTTGCCACGAGATGTGCGCATCGCGCAGGAGCGGTGGGCAGGAGAAGCCTGCCCAACCGATCGCGATAAGGCCGAACGCGCATGCCGGGCTCAAATACCGGACGCGCATGCCTTATTGACAAATATATTTTTTGGAGGATGAATCGGATGAGTAAAGAAAACAAGTCAAAGACCGGTTTCAGAAACAGCCGGAATACGGCGCAGCTTCACCGCGCCTGGAAAAAAGAATATTTTGAAATGCTGCGCAAAGAACTGGACCGTCTGAAGGGCGAGGACGTTGATATCACCTATCGCGATGTGCGCAAGAACAACGGAGTGTACAGAAAGGCCTGTACTGTGCGATTTCACGACGCTCAGGTCGCGCCCACTGTGTATCTGGATCCTTATTATGATCACTATCTGCACGGAGAGGCGGTCTCGGAATCAGCGGAAAACATTTTGAAATATTGCAGGAAGAAGACACCGGACATCAGTTTTCCGGAGAATTTCTTCAGAGATTACGACACTGTGTCCGGGAGGCTGGGAGTCAAACTGGTGGGAACACAGCGGAACACTGAGATGCTGCAGGATATCCCCCACATCGAGTTCGAGGATATGTCCGCTGTATTTTTTTATCTGCTGGAGGATCCGTCTTTTGGAAACGGCATGATCATTGTCCGCAATACGGACATGGAGCGCTGGCAGAAGACTCCCGGGGAGCTCATGGAACAGGCCCTCAGGAACTGCGCCTCAATGCTGCCGCCGGTATTCCGTTCCCTGGCTGATGTCCTGGATGTTTTCCGCCCGGCTGACGAGGGAAATCTATACCTGCTGACAAATGAATCTGCCCTGTATGGCGCTGCAGTGCTGCTGTACCCCGGAATACTGCAGGAAATCGCGGAGTACCTGGGAGGCGGCTTTTTCGTACTGCCCAGTTCAGTACATGAAGTGATCCTGCTTCCGGATCACGGTGAGGAGGCAGGAGATCTGTTGGAAATCGTGACAGAGATCAACCACACCCAGGTCGCGGAGGAGGAGATTCTGACCGACGCAGTCTATAAATATGAGCCTGGTGACGCTTTTATTCGCAGGATGGCATAGGAATACGGGAATCTGCCACACAAAAGAAACCGGCAGAGCGGCGAATACCCCGAACAAGTAAGACCGGCTCAGCAGGTTCTGACATAAAGCCTTTATTCCAGGCAGGAAAGGGACGAATCCGGGATTCCGGAAAAAATACGGTTTACAGCAGCAAAGGCGGGGATCCGGAGAAAAATACGGTTTACAGCAGCAAAGGCGGGACCGCTTGCGGCCCCGCCTTTGTTGTCCGCCGGAGACCGCGAAGGATCAGGAATGCGGCGGTCTGCCGGCTGAAAGCATGGATATGCACTTGAGAAGGAACAAGTTCGAGTGCCTGCTTATGTAGAATAAACTGCCGGAGCAGCCCATGGAAGCAGCTTGCTGAGAAGTCCATTAGTGGAACTGAAAAAATCAGTTTCGGGGAAAATACTTGGCATCCGCCGGAATCTGGTAATCCTGGATGAACTTGATAAAGCGCGACACCGCGGGAATCTGATACTTTCCGGCCAGGTATCCCATATAGACGGTGTGAAAGAACTGCTGGTCGGGATTCAGAGGCCGGATACAGAGGCCCGGACGGTGGATATAGTCCACATCCGCGACAAGCGCAATGCCGAATCCCTCTTTCACCAGGGAGGAAATGCCGTTTTCATCTGGTGACTCGCAGATGATGGATGGACGCAGGTTATAGCGGCGGAAAAAGTTCTCAGTCGCCTTACCAAGTCCTGAAGTGTGGTCATAAGTGAGCACAGGATATTTATTGAAGTGCTCTGCGTCAATGTAAGGCAGTTTCACGAGGGGGTGGTTCTGAGGAAGAATGACCACCATCTTCTGTTCCAGCAAGGGGATGAAACGGATCGACATTTCGCTCGTGTCCCTGGTACCGAAAATGATGTCGTATTTACCGCTCTTGAGACCGGCGATATTCTGGGACGTAATTCCCTGATAAAAATGAAAGACAATGTCTTTGTTTTCTTCCAGATTCATGAAAGCCCTGACAGTCAGCGGGATAAAATTGGTGGAGAGAGGAGATACATATGCGACCGAAATCTCACCGCCGCTGCAGGCAATCTGGTGCATCTTGCGCTCCGCTACGTCTATGTCATCCAGAATCTTTTCTGTGTATTCCAGAAAAATCTGACCGGCTTTAGTCAGGATCACGTTTCTTCCCACGCGCTCAAAGAGCATCACACCCAACTCGTTTTCCAGGGCATAAATAGCTCTGGAGAGAGAAGGCTGGGAAATCCGCAGATTCTCCGCAGCATGATTGAAATGCTGTGTTTTTGCTGCCTGATAAAAATACTGAAGCTGGTTCAGGGTCATGTGACTATACCTTCCTTATATAATCATCCTTTCTGCAACAAATGAATTGCCCCACTTCTATGGCAACAAGTATAAATTAACGCTGGTAAGGGCTTTGTCTATATATAGGGGCATTATACACCTCAAAATCTATACATTCAAAGCATTGAATTGATGCAATAATGGTATTGGAAGTGCCTTCATACAGATTTTATAATTTCATTAGACAAAATTAACAGTCGTAAATGTATTAAAAGCCATTAATATATTAAAAATTGCCAATATACTAAAAGCTGTTTATATATCAAAAATCACTAATGCACTAAAAACAGCTATTATGAAATTATTCTATAGATATATAAAATTTGCTTATGTATTAAGTGATCGGCTGTTAAAAATGTCTGTAACTGTCTGAGAATTCGTGAGGGAGGATGATCAGATATGGCAGGCGCGTGCAGGCGCCTTTTGTATCAGCTTGGGGACACTTGAAATAGGGTAAGAATAACATGTTGCAAGCATGTTAAAGAGGCACCGGCACAGAGCTGTCCGAATTATCAGCGGGCAAGTGAGCGCCGGATATATTCATGTCCCGGAATGGAGGAAAAATGGCAGAGAGACTTACAGGACACACAGAGCTGGTCGGTCTGATTGCATATCCGATCAGGCATTCCAGTTCACCCGCAATGCATAACGAAGCCTTTGCATATCTGGGTCTGGATTACGCATATCTGGCGTTTGAGGTAGACAACAGCACTCTTGAGGACGCTGTTAAGGGAATCAGGGCTCTGAAACTGGTTGGCTCAAATGTTTCCATGCCCAACAAGACCGTAGTGGGTAAGTATCTTGACAAGCTTTCTCCGGCGGCGGAACTGGTTGGCGCTGTCAATACGATCGTCAACAGGGACGGCGTTCTGGAAGGACATATCACTGACGGCATTGGTTATATGGCTTCTCTTCGGGACTATGACATCGATGTAATCGGAAAGAAGATGACCGTAGTCGGTGCGGGCGGAGCTGCGACTGCCATCGAGATCCAGGCTGCCCTCGACGGTGTCAAAGAGATTTCCATCTTTAATATCAAGGATAAATTCTATGCAGCCGGTGAAGAGACCGTCCGCAAGATCAATGAGAAGACAAACTGCAAGGCGAAGATTTTCGATCTCGCCGACAAGGATGCTCTCCGTGAGGAGATCGCTTCCAGCTATCTGCTGGCAAATGCCACCGGCGTGGGCATGAAGCCTCTGGAAGGCCAGACATGGCTTCCCGACGCTTCCTATCTGCGCCCCGACCTGATCGTGACCGATACGGTTTACGCGCCTGCAGAGACCGAGTTCCTCCGCATCGCCAAGGAAGTCGGTTGCAAGCAGATGAACGGTTTCGGAATGATGCTGTTCCAGGGAGCAGCTGCATTTAAAATGTGGACCGGACATGATATGCCTATCGAGCATATGAAAGAGGTTCTGGGAATTCGCTACGGCGAATAATTCTGTTTTTCTGAAAGGAGAAAAATATGGGTAACGTAATCGAAGTCCGCGGCGTCAAGATCGGTGAAGGTGTTCCGAAGATCATCGTTCCCATCGTCGGCGTGACAAAAGAAGAGATTCTGGCCGCTGCCGCTTCCTTTAAAGAAGTCCGTCTGGACCTCGTCGAGTGGCGTGTCGACTGGTTCGAGGGCGTCTTTGATTTCGCCAAGGTTGAGGATGTTCTGAAAGACCTGCGTGCTGCTCTGGGCAATACTCCCATCCTCTTTACCTTCCGCACATCCAAAGAGGGCGGCGAGAAGCCGATTGAGGCTGCCGACTACGCGAAGCTGAATATTTCCGCAGCGAAGACAGGTCTCGTCGACCTGATCGACGTCGAGGCTTTCACCGGAGATGAGATCGTCAAAGAGATCATTGAGGGCGCGCATGCCGCTGGCGTGAAGGTTGTAGCTTCCAACCACGATTTCGGCAAGACTCCCGATAAGGATGATATCGTCGGAAGGCTCCGCAAGATGCAGGATCTGGGAGCTGACATTCCCAAGATCGCCGTCATGCCCAAGAGCAAAAAGGATGTTCTGGTCCTTCTCAGCGCGACTGAGGAGATGGCAACAGATTATGCTGACCGTCCTATCATCACTATGTCCATGGCAGGCACCGGCCTGATCAGCCGCCTGAGCGGAGAAGTCTTCGGAAGCTCCTGCACATTCGGCGCTGTCGGCAAGGCTTCCGCCCCCGGACAGATGAATGCGGCCGATCTGGACACTGTCCTGAATCTGATTCACAACAGTCTCTGATGAAACGGGAGCAAGCCGGCTCCCTGCATGAATATGAGCCGCATAACGCTCCTCAGGAATGTTATGCGGCATATTCATGAATACAGTTATCAATACTGTTTAAATACAGTTTTCAGTACGGTTTTCAGCACGGTTTTTGAGCACAGCTTTCGTACATCATTCGTACATAATTATAGAACATTATAGAACATTATAGAACAGCTCTTGTAAAAGATTACAGCTCTGTAAAAATGATCCAGCCCGCCATGCTGCGGGGCCCAAAAGGGGGTGTGGAAAAAAGTGAAAAAAATATTGTTTTATCTCGATGAATACCTGGAAGAATTCGTCATGACCATCATGCTGATCCTGATGGCTCTGATCATGGGAATACAGGTCACATCGCGATATGTGTTCGGTATGTCCCTGTCCTGGTCTGAGGAAGTGACACGTTACCTGTTCATCTGGTCCGCTTTCATCAGTGTCAGTCTCTGCACGAAGAAATGCATTTCCATCAAGATCGACCAGTTCATAAAGATCTTCTCCCGGCGAGGGAGAGCGCTGATCAAGATCATCAATCTGGCGATTGAGTTCGTCTTTTTTGTCTATCTGGTCCCATATGCCTGGCGCTACCTGATGACAACGATCCAGAGCGGCCAGGTCAGTCCCGCGTGCGGGATTCCCATGTACATTGTCCAGTCGGCTCCCCTGATCTGTTTTGTTTTGTGTGCCTTCCGCATTGTGGAGCGCTGGTTCCTGGAGTGGCACAATTTCCTCCACGATGAGGAACTCAAGCAGTGGCCTTCCCTGATCGGCCCTGAATCCAAGGAAACCGGCGGCGAAAGCAAATAAGAAGGTCCGCATTACCTGAACGGACTTGCGTTTGCAGCATTTAAGCCGTTTTCCCCGCCGCTTTTTATCCTGTCGCGGCGGTAAATGGATAATAGAATATCCGTAAAGCATTTCAGACATAAGGGGGAAGAATATATGTCACCTGTTGTAGTTTTTATACTGTTTGCACTTTGTCTTCTGATCGCCATTCCCGTATCGATCACACTGGGAATCGTCGCGGTCCTTCCCGGGGTTTTTGACCCCTCATTTACAGCCAGCGCCAGCTACGTCATCCGCTCTATGGTGGGTGGTATCGACAGTTTTCCGCTGCTGGCGGTTCCTATGTTTGTCCTCGCGGGCATTCTCATGGCGCGCGGACAGATCTCAAAACGTCTCTTTGATGTTTTCTCCTATTTCCTCGGCAAACGCACGGCCGGAATCCCCTGCGCCGTCATTATCACATGCCTCTTCTACGGAGCTATCTCGGGATCTGCGCCGGCAACCGTTGCGGCGGTCGGCAGTATGACGATTCCGCTTCTGATCGACATGGGATATGACAAGGTCTTTTCGACAGCCATCGTGGCTGTTGCGGGCGGCCTTGGAGTTATCATTCCGCCGAGTATTCCCTTCATCATGTATGCCATGGCCTCCGGAGCCTCTGTCAGCGATCTGTTCCTGGCAGGTATCGTTCCCGGAGTCCTGATCGGCTTCCTTCTGATGGCCTATGCTTTTGTTTACTGCAAGAGACATGGTGAGGACCGTGAGAAGATTGACAGCCAGATCAAGGTCCTTCACGACAAGGGATTCTTTAAAGTCTTCAAAGAGAGCTTCTTCGCGATCCTGAGCCCGGTCATCGTCCTTGGCTGCATTTATTCAGGCGTCGCCTCTCCGACAGAGGCCGCGGTCATCTCCGTGTTCTACTCTCTGATCATCAGTATGTTCATCTACAAGACACTGAAGTTCAAGGATCTGTGGGCCATATTGACAGAAGCCATGAAGACCTATGCGCCGATTATGTTCATCCTGGCAGCATCCACTGCATTCTCCCGTGTCCTGACACTGATGCAGGTGCCCCAGATGGTCAGCGCCTTTATCCTCGAAAACTTCACGAACAAGGTCATCCTCCTTCTCGTGATCAACTTCTTCCTGCTGATAGTGGGTATGGTCATGGATACTACACCCGCGATCCTCATCCTTTCGCCGATCCTGCTTCCGATCGTCACCGCTGTGGGCGTCAATCCCATCCATTTCGGTGTCGTGATGGTAGTCAACCTGGCGATCGGTTTCGTGACACCTCCGATCGGTGTAAACCTTTTCGTGGCGAGCTCCCTGACAGAGGTTCCGGTTATGGAAATCGCGAAAAAGGCAATGCCCATGATCATCATGTTCCTCATTGCGCTGCTGCTGATTACCTATATTCCCGCAATCAGCCTGTGTCTGCTGGGATGAGAACGTGCCTGCAAAAAACAGCGGGCTCCTGTGTCTATATCCCATAGGGGAGATAATGAGCCGGTGCGGCAGAGGGAATCCGTCCCCGTGCGCGGTCCGGCCTGCAGGAACCTGTATCTGTAAAAGGCGTGTGTAGGAGGAGAATAAAAAATGAAAAAACAGAAAAGAATCTGCAGCGCCGCAGTTGTGCTTGTAATACTGGCGGCAATGCTTTTCAGCCTTTCGGGCTGCGGGAAGAAGTCGGTCGGAGAAGGCGAGACTATGACTTACGCCTGGCCGCTGGGAACTTCCAGCCCTGAGGACACAGTCACACAGATTTACGCCGAGCGCTTCGCGGAAGAGGTCGAGCGCCTCTCGGACGGAAAGATGAGGATCCAGGTGTATCCCAACAGTATCGTGGGCGGAGACAGAGAGCTTCTGGAGTCCTGCAAGGACGGAGATATTCCTTTTGTCGTGCAGAACACAGCGCCCCAGGTCACTTTCCTTCCCGATATCGCGGTCTTCGATATGCCCTGCCTTTTCGATAGCATTGACGGCGTCAGAGAGCATATTGACAATGAGGATTTCATGAAGCAGGTTCAGGAAGTCTACAAGAAAGGCGGCTATGAACTGCTGGGATATGCTGACCAGGGATTCCGTGTAATGACGACCAACAGGGCTGTCCACACTGTCGAGGATTTCAAGGGTCAGAAGATCCGTACAATGGAGAACCCTTATCATCTTCGCTTCTGGAAGGCACTGGGAGCAAATCCCACCCCCATGACCTTCTCCGAGGTCTACATCGGTCTGCAGCAGGGCACCATCGACGCCCAGGAAAACCCCTACGAGGTTATCGTGTCCAACCGCCTGTATGAGCAGCAGAAATATGTCATCGAGACAAATCACCTGCCTCACCTGATCTCGCTCATCGTCAGCAGCGAGTTTATGGATGGCCTCACTGAAAACCAGCAGAAGATCATCCGCGAGGCGGCCCAGACTGCCAAAGAGGAAGCCCGCGAACAGTCCGACCAGCGAATCGCATCCAGAATCGCTACCATCGAGGAGAGCGGGACCCAGATCATCCGCCTGGACCAGGAGAACATGTCGGTGATCCGCCAGAAGTCTCTTCCGGTCTATGACGAGATCGAAAAGAACGTCTCCCCGGAACTGATCGAAGCCTATTGCGGAAAAGAACTCGAAGAGATCCGCGCGGCGGCTCCGTAAGCAGCTTCTTCGCAATCAGCTTCTTTGACAGAAGAAATACCTGATATTTAAAATAAAAACTTTCACGAATGGCCGGGAGAAACCCGGTATTCGTGAAAGTTTTTTTCTGAGCAAAGATTATCTGAGCAAAGATTATCTGAGCAAAGATTTTCTGGGCAAAGATTTTCTGGGCAAAGATTATCTGAGCAAAGATTTTCTGGGCAAAGATTTTCTGGGCAAAGATTATCTGAGCAAAGATTTTCTGAGTAATGCTTTTTCTGAGCACTGCATCTTCTCTGAGGAATAGTTTTTTCTGAGCACTGCTTTTTTCTCTGAATGAGAGATTATATTTCAATGTTCATAAATTATTTTGGAAGGACGAGTCCGGGTCAGGACCAGGTTCCGGGGCTTCCGAATAAAAATATTCCAGGGGACATCCAAATAGAAGAGAGAGTCTCAGGATTATTGCAAGAGGAGGCACGGCAAGTCCATGCTCGTAACGCAATACATCCCGGGAACTGCAGCCGAGTTTTTCTGCCAGATCTGTCCGTGAAAGGCTGTTACGGCGTCGTAGTTCTGATATTCTCAGTCCGATGAATCCGGCTCTGTGCAGCATTCAATCACCTCCTTGTACTTTTTATGTTAATGCTCTATGATGTCGGTCGAAAGGGGGTCAGGATGGACTGCCTTGTCGGTTTTTGCAACAGCCGTAAGGGGGCGTAATCCCAGGCAGCAGACCTGCTTCAGGCAAGCCTTTAAGGCAGGACTTAAGCAGGTCGTAAGGAAAAGCCTCAAGGTAAGACATCAAGGTAAGACATCAAGGCAAGCTCTCAAAGCAAGCCTTCAAGATAAGTCGTATCTGCTCTGAAGGCTTTCCTACATTATAATGTATATTGATGTTTATTTATATAAACAATACACGCATATGCAGATAGACCTGGCAGGTCTATCTGCGCTTTGCCCAACTTTATCCCGTGTGCAGTGATATACTTCATCCCGGGAGCGGTGATATACTTCATCCCGGGAGCGGTGAGAGAAGGGGAGTGGTGTGTGCTGCGATAAATGGTGTGACTACTGTTTTGACGGGCAATCTCAGGGCGTGACCTCCGGCTGTCTTTGGATAAAAATCCCGGCTATCTTTGAGTAAAAGTTACAGTTCAGGCCATGCTGAAAACAATACGCCTTTTGTGCATCACAGTTTCGGCGGGACGCTCCCGCTCCGTGAAAAACGCAGCGGATACTAAGCTTTTTGCTGCGCCAGGGCTTGCAAAAAGCAAGTACCGGCGTTTTTCAAGGCCCGCCTCTACAGCAATGCACAAAAGGCGCTCCAAGAATCAGGTGGGCCTGAACTGTAACGAGTAAAAATACCGCCTGTCTTTGGATAAAAAATACATATTTACAATTTTGCACTGCTGTTATAAAATAAATCTGTTTATTCCTGAATAGACGGCGCAGGCTTTAAGTGCCGGCGCGTAAAATAAATCGTTGATGAGGAGAGTAGGACAGCGGAAGTCCCAGAGAGGGGGGCCGTCTGTGCGGAAAACGGTATGCGGTTAATCAGGCCGCTGGCCGGTCAAAGGATCCGCTTAAGGGTCAGCGCGCAGCAGTTCTGGAAGCGCCCCGTCTGAATCTGTCTGAAGACCACCTCGGAGAGGCTCCAATCAAGCCCGGTGATTCCGTTACCATCAAAAAAGAGTGGCCGTTTCAAGGCCGGTATTACATCCAATGGCGAGGTTCTGCGTGTACTGTTTTTTCGTCAGCTCCACGCGGAGCACGGGTTCAGACATTTCCTGATCCGTGAACAGCAGACCGATTCAGCTGTGCACAGATTATGGCGCCGCGGATGAGTACCGGATTTCCGGACGGCAAGCAGGGTGGAACCGCGTTTGAAAAAACGTCCCTCGCAAAGCAATCCTATGTGCTGTGCGGGGGTTTTTTTATGACACGGCCTTGGTAATGTGTTTTTCGCCTTTTGGCAGACACAGGCCGGTCGGGGGCAAAAGCGGCCCTGCCGCTCCCTGTCCCGGTGCACAGTGATCACTAATTCACAATCCCAATGGAAAGAGGTAGAAAATGGCAAGCGAACAGTATCTGGAAATGTATCGTCATTCATTGGCACATATCCTGGCAAAGGCAGTTTTTGAGATCTTCGGCAAAGAGAATGTCCAGTACGCGATCGGACCTCAGATCGCCGATGGCTTCTATTATGATTTCGTGCTGCCCAGACCGGTGAACAAGGACGATTTCAAGACAATCGAGAACAAGATGCGCGAGATCCTGAAAAGGCGCGAGGACTGGACCGGAAAGGAACTGTCCAGGGAAGAGGCGCTGGAACTGTTCCAGGGTCAGAAGTTCAAGACTGAGCTGATCCAGGATCTTCCTGAGGATGAGAAGATCACTGTCTACTATACGGGCGATGATTTCGTGGACCTCTGCCGCGGACCTCACGTCTCCAACTCTCAGGAGCTGATGAGCGCTGCATTTGAGATCAGAAGCGTCTCCGGCGCTTACTGGCGCGGCG
>Ga0256407_10003521_pt1 | contig 27670 bp, 27 predicted proteins | sample RumenRJG_04DNA_FD_193489 | JGI IMG/M metagenome (GOLD analysis project Ga0256407, IMG submission 193489) | Bovine rumen microbial communities from Lethbridge, Alberta, Canada - RJG_04 | ecosystem: Host-associated > Mammals > Digestive system > Stomach > Rumen | place: Canada: Alberta... | reverse complement strand
GTTTGTGCTACCTTGTGGAGCCCCAAGACTTGCATCCTGATGGAGATGCGCACCAATGAGCCCGGTGTACAGGTTTACTCTGGCAACTTCCAGGGTGTTGGCAAGGATGCTGACATCATCCGCAAGCACGGCATCAAATATCCGAAGCACGTCAGTGTTTGTCTGGAGAGCCAGAAGTATCCTGACAGCCCCAACCATCCTGAGTGGGCAAGTCCCGTCTTGAAGCCCGGCGAGAAGTACTACAGCCACGCTTCTTACACCTTCTCCATCTTCGGTGCTGAGAAATAATTAAGGAATAATAATTATAATTAATACTACAAAGAATTTATGGACAGAATTATTGAAGCGCTAAGTAATAATGGCTTCGAAATGGCGGACTATCTGGTCTTTGCCGCCTACATTGTCATTCTTGTTGGTATGGGACTATTCCTGTCTCGCACCAAGAAGGGTGAAGAGAAATCATCTACCGACTACTTCCTGGCAGGAAACACCCTGACCTGGTGGGCCGTTGGTGCGTCGTTGATTGCTGCCAACATCTCTGCTGAGCAGTTCATCGGCATGTCTGGATCTGCTTTCGCATCAGGTATCGCTCCTGCTGCCTACGAGTTGATGGCTGCTGCCACCCTGCTCGTTGTAGGTAAGTTCCTGCTACCGTTGATGATTGAGAAGAAAATTTTCACTATTCCTCAGTTCCTGCGCGAGCGTTACAATTGGGGAGTAGGTCTAGCCTTCTCGCTGCTGTGGTTGTTCCTTTATGTCTTTGTCAACCTGACCTCAGTTGCTTGGCTGGGTGCTCTTGCTATCCAGCAGATTCTAGGTCTGCCTACCGACATGATTATCAACGTTGGCGGTATGGAGATTGACCAGGTTCGCATGTGCATCATCCTCTCATTGTTCCTCATCGCAGGTGTATACTCAATCTACGGTGGTCTGGCTTCTGTAGCCTGGACGGACGTTATGCAGGTAACCTTCCTCGTTGGTGGTGGCTTGATTACTGCCTATGCAGCTCTTTCGGTTATCGGCGACGAGATGGGTCTTGGTGGTGCATGGGATGCTTTGAACCATATCAAAGATTATTTGGCCCAAGATCCAGCTGACAAGCACTTCAATCTTGTTGTCACACGTAATGTCGATGCATATCCTATTGTTCAGGATGATCCGTTCTTCACAAATCCTGGTATAGTACTCATCTTCGGTGCTCTATGGTTGACCAACCTGGGCTACTGGGGTTTCAACCAGTACATCATTCAGAAGGGTCTCGCAGCCAAGTCACTAGACGAGGCTAAGAAAGGTATGGTATTCGCTGCCTTCCTGAAGATTTTGATTCCATTCATCGTTTGTATCCCTGGTGTATGTGCTTTCTACATCATGAACGCTCCTGAGTGCGAAGGTCTTCGCGAGTCGCTGGCTGGTGCCATCACACGTTCTGACGATGCTTATCCTTTCCTGATTCGTAACTTCACTCCTACTGTTGTCAAGGGTCTGAGCTTTGCTGCACTTGCTGCCGCTGTGATTTCTTCACTGGCATCAATGTTCAACTCTACCTCTACCCTCTTCACGATGGATATCTACAAGCAGTTCATCAATAAGAATGCTTCTGAGCGCCGTCTGGTGAATGTCGGTCGTCTGACCTCTGTAAGCGCCCTGATTATTGCCCTCATCGCCGTTTACCCGCTGATGGGTGGTATCGACCAGGCCTTCCAGTTCATTCAGGAGTACTCAGCATTCGTATATCCCGGTGTAGTAGTTATCTTCGGTCTTGGTCTGTTGTGGAAACGTGCTAGCGGTACTGCTGCTGTGGTCTGCGCCATCGGTACCTTCGCGTTCTCTATTATATATAAGTTCGCTTTCCCCGACATGCCGTTCCTGGTACGTTCAGGTATTGTGTTCATCACACTGGTCATCCTGTTCGTATGGATCTCGTTGAAGAGCAAGAAGTCTGTTCCTGCCGACGAGCTTGACGAGCACACCATCAAGACCCAGTTGCTGTGGAGCAATATCATGTTCGCCACTGCTGCTGTATCGCTTGTGCTGTTCGTCGCTGGTTTCTTCGTGAATATCTTCCACGTACACGGTTTCGAGGGTGCTATGATCTTCTTCGCAGCTATCACGGCAACTATCGCTATCTACTTGCGCTCTAACGCACTGGATAAGGTACAGGATCCGAAGTTGGTGGCTATCGACCTGAAGATATTCCACACCGACAAGATTTTCAACTGGGGTGCCTTTGGTGTTATTGCCATTCTGACCATCCTGTATATCGCATTGTGGTAATCCATCAGTAGCAACCATGACCAAGTTTTATATTGAACACCAGAAGATCCTTGTCTCGGTGGACTGCATCATCTTCGGCTTCGAGGAAAACAAGCTGAAGGTGTTGCTGGGCCACCGAGCCATGGACCCGGGTAAGGGTGCATGGAGTCTCTATGGAGGTTTTGTGCGCAACGAGGAGAGTGTCGACGATGCTGCCGACCGCGTACTCTTCGAGCTTACCGGTCTGCGCAACGTCTACATGCGCCAAGTGGGTGCCTTCGGTTGTGTCGACCGCGACCCAGGTGCACGTGTAGTGAGCGTAGGTTACTATGCCCTCATTAACGTGAAGGATTACGACCAGAAACTGTTGGCCGAGCACGACGTGGAATGGGTGAATATCGAAGAACTTCCTGAAATGTTCTCCGACCATAAGGAGATGATTCTAAAGGCCCGTAAACTGATGCAGCAAAAGATACGTACTGCCCCTATCAGTTTCCAACTACTACCCGGTCTATTCACCCTCACCCAGTTGCAACGTCTCTACGAGGCAGTCAATGGCGAGGAGGTCGACAAGCGTAACTTCCGCAAGCGTATCAAAGAAATGGACTTCATTGAGAAGACCGACCTCATCGATAAGACGGGCTCCAAGCGCGGTGCCTATCTCTATCGCTTCAACAAAAATGCCTTCAACGAAGGAACTAACTTCAAGCTTTAAAACATTATGTTAGAAGAACTGAAACAGAAAGTATTCAAAGCCAATCTGGACCTGGTAAAACAGGGATTGGTCATCTTCACTTGGGGCAACGTCTCAGGTATTGACCGCGAGAAGGGATTGGTAGTCATCAAGCCCAGCGGCGTTTCATACGATGAGATGAAAGCCGAGGACATGGTAGTTGTTGACCTGGAAAGTGGTAAAGTGGTCGAGGGCGATCTGAACCCATCGAGTGACACCCCCACCCACCTTGTATTATATAAGGCATTCCCCAACATCCAGGGCGTCGTTCACACCCACTCCACCTATGCCACTGCTTTCGCACAGGCAGGCAAGGACATCCCCAACATCGGTACCACCCATGCCGACTATTTCTATAAGGATATTCCCTGTACACGCGACATGACAGAGGCAGAGGTCAAGGGACAGTACGAGCTGGAGACAGGAAACGTTATTGTGGACGAGATTCTGAATATCCGCAAGATCAATCCCGACCACACACCCGCTGTGCTCGTTAAGAACCACGGTCCATTCTCGTGGGGAACCTCTCCCGACAATGCCGTTTATAACGCCAAGGTCATGGAGCAGTGTGCCAAGATGGCCTTCGTGTCTTTCTGTGTCAATCCCAACACAACGATGAATCCGTTGCTTGTTGAGAAGCACTACATGCGTAAGCACGGTCCCAACGCCTACTACGGCCAGAAAGGTCAGAAACACTAATCACTAAATCACAACGAAAATGAAAGCATTTGATAATTTAGAACTTTGGTGGGTGACTGGTGCCCAGCTCTTGTACGGTGGAGACGCAGTTGTTGCCGTCGACGGCCACTCAAAGGAGATGGTCGATGGTCTGAACAATAGTGGTATCATTCCCATCAAGGTTGTTTATAAAGGGACAGCCAATAGCTCGCAGGAAGTAGAGACTGTGATGAAGGCCGCCAACAACGACGACAAGTGCGTGGGTATCATCACCTGGATGCACACATTCTCGCCTGCTAAGATGTGGATTAAGGGCCTGCAGAATTTGCAGAAACCCCTGCTCCACTTCCACACCCAATATAATGCCGAGATTCCCTGGGAGACCATGGATATGGACTTCATGAACTTGAACCAGTCGGCTCATGGTGACATCGAGTTCGGGCACATCTGCACCCGTATGCGTGTTCCCCGCAAGGTAGTTTGTGGCTACTGGAAGGATGCTGCCGCTCAGCAGCAGATTGCAGTCTGGGCACGCGTTGCAGCTGGTGTCGCTGATGCTCACAACGTTCGCTGTCTGATGTTCGGTATGAACATGAACAACGTGGCCGTTACAGATGGCGACCGCGTAGAGTTCGAGCAACGTCTGGGCTACCATGTCGACTACTACCCAGTCAGCTCACTGATGGAGTACTGGAAGAAGGTGACTGACAAAGAGGCCGACGAACTCGTTGAGGAGTATAAAAAACTCTATACCATCAAGATTGACGAGTCTGGCGAAGAGATTTACTGGGAGAAGATAAAGAACGCTGCCAAGGCAGAAATCGCCCTGCGCCGCGTGTTGAAGGACGAAGGTGCTACCGCTTTCACAACCAACTTCGACGACCTCGGTGATGCAGATATTAATCAGCCCGACTTCAGTGGCTTCGACCAGATTCCTGGCCTTGCCTCACAGCGCTTAATGGCTGAAGGTATTGGTTTCGGTGCTGAGGGTGACTGGAAGACAGCCTGCCTCTACCGCACCCTGTGGGTCATCCAGCAGGGCATGCCTACTGGCTGCTCGTTCCTCGAAGACTACACCTTGAATTTCGCTGGCGACCGTAGCTCTTGTCTGCAGAGCCATATGCTCGAGGTTTGTCCGCTCATCGCTGTCGACAAACCAAAGCTCGAGGTTCACTTCCTCGGCATTGGTATCCGCAAGCAGCAGACCGCCCGCCTCGTCTTCACATCAAAGGTTGGTCGTGGAATTAAGGCTACTGTTGTTGACCTCGGTAACCGTTTCCGCCTCATCTCTCAGGAGGTTGAGTGCATCGAGCCCAAGCCCATGCCCAACCTGCCCGTAGCCAGCGCCCTGTGGGTTCCCCAGCCCACCTTCGAAATTGGTGCTGGCGCCTGGATTCTCGCTGGTGGCACACATCACTCAGCCTTCTCTTACGACATCACCGAAGAGTACTGGGAGGACTTCGCCGAGATGGTTGGCATCGAGTATGTCAAGATCAATAAAGACACGAACACCTACGAATTCAAACAGACCCTTCGCAACAACGAGGTATACTACATGCTGAACAAAGCATTGCAGTAAGCTACCAAAAGGACTTAGGGGGACAGCCTCCCTAAGTCCTTACAATTTTGGTTGAAAGAATCGGGCATTTCACTGAATTGATTTGCAACTAACGAACACTATTCTTATTTTTGCACCATAAATCGCTAAACAGACTTGTCTATGACGAAGTTACTAAGGGTATTTACCCCTATCTCGTTAGAAGAAATGAGCGGTGTGAAACTGATGAACCGCACGGACACAAAGTTCGTCACCAACATGGCAAAGCTCCATCAACTGCTAGAGATTGCCCAGGACGACTACTTTGTGCAGGAGATTGACGGGAAGCGCAACCTAGAGTACGACACGACGTACTTCGACACAAGAACGTTCGACATGTACAACCAACACCAATGGAATCACACTAACCGGCAGAAGATTCGCTTCCGCACCTACTGTATCAGTGGTCTACAGTTCATGGAGGTGAAGACCAAAAACAACCACGGCCGCACAAAGAAGAAACGCATCGAGGTGACGGACATGAATGTTTGCGAACAAGAAAAGAGTGATTTCTTAGGCAAGTACTTGCGTTATGATGTAGACACTTTACAACCAGCCCTAAACAACCATTTCTCGCGCATTACGCTAGTCAACAAAGCCAAGACTGAACGGCTGACCATCGACTCAGCCCTGCGTTTTCATAACCTCGTAAGCGGAGTGGACAGGGATATGGGTGATCTGGTGATTATTGAACTGAAGCGCGACGGACAGGTCTACTCACCTGTGCTGGAGATGCTTCGTCGACTACGCATTCATCCACATGGATTCTCAAAATACTGCATGGGGTCGGCATTGACCAATTCCGAACTATCAGTTAACCGCTTCAAGTGCAAGCTGATAGAAATCAATAAAATAGTAACCAAACAATAAGAAAGCTATATGAATGAATTTTTATCTGTCGGCTTTGCTGACACCTTAGTAAGATTATTCACCTGTATGCTAGTGAACTGGGTGATTGTCCATTTCCTCTATTTCAAGAAGAGCAAGCGCCGTGATTTTTACTTCACCTTTGTCATTATCTCTATGGCAATCTTTTTCCTTGTCTATCTAATGATGAGTTTGGATCGAGGAAAGGCAACAATGGGTGTTGGACTCGGACTCTTCGGCATCTTCAGCATCATGCGTTATCGCACAGATTCCATGCCTGTACGTGAGATGACCTATCTCTTTGTAGTAGTGTGTCTGTCGGTGGTACATGCTATTGCTGAGCCGTTTGGAGTTGATAATACAGGTAAAATGGTAGGTTCTCCACTGATTGAATTACTGATTATCGATATGATAACAATTGTTACCATCATGTTTTTCGAGCATTTTCTAAAAGTGGTGGCCTCAAAGTTAGTACAATATGACCGCATTGAACTCATCAAACCTGAGCGTCGCGAGGAACTCATTGCCGATCTGGAAGAACGTCTAGGACTGAAGGTTATCGCAGTCCGTGTGGGAGCCGTTGACTTCCTGCGCGATATGGCTGTGTTGCGTGTCTACTATGAAGGCAACGACAGTGGTGACGTCAAGAACATGTTAAAGATTAAGAATACAGAATATGCGAGTGTATAACAAATTGGCAGCATTACTCTTCCTCTTCCACTTGTCGTTCACAGCATCAGCACAGAGCGAAGGTGGTCTGCTGTTGGGAGCCGAAGCCAACAAGAAGCTAAGCAAGAAACTGAGCTTCTCGCTGGAGGCAGAACTACGCACCCGCAACAATTTCAGGACGATGGACCGTTGGGCTATTGGCTTGGGGGCGCAGTATAAACTAACCAACTGGATGAAGGCTGATGCTGGCTACAAACTGATGAACACAAACTTCCGCGAAGACATCGACCTGAAGACAAGTGGTGGCTACAACCATTGGCGCCCATCTTATTGGGGTGTGAAGCACCGCTTCTATGTCTCACTGGCTGGTTCGTATAAGTTCTCGAACAATATTAAACTAGAACTGCGCGAGCGATGGCAGTACACCTATCGTCCTGAGAAAACCGTTGAGCGTTGGGACTTCGATGACGAGATATGGGAGGACAAGATACGTTCGGGTGCAGGTAAGAACCAGCTGCGCTCGCGTTTCGAGGTTTCTTACGACCGCAAGCGTGCTTTTTTCACACCCTTTGCTAGTATTGAAATCTATAATTCATGGGGCATCGAGAAGATTCGTTATAACATCGGAACAGACCTGCGTCTGTCAAAACAGCACAACCTCAGCATCTATTACCGCTACCAGGATATGAAACATGTGGATGCCGATGACTATGAGCCCGATATGCACTACTTAGGTGTCGGTTATAAATTCAAATTCTAAAAGCTATTTCAGATTATGAGAAAAGTAATGATATTCCTGATGACTGCAGTCCTGACGGTTGGATGTAAGAACGATGATACAGATTTTAGTGACTATATCAACGGAACAACTCCAACAACATCCATCCATGTTGTCAATATAGTCTATAACGGTACAAATGTCACAGTAACAGGCGATACCAAAGGCTACGTAACCACTAACGGAGCAGACGTAACAGTGAATACCGGCACCGACACTGATTCGCTGCTGCTCGTCCTTAGCGGTTCAACCACCAATGGTTCACTGCTGGTGTATCGGGAATATAAATTCGGCATACAACTGAATGGTGTCAGCATCCATCATGCCGACGGTCCCGCTATCAACAACCAGTGCAGCAAAACACTCTATCTTCACGTTGCTGATGGTACTACCAATACGCTTACCGATGGTACTGCTTATACAGAGCAGAGCTACGACCAGAAAGGAACTTTGTTTAGTGAAGGTCAGATGATATTCCTTGGCACAGGCAGCCTATCGGTTACGGGCAACTACAAGCACGCCATTGCCTGCGATGACTATATCATCATTGACGAAAACGTAACACTCCATGCCACATCCACTACTGGCAACGGTATCAAGGTGAACGACGGACTATGGATTAACAATGGTATACTCGACATCAATGTTACAGCTGATGGAGCTCGTGGCATCAAGTGTGACAACGTAGTAGTGATTACAGGTGGAACCACCACCATTGCCACCAGCGGCGACTGCGTCTACGATGTCGATGCGGACGAATACAACAGTGCTGCTTGCGTCAAGTGTGAGCTTGATTTCACCATGAGTGGCGGTACGCTGACCATGACCAGTAGTGGAGATGGCGGCAAATGCATCAACAGCTCTGCTAAAGTAACCTTCAGCGGCGGCATTTTCAGTGCTATTACCACAGGCGACAATGAAAACGGCAAGCCCAAGGCCGTCAAGGCTACAATGGGTATCATTGTAAGTGGTGGATTGTTTACAGCCAAGGTGGATAAGAGTTGGGCCTGCGACAACGGCAGCGATAGCGACACACCAGAAGACCACTTGACGGTCGTAGGTACACCAAAAACATCAAGCATCACCAAGAAGTCGGTAGTGATAACTTACTAAAGGTAAATCTTGGAGGCCCCACAAAACCTACAAGTCCAAGAAAAGATTCTTGGAGCAAAGTGCTTAATATCCAAGGTTTTCGCCTACCAACACTACGACATGACGGCCTTGTGGAGAATTTCTTAGGAAGTGAACGTAATTGCATATGCATTCTGGCGAGTTGCAGTTATGGCACACACCATCCGTTTGACAAGGAGTCTTGATGTCGAACCGAGTGGCGTTGATGGGCGATGCCGTGCTACGTGCTCTTGCAAGAGCGGCTTCTACATTCTGAGCCACTTTGTTCATGCCAATGACAAAGATAACCTTCTTTGGCCCCCAAGTGATAGCTGCCACACGGTTACCGTTTCCATCGATATTAACGATGATGCCATCCTCAGAGATAGCATTGGCGCTGGATAGATAAACATCAGCCGAAAAAGCCTTGAGATAAATAGCTTGCTTCTCTTCTGGCGTTTCAGCGAGATCACGATCCAATACCTGCAATTTTCCACGATCTTTAAGAAATTGAGGTATACCTAAGTCGCGAACGGTCATCGTACCGCCCCATGTTACACTGTTCCCGTCGTCGATAAGCTTTGAAATCTTCATCACAGCCTCTTCTGCCGTCGCACAATAGAAGCCTTCGATGTGGCGACGCTTCAGATTCTTAATAATCGTTTGAGCCAGGTGCTCGTTTCTTTGATTTTGCGGTGTCATGATTTTTCTTTTTTGATATTAATATTTCACAAAGCATATTCATCTCTTCTGCAAATATAGTATTTTTTACAGAATTTTCGTTTACTTTGTACCAAGTTTTAACAAAAGTTGAGTATAGAAAAATATCTACGGAAAAGTTTGGCAATGCGCAAAAATAATAGTACCTTTGCAAAAACATTTAAAACCTATATTACAATGAACGCGAAACAAACCATAGAGGCCGGTAAGGCCATTCTGGGAATCGAATTTGGTTCCACACGTATCAAGGCCGTACTCATCGACCAGGACAACAAACCTATTGCACAAGGCTCTTTCGAGTGGGAGAACCAACTCGTTGACGGACTATGGACCTATAGTATCGACATCATCTGGAAGGGGCTGCAGGACTGTTACAGTGACCTGCGCAAGGACGTGAAGGCACAGTACGACTGCGAAATTGAGCAGTTGGCTGCCATCGGTTTCTCAGCTATGATGCACGGCTACATGGCCTTCAACGAGAAACAGGAGATTCTGGTGCCGTTCCGCACATGGCGTAACACGAACACAGGCAAGGCAGCTGCAGAGCTTAGCGAGTTGTTCAACTACAACATCCCCCTCCGCTGGAGCATCAGTCATCTGTATGAGTGCATTTTGGAGGGCAACGAGCACGTGAAGGACATTAAGTTCCTGACCACCCTGGCTGGTTATGTGCACTGGCAGGTGACGGGTGAGTTTGTGCTGGGTGTAGGCGATGCCTCAGGTATGATTCCTGTTGACCCCGCTACGAAGACCTACGATGCCGAGATGGTGAAGAAGTTCGACAACATTCTAGCGTCCAAAGGTTTGTCCTACAAATTACTTGACATCCTGCCCAAGTCGATGGTGGCTGGCGAGAATGCTGGTGTGCTTACGGTCGAGGGTGCCAAGAAGTTGGACGTCAGCGGTCATCTGAAAGCTGGTGTTCCCGTTTGTCCTCCCGAGGGCGACGCTGGCACGGGCATGGTAGCAACCAACGCCGTAAAACAGCGCACAGGAAACGTTTCTGCTGGTACTTCATCGTTCTCAATGATTGTGCTGGAGAAACCGCTCAGCAAACCCTACGAGATGATTGACATGGTGACTACACCAGACGGCTCACTTGTAGCTATGGTTCATTGTAACAACTGCACGTCAGACATCAACGCCTGGGTGGGTCTGTTCAAGGAATACCAGCAGTTGCTGGGCGTGAAGGTAGATATGAACGAACTGTACGGAAAACTGTTCAACGAGGCCCTGAAGGGTGATACTGACTGTGGCGGTCTGATGGCCTACAACTACGTCAGTGGTGAGCCTGTCACTGGTCTTGCTGAGGGTCGTCCGATGTTCGTTCGCTCAGCCAACGACAAGTTCAATCTGGCCAATTTTATGCGTGCCCACCTGTATGGTGCCATCGGTGTGCTGAAGATTGGTAACGACATCCTACTGAAGGAAGAGAAGATCAAGGTGGACCGCATTACCGGTCACGGCGGTTACTTCAAGACACCTGGCGTAGGTCAGCGCATGCTGGCTGCTGCCCTGAACTCACCTATTAGCGTGATGGAGACTGCCGGAGAAGGTGGTGCCTGGGGTATTGCCCTGTTGGCTAGCTACCTGATTAACAAGAACGGAAAGAACCTGGCCGACTACTTGGAGGACGTTGTCTTCGCAGGCAACACAGGTTCAAGCATCGCACCTACTGCCGAGGATGTCGCAGGGTTCGAGAAATACATCGAGAACTACAAGGCATGTCTGCCCATAGAGCAGGCTGCTGTAGACTGCAAGAAGTAAGTGGGAAGAACAGGAGACTATACCATCTCGGTAGTCATCGTGGTGCATGACAAAGCCGAGGCGCTGGAGCATAACCTGCCGCAGTTTCTGACTGTGGCAGGTGCATCACATGCTGAGGTCATCGTCGTTGACGACTCGTCAACAGACACTACCCCCGATGTACTGAAACTGCTGAAGGAAGAGAATCCCCACCTGTATACCACCTTCTTGCCCAAGAGCGTACCCAACAACAGCCGTCTGCGCCTGGCGCTGAACATCGGTGTGAAGGCAGCCCTGGCAGACCGCGTCGTCTTTGCCGACATCCACCGCCCTCCCCTCTCCAACGAGTGGCTGACAGGACTGGAGAATGGCGAGGTGACTGCCGTCTACTGCCGACTTAAACATGGTGCCCCAGAGGTTACCCACCAGCAGTTTGACAACCTGGACGAAGCCACCAACTTCATGCTGAAGGCTGAGCGTCGCGATGGTGGCGGACACAAGGGACGCTGGTTCCGCATGCGCCGTGGCATGTATGACGCCATTGCCGTGAACAAAGACACGATATTCAATGCCATCATGCTCTTCGACCAACGTCTGGGCATGAGCAAGCGGATGCGTTTGGGCATTGCCGTGTTCTTCAAAAACATGTTTTCATGAGGATACTACACTATTATGCCAGCAACGCCCCTGAGGAAATCTCAGCGTATGTCAAGACGTTGGGTGAGAAGATGGGGACGGATGCCGAGAACGAGTCGACAACGAACGTTCAAGAGGCACTCCAGTTGTTGCGTGACAGACACTACGACCTGTTACACATACACGGCTGCTGGCAGTATGCTGCCTATCGTGTTGCCCGACGGGCCCTACGGCTTGGTACACGTTTGGTGGTGACACCCCACGGACAACTGGAGCCATGGATTATGAAACAACGCTACTGGAAGGAGAAACTGCCCAAGCGATTGCTATTCCAACGCAGCCTCATCCAGAATGCATACGCTGTCATCGTACAAGGCAAGATGGAAGTGGAATGCATGCGCAAGTTAGGCTGGAACCATCGGACGGTCATCATTCGCAACAGTCTGATAACCAATACCACCACGCCCCAGGAAATGGCACAGAAACAGTGGCAGGTGTATCGCAAAATCATGGACAGCAACACGTGGGGACTGATGACTGACAACACAAAGATTACCCTGCGCCAGCTGCTGAAGGTGGGTATTACAGGCAACGAACGCTGGTTGGGCGAGTCATATGTCACCATCAGCGACAATAACCAATGGCGCATGCTCTATTGCCATGTACACCACGAACAGGTTGTAGAAACCGTACGTCGCGGACTCCGCATTTTGCACATGGATGCCCCCGACTTCGACATCCAGCAGATGCCATGTTTCATGCCTGACGGCTATGAACCCTCGAAGACCATTCAGGAAGCCATTGGAATGCAGTATGCCACAGAGAACGACCGACTGATGGCAACGTTCCGTCACCTGCGCCGTCTGGCCATGCATAAGCGACTGACCCTCTCGCACCTGGTGGAGTTGGATGGGGAATTACGCAACCACGACACAGCTGAAGACCAGCTCTGCGATGCCTTGAGAGAACGCCATCTGTACAAATTCGTACAGCGTATCATGCAATTGGCATATGACCTGACGGGACTGGACGAGGGGCACATGCCGATGCCCCCACTCGACGACCGTCTGACACGCCGCATGAGGAAACACATTGATAACCACTTGAAGATATAAAAAACGCCTAAAGATAAGACTATGAAAGAACATTTCTCAGAAAACGACATGCATTATCTGCGACTGCTGGCTACCTCATACCCAACGATAGCTGCCGCATCAACAGAGATTATCAATCTGGAGGCCATCCTCAACCTTCCCAAGGGTACAGAACACTTCTTGGCCGACCTGCACGGAGAGAGTGCAGCCTTCAAGCATGTCATCAAGAATGCTTCAGGAAACATCCGTCGAAAAGTCAGCGAGCTGTTCGCTGGTGACATCCGCGACAAAGAGCGTCGTGAGTTGTGTACCTTAATATATTATCCGGAAGAGAAACTAGAACTCATCAAAGCCGCTGAGGAGGAAGAAGACCTCGACGACTGGTACCACATCACCATCCATCGTTTGGTGGCAGTCTGTCGTGACGTGTCGTCAAAGTACACTCGCTCGAAAGTGCGCAAGTCGCTTCCTGAGGAGTTTGCCTACATCATTGAGGAACTGCTACACGAACGTACCGATGATACCGACAAGGCTGCCTATGTAAGCGTCATCGTTGACACCATCATCTCAACAGGACGTGCCGACGACTTTATCATCGCCCTGTGTAACGTCATCCAGCGCTTGGCCATTGACCAGCTACACATCCTGGGCGACATTTACGACCGTGGTCCTGGAGCACACATCATCCTGGACACCATGAAACAATACCACTCATGGGACATCCAATGGGGCAACCACGACATGTTGTGGATGGGTGCTGGAGCAGGCAACAACGCCTGCATCTGCAACGTGCTGAGACTGTCGTTGCGCTATGCCAATCTGACAACTGTCGAAGAGGCGTACGGCATCAACCTCGTGCCTCTGGCAACGTTCGCTATGGAGGTCTATGGCGACGACCCCTGCGAGGAGTTCATCCCCAAGCTGATGCCTGGCAACACGATGCAGGAAAAATACATCCGACTGACAGCCCAGATGCATAAGGCCATATCGATTATCCAGTTCAAGAAAGAGGCTCAGATTTTCAAGCGTCGTCCGGAATGGGGCATGCTGGACCGTTGTCTGCTAGACCACATCGACTACAAACGTGGTGTACTGGTCGTCAACGGCAAGGAGTATGAGATGCGCTCAAATAACTTCCCCACCATCGACCCGAAAAACCCATGCGAGCTGACACCTGAGGAGAACCAACTGATGGAACGTCTACACCACTCGTTCAAGGCCAGTGAAAAGCTACAGAAACATATCAAGATGCTACTCAGTCACGGTTGCATGTACACTATCTGTAACCAGAACCTGCTCTACCACGCTTCTGTTCCCCTAAACGACGACGGTTCGCTGAAAGAGGTGGAGTTGTATAAGGGCAAGTTCTATAGCGGCAAAGACCTGATGCACCACATCGGCATGCTGGTGCGTGCAGCCTTCGAGAGCGACACGGAGAAGGAGCTGCGACTCTATGCACGCGACTACTTCCTCTATCTGTGGTGTGGCAAGGACTCTCCCCTCTTCGACAAGTCGAAGATGGCCACGTTTGAACGCTACTTCCTGACAGACAAGATGATGTTCAAGGAGGAGAAAGGCAACTACTTCCGTATGCGTGATTCGGAGGAGGTTGTAGACCGCATCCTCGATGCTTTTGGTGTACAGGGCGAGAATCGCCATATCATCAACGGCCACGTTCCCGTTCATGCTTCGAAAGGTGAGAATCCTATCAAAGCCAATGGTAAACTGATGGTGATTGACGGCGGTTTCTCACAGGCTTACCACTCAGAGACAGGCATTGCTGGCTACACGTTAGTTTACCACAGCAGAGGTTTCCAATTGGTTCAGCATGAACCATTTACGAGTGCGTCAGAAGCCATCGAGAAAGGCACAGACATTAAGTCGACGACCCAATTGGTAGAGCTCTCTGCTCATCGCATGTTGGTGGCAGATACGGACAAGGGTGTTGAACTGCGCAGTCAGATTGCCGACCTCCGTCAATTGCTCTATGCCTATCGTCATGGTATCATCACCGAGGCAAAATGAAGCACAAAGTACTCGTCGCCTTAGGGTCGAATACGCAACAAGAAGTGAACATCAAAGCAGCAACGGAAATACTGCTTGACCTATTGGCTCCAGATGGTAGAACAACACCTGCCATCTGGACTGAACCCATAGGAATGCCACATAGCGATCGCTTCTTGAATAGTCTTGTTGCAGGCACTACCACCTTGGAACTTGACACCCTGAATGCGCTACTCAAACAGATGGAGCGTGACAGCGGACGGCGACCAGGTGCTTGTACACTTGATCTCGATGTGCTCAGCTATGACGGTGTGCACTACCACGAAAGCGACTGGCAACGTGACTACATCCAAGAACTTTTACAGATGTTATAATTCATCATTATTATTTGTATATTCCCTCTTTTCTTTGTACTTTGAGCTTCGCTCGAAAGTACTTCCGTTCGGAAAAACTCAAATAAATTTGGTTTTTCGCTCACTTATTCGTACCTTTGCAGCCGCAAATAATATAATAGGTATAAAGAAGAGATGATAACAGTCACAAATCTGGCTATCCAGTTTGGAAAAAAGACGTTGTACAAGGACGTCAATCTGAAGTTTACGAGTGGTAATATTTATGGAATTATCGGTGCCAATGGTGCCGGTAAGTCTACCTTGTTGCGTGCCATCAGCGGCGAGCTGGAGCCCAACAAAGGTTCAATTGAGATGCTCCCTGGCGAACGCATGTCGGTATTGGAACAGGACCACTTCAAGTATGATGAGTTTACTGTCATGAACACGGTACTGATGGGACATCAGCCATTGTGGCAGAACATGAAGGAGCGCGAGACACTGTATGCAAAAGAGGAGATGACCGAGGAGGATGGTGTGCGTGCAGCCGACCTGGAAATGGCCTTTGCCGAGATGAACGGTTGGGAGGCTGAAAGCGAGGCTGCACAGTTGCTGCAGAACCTAGGCATCAAGGAGGAACAGCACTACGCCCAGATGTCAGACATCTCGAACAACGAGAAGGTTCGTGTGATGCTGGCAAAGGCGCTGTTCGGACACCCCGACAACCTGTTGCTCGACGAGCCTACCAACGACCTTGACCTGGACACCGTTCAGTGGTTGGAGGAATATCTGTCGAACCTGGAACAATGCGTGCTCGTGGTTTCTCACGACCGTCACTTCCTGGATGCAGTATCTACCCAGACCGTAGATATCGACTTTGGTAAGGTGACGCTGTTCTCAGGTAACTACTCGTTCTGGTACGAGTCGTCACAGTTGGCATTGCGTCAGGCTCAGAACCAGAAGATGAAGGCCGAGGAGAAGAAAAAGCAGTTGGAGGAGTTTATCCGCCGCTTCTCTGCCAATGTAGCCAAGTCAAAGCAGACCACTTCGCGCAAGAAGATGCTGGAGAAGCTGAACGTAGAGGAAATCACTCCCTCAACACGTAAATACCCAGGCATCATCTTCTCGATGGAGCGCGAGCCTGGCACACAGATTCTGGAGGTAGAGGGACTGAAGGCGCTGGATGCTGACGGAACTGTACTCTTCGACAACGTGTCGTTCACCATTGAGAAGGGTCAGAAAACCGTCTTTTTGTCGCACAACCCCAAGGCTATGACAGCGCTCTTCGAGATCATCAATGGTAATCGTGAGGCTGATGCAGGTACCTACAAGTGGGGTGTGACCATCACCACTGCCTATCTCCCACTCGACAACACGGAGTTCTTCAAGTCAGAGATGAATCTCGTTGACTGGCTCAGCCAGTTTGGCACAGGCAACGAGGTGATGATGAAGTCGTTCTTAGGACGCATGCTCTTCAAGGACGAGGACATCCAGAAGAAGGTCTGCGTGCTCTCAGGAGGTGAGAAGATGCGTTGTATGATTGCACGCATGCAGCTGAAGAACGCCAACTGTCTGATTCTGGACACACCAACCAACCACTTGGACTTGGAGTCTATTCAGGCTTTCAACAACAACCTGATTTCGTTTAAGGGCAACATTCTGTTTGCCTCACACGACCACGAGTTCATCAATACCGTTGCCGACCGCATCATCGAATTGACACCGAAGGGCACTATCGACAAGCTGATGACCTACGATGACTACATCTACGATGAGAGCATCAAGGAGAAGAAGGCAGAACTGTACGCATAAGCTAATTGATAATTGACAAATGATAATTCATTATTGATTGGCACAGTATTTGCTAACGGGCTGTTAGAACTAAAATTCAAAACACTATGACAGAAGAAGAAATAAAGAACACACAAGAAGAGGAGCAGCAAGAGCCTGTGTCCGACGAGAGTGTGGTCAGCGATTCCGTCGCTGACACCGAAACTGGTGCAGAGGAACCCGCTGAGGAGCAAGACCCTTTGGAGGCTGCCAAAGCCGAAATCGAAGAGTTGAAAACCCAGATGCTCTATAAGACCGCTGAGTTTGACAACTATCGCAAACGCACACTCAAAGAAAAAGCTGAGCTCATCCTGAACGGTGGCGAGAAGGCTGTTTCAGCTGTATTGCCCGTCATCGACGATATGGAGCGCGCCATCGAGAATGGTGCTAAGACTGACGACCCCGCTGTACTCCGCGAGGGCATGGAACTGATATATAATAAGTTCATCAAGGCGCTGGAAGGTCTGGGTGTCAAGAAAATCGAGACGGAGAATGCCGACTTCGACACAGACATGCACGAGGCTGTAGCAATGGTTCCCGGCATGGGCGACGACAAGAAAGGTAAAGTCATCGACTGCTTGCAGACTGGTTATATGTTGAACGATAAAGTAATTCGCCACGCCAAAGTGGCAGTAGGACAATAATAATGCATCATTTATAATGCATAATTCATAATTATGGCACAGAAACGAGACTATTATGAGGTGCTTGGCGTCGATAAGAACGCCACAGAAGACCAGATTAAGAAGGCCTATCGCACCATAGCCATCAAATATCACCCAGACCGTAATCCGGGTAACAAGGAAGCTGAAGAGAAGTTCAAGGAGGCAGCCGAGGCTTACGACGTATTGCATGACCCACAGAAGCGTCAGCAATACGACACCTTTGGTTTCAATGGTCCTGGTGGTGCAGGTGGTTTCGATCCGTTTGGTGGAACATCCATGAATATGGACGATATCTTCTCCATGTTTGGCGATATCTTTGGTGGTCGTGCTGGTGGCTTCGGAGGTTTTGGCGGTGGTAGCCGCGGTCCTCAGAAGCATCGTGGCTCTGACCTTCGTCTGAAGGTGAAACTGTCGTTGGAGGAGATTGCCCATGGTGTCACCAAGAAATTCAAGGTGCGCAAGGACATCACCTGCGCCCACTGTCACGGCTCTGGCGCTGAGGCTGGCAGCACAAACGATCAGTGTCCTACATGTCATGGTTCAGGTGTCATCACTCACACTACGCAGAGCATCTTTGGTATGATGCAGACGCAGGGTGTTTGTCCTACGTGTGGTGGTGAAGGTACCGTTATCAAGAACAAGTGTCACGAGTGTGGCGGTTCTGGTGTTGTCAAGGGCGAAGAGGTAGTAGAAATCAAGATTCCTGCTGGTGTTGCCGAAGGTATGATTGTCAATGTACCAGGAAAAGGTAATGCTGGTCGCCACAAGGGTATCAACGGCGATATTCAGGTGTTTGTCGAGGAAGAAGAGAACGACACCTTTATCCGTGACAACAACGACCTGATATATAATCTGCTGCTCGACTTCCCAACAGCTGCACTGGGTGGCGAGGTAGAGATACCAACCATTGAGGGCAACAAACTGAAGGTGAAGATGGAGGCTGGCACACAATCTGGCAAGACGATGCGTCTGCGCGGAAAGGGTCTGCCTGCTGTTCAAGGCTACGGACGTGGTAATGGCGATCTGGTGGTCAACGTCAGCGTATATGTGCCCAAGATGTTGAGCAAAGAGGAGAAAGCCGCCATCGAAAAATTCCGCGAGAGTGACAACTTCAAGGGCGATGCAGCCACCAAGCGTTCAATCTTCCAGAAGTTCAAGAATTACTTTAGCTAATCGTATGTTGTGGTTCCCCACGACAAAATAGAACAATGACCTACCAAGAGACCTGCCACTATCTCTATAGCCAGATTCCCATGTTTGAGCGACAGGGCACTTCAGGCTATAAAGAGGGGCTGAGCAACACCTTGGCGCTGGACGAGCATCTGGGACATCCGCACCAGTCGTATGCCACCATTCATATTGCTGGCACCAACGGCAAGGGCTCTTGCTCACACTCAATCGCAGCCATCCTGCAGGAGTGTGGCTACAAGGTAGGCCTCTATACCTCACCCCACCTTGTTGATTTCCGTGAGCGCATTCGCGTGAATGGGAAACCCATCAGCGAGCGTTATGTCACAGATTTCGTGGAACGAGAGCGTTCGTTCTTCGAACCCTTGCATCCTTCGTTCTTCGAGGTAACTACGGCGATGGCGTTCAAGTATTTCCAAGAACAGCATGTGGATATTGCTGTCGTTGAGGTAGGTCTAGGCGGACGTCTGGACTGCACCAACATCATAACACCTATCTTATCGATTATCACCAACATCAGCTTTGACCACACCCAATTCTTGGGTAACACGCTGGCAAAGATAGCTGGCGAGAAAGCGGGTATCATTAAGAAAGGTATTCCTGTCATCATTGGTGAGACGAACAGCGAGACGCGCGCCGTCTTCGAGGCAAAGTCCAAGGAGATGGAAGCTCCCATTATTTTTGCAGAGGATTGTCAGGAAGTAATCTCCGCTGAACCACAGCCAAATGGTGGCATGCTTTATCAAACAGTCCACAACGGGACCTTGCATGGCGACTTGGGGGGCGCCTACCAGCAGAAGAACATGAATACCATTCTGCAAGCAACCTATCAACTTGCTCAAATGGGTTATCTCTGTATCTGCGAGAAAGCGGAAAATCAGGCGAAATGTCGCAATGAGGTTCAGCGTGCCATTGGACATGTGGTAACCTTGACAGGACTGATGGGCCGTTGGCAGATTGTCCAACAGAACCCAAAAGTGGTGTGTGATACAGGACACAACGTAGGCGGCTGGCAGTATCTCTCCAAACAACTGCAACAGCAGCAATGCCGGCAGATGCATATCATCTTTGGAATGGTCAACGACAAAGACCTCGACAGCGTACTCGAACTGTTGCCCAAGAAGGCTATCTTCTATTATACCAAGGCCGACAACAAACGAGCTATCAACGAGCACAATTTACAGTTACAGGCTGCCAAGCATGGGCTCCATGGCGAGTGCTACACGACTGTAGCTGAAGCATATACGCAATGTATGAAAAATGCCCTACGCGACGATTTCGTCTTCGTTGGGGGTAGTTCGTATATTGTGGGCGATTTCCTTAAATTACTCAAATAGTCACGATTTAACGTTTTTTTTCGCGCATCATTCGTCTTTCTCGTTTTTTTTCGGTAGCTTTGCACATAGTTTCATAACCTAAACATATTTAGATATGGCAAACACAACTGAAAATGCGAATTTGTGTGGTCTGAAGAGAGAAAACTTCCAGACCACAATCAACGGTAAAAAGACCGACCTGTACATTCTCCGTAACCGTAAGGGCTATGAGGTAGCAATCTCTAACTATGGTGGAGCCATCATGGCTATCATGGTGCCCGACAAGGATGGTAACGTTGCTAACGTTATCCAGGGTCACGATAGTATTCAACAGCTTACTAGCGGCAATGAGCCTTACCTCTCTACGCTGATTGGTCGTTGGGGTAACCGTATCTGCAAGGGTCAGTTCATCCTGAACGGCAAGGAATATCAGTTGGCGCTGAACGATGGTCCTAACCACTTGCATGGTGGTAAGAAGGGTTTCAATGCTAAGGTATGGGAAGCTCGTCAGATGGGTCCTCGCTCATTGGCTTTGCACCGCATCTCTTCTTATGGTGAAGAGGGTTACACTGGCGAATTGGACGTTACTGTAGAGTACACATTTACTGATGACAATGAGCTCATCATTGAATATCTGGCTACCACGAACAAGAAGACCATCGTCAACCTGACTCACCACGCCTTCTTCTCATTGGCAGGTACAGCAGATCCTACTCCTACTATCGAGGACCAGATTTGCGAAATTAATGCAGACTTCTATCTGCCTACCGATGAGACTGCCATTCCTACAGGTGAAATCCTGAAGGTTGCGGGTACTCCGTTCGACTTCCGTACTCCAAAGACTTTCGGTAAGGAGATTGAGGCTGATAATGAGCAGATTAAGTTTGGGCACGGCTACGACCACAACTACGTACTGAATAAGAAAGAAGAAGGTGAATTGTCATTTGCAGCTCGCATCACAGATCCGAAGAGTGGACGTACGCTGGAGTGCTACACCACAGAGCCAGGTATGCAGCTTTATACTGCAAACTTCGCAACGGGTTATAAGGGGGCAAACGGATGCACTTTCCCACGTCGTTCGGCTGTATGCCTAGAGGCTCAGCACTTCCCCGACACACCTAATCGTCCTTACTTCCCCTCTGTTGTCCTCAATCCTGGCCAGCAGTATAAGCAGAAGACGATTTATCGCTTTGGTGTAAAGAAATAATAATTCCAAAGCCCATTCACTATGATGGACATTGAATTTGTTAGAAGCCGTTTTATCAAACACTTTGACGGCAAGACAGGCAACGTATATGCTTCTCCGGGACGCATTAACCTCATTGGCGAACATACGGACTACAATGGAGGTTATGTGTTCCCTGGAGCAGTAGATAAAGGAGTGATGGCCGAGATACGTCCCAACGGTACGGAAGATACAGTCATGGCATATGCCATTGACCTCAAGGACCGTGTCGACTTCAAACTCTCCGACCCAGACGGTCCCCGTACATCGTGGGCTCGTTACATCTATGGCATTGCCTTGGAAATGCGTAAGAGAGGAGCTGATGTTAAGGGGTTCAACATTGCCTTTGCTGGTGATGTGCCTCTTGGGGCAGGAATGTCGTCGAGTGCAGCTATGGAGAGTTGCTTTGCTTTTGGTCTCAATGACCTCTTTGCTAACGGTAAGATCAGTCAATGGGATATGGTACTGGCCGGACAAGCTACAGAGCATAACTACTGTGGTGTCAACTGTGGCATCATGGACCAGTTTGCCTCTGTCTTCGGCAAGTCTGGCTGCCTTATGCGTCTTGACTGTCGCAATCGTGAGTTTGAGTACTTCCCCTTTAAACCCGATGGTTACCGCTTGGTATTGCTCGACAGCGTTGTAAAGCACCAATTGGCAGGCTCTCCCTACAACGACCGTCGTCGTTCATGTGAGAACGTAGTCAAACACATTGCTGCTAAACATCAGGAGGCAAATTTTGAAACCTTGCGTGACTGCACATGGGAGCAACTCGAAGAAGTCAAAGCAGAAATCAGCGAAGAAGACTATCGACGTGCAAAATTCGTGCTTGGCGAGAAAGATCGTGTGCTTGGTGTATGTGATGCCCTCAATGAAGGTGATTACGAGCGTGTTGGTGAACTGATGTACCAGACTCATGAAGGCCTGTCAAAGGACTATGAGGTTTCATGTGAAGAACTTGACTTCCTCAATGACATTGCCAAAGAGAATGGAGTTACAGGCTCACGTATTATGGGTGGCGGATTTGGTGGATGTACCATCAACTTGGTACGCAATGACCTCTACCTTCAGTTCGTTAATGATGCCAAGAAACGCTTCAACGAGAAGTTCGGTCACGAGCCCAAAGTTTACGATGTCGTCATTGGAGATGGTTCACGTAAGCTTTGTTAACGCTGCCGACTCATGCATTTGCTGCAAATAAACTACCTCTTCAAAATATTTAGACCGCTGAAAGAATTTTCAGCGGTCTATTTTATTAGTCAAATTCGTTTGAATCGTGTTATTTATTTGTAGTATTCTTTATACCACTCTGCGAACTTCCTCAGTCCTTCCCTTAGCGTAATCTTTGGTGTAAACCCGAAGTCGCGCTCCAAAGCCTCTGCATCAGCGTAGGTCGTTGGAACATCACCTGGCTGCATAGGCACTAACTTCTTATGTGCCTCAAAATCAAAGTCCTGAGGCAACACACCAGCACGAACAAGTTCTTCTTGCAAGATATTTACAAAGTCAAGTAAGTTCTCGGGTTGACCTCCCCCAATATTATAAACAGCATAAGGAGGCACGGGCAGACCATCCTTGCCGTTCTTGCGCTCTGGCGCACCCTGCATTACACGCACCACACCTTCTACGATATCATCGACGTAGGTGAAGTCACGACGGCAGTTGCCATAGTTGAAAATCTGGATGGTTTCACCCTTCAACAGCTTGTTGGTAAAGCCGAAGTACGCCATATCCGGACGACCAGCAGGACCATAGACGGTGAAGAAACGCAGACCAGTGGTCGGAATGTTATACAGCTTTGAATAACAGTGGGCAAAAAGCTCATTACTCTTCTTTGTAGCTGCATAGAGACTCACAGGATTGTCTACACGGTCGTCTGTCGAGAAAGGCACCTTCTTGTTTCCGCCATAGACGCTCGATGATGAAGCATACACCAGATGTTCGACAGGATTGTGACGACAAGCTTCCAGAATATTGTAGAAGCCAATCATATTGCTCATAATATAAGCATCCGGATTCTCAATCGAATAGCGTACACCTGCCTGAGCTGCCAGATTCACCACTACATCGAACTTATATTCAGCAAACAACTTATCAATTGCAGCTTTATCAGCAATATCGCCCTTTACAAACTTCCATATTGTACCAGCAGGAACAATCTTGTTCAGCTCGTCCACACGATAGTCCTTCAGTGACACATCGTAATATGCATTCATATTGTCGATGCCGACTATCGTAGTTCCTTTAAAGTCCTTAAACAATCGCTTCACCAAGTTGCTACCAATAAAACCTGCAGCACCCGTCACCAAAATGGTTTTATTATTGAGATTTATCTTCTCCATTGTATTTTGATTTATTTACCGTATTTCTCTACTGCCTCATAATACGTGTCGAGGCTTCCAATATCAAAGCGCCCTGCACTCATAGGCCAGGCATGCATGGTGGTATGCTCCACCATATAGTGGGCCAAGTTTCCTGGAGCATCCTTTCCGCAGCCATTCTCTACGGAATGGCGTACCAAGTCTAGATCCTTCTTCAAGTAGATATAGAATGGTGGCACAGCCCAACGGCTCTTAGGTACCTGAGGTTTCTCCTCCATACCCAACACACGATTGTTATCATCGAGTTCTACAACACCTGTTCGCTGAAGTTTCTCAATGCTTGGTTGCTCATGGCACATGATGCACGATGTTCCTTTCTGTTTGGCAAAATGAACAAACTCTTGAAAACTAAAAAACAACAGATTGTCTGCAGCCACCACTAAAAGGTCGTCATCGATGTTGAGCTTATCCATCGCAAACAGCAAATCACACACAGCACCTAAACGTGTCTCATTGGTTTCTGTACCGTCATCTACAATGGTAATAGGCTTGCTGTAATACAAATCTTTCTTCCAGACTTCAAAGATTCCAGCAAACTTATGATTCGTGATAATAATATGTTCATCAATCTCAGGAATCTTATCGATATCATCGAGCATACGTCCAAGGATAGTATTCTCACCAATTTTTAACAGAGGTTTGGGGAAATTCTTAGTTAGTTCCCCAAGTCTAGTAGCATATCCTGCTGCAATAACTATATTCTTCATTTCTATGATTTCTGCAATTTCTGTGAGACATTATACAAATCTTGCGCCGTCATCAGGCTTCACCCAGAACACTTGGAACGTCTTTTCGTACTCAGGGAACTGCTCCAGATAGCGTTCCGTAAGCACCTTCTGAATCTCATCCTTGCAGGCAGGATCAACCAGTGCGATGCACGCGCCTTTGAAACCAGCGCCAGAGAAGCGTCCGCCATAGACACCTGGCAAGGAGCGCATAATCTCGTAGATTGCAATCAACTCTGGGCTACCACACTCGTAGTTGTGGATACTGCTCTCGCAAGAGTCAAAACTTAGTTTTCCAAAGAGTTTGAGGTTGCCAGTCTCCCAAGCCGTCACACCCTGACGCACACGACGATACTCTGAATAAAAATGTTCTGCACGACGAGCAAACCTTGCCGGCATAGCAATTCGTGTCTTCTCGAACGTCGCTTTGGGAATATCGCGAAGGAATGTCTTGTCAAACGTCTTCAAGGGCTGTTCGGTATATGCTAGCATATTCCACGCAGCTGTCTTACACTCATACACACGGAGATTATAGTCAGAATTCACCAACGAGCGTGTCAATCCACTAAAGAAGATACCAATCTCAAACTCTGGCATCTCAGGATTACGTTTAATGATGCGCCAATCATTCGAGTCGCAGTCCAAGAACAACAAGCCGTCTTTCTTACCCAGGGCGATACATGCCTGATCCAGCAATCCGTTGTTCAGTCCGATATACTCACGCTCTGCTTCCGAGGCAATCTTCACCACCTCAAAGGGCTGCAGGGTAATATCATTGGCTTTGGCAAAGGCCATCACATAGGCGATGAGCACAGCTGCACTTGAGCTAAGACCACCCACAGGCAGGCTGCCCTGGATGACACCATTGATACCATGCTTCAGTTCAAAACGCTTGCGCAGGGCAAACTTCGCACCACGGGCATAGTCGCCCCAATGCATCTCACGCACCTGTGAGGGTTGGTCAAGATCGAAATCAACAATACCCTCAAACGTCTTTGACTCAAGGTGTACATGACTGTCGTCGCTGACATCGAACCACAAGTCCACACCTTTATCTATCGCAAAACCTGTCACCAAACCATGCTGATGATCCACATGCGCACCTAAGGGACAAACCCTGTATGGGGCAAAAATATGATACTGATAATCCTTCATAGTATGTCAAAAATGGTTGCATCGCAATCCTATAGAAGGAATCGCGATGCAATAACGGCTAAACCCATAAAAATAGCAAGAGCAACAAGCGCTATCTTAAGAAACTTCTCAATCTTCTTGCGGGTCTCAATTGCCTGCAACGAGCGTTGTTTGAAGAGACTTGCACCATCCTTCTTGTGATGATGGTGATGATGATGATGATGTTCTTCTGCCATATTGCATACTTACTTTAAGATGTTATACAACAGTGAGGTCAGCGAGATGAGGATACTCGTAGCACTGAACCACAAGGTTGTCATACTACCTACACTTGAGTTCTGTGCTTTCACCTTGTTAGGCTCTACATAGAGAATATCGTTCTGCTGCAGATAGAAATAAGGTGAGTTCACAATGTCCGCATCATTCAGATTCAGTGTATGAATCTCCTTTTTACCAGCAGCATTCTTACGAATCAGTTTCACACGGTCACGAACACCATAGATAGTCAGGTCTCCAGCCTGAGCCAAAGCCTCGAATACATTGATTTCCTCACGCGAAACCATATAACTACCAGGACGGGCTACCTCACCCAATACAGAGATAGAATAGCTAGACATACGTACGGTAATAATAGGATTCTCGCTCTCAGCCAAGTAAGGTTTAATCTTCTCTTGAATCATGCGCTCGCATTCACGCTTGGTAAGTCCTGCCACATGCAGACGACCAATAACAGGGAAATTAATGCATCCTTCTGTATCAACCAGATAAGGCATCAAAGTACCACTCCCACCAGCAGAGATGGTACGTCCCTGCTGATAAGCATTCTGCATTAACAGATTAAATGGCAATGATGCCTCAGGATTTGTGGTGTTCACCGAAATGGTCAACTCATCCTTAGGCATAATCTTTGCATCATAGAGATACTGAGACCTGTCGAAGTTGACAGTATCACTATTCTGCAGATAGGGGATGTTCTTTGAACTACCGCACGATGACATGAGTGCGATGAATAGTGCAACGGTGAAAAAAAGGCTTAGCTTCTTCATATACTTTTATTCTGTTTTGATTCATTAAAAACAACTTAGAACTGCCACCAATGCTTCTTTCTAGGAGGCTGGTGATCATCAAAAGAGGTACGACCCGCTTCATCAATCAGATGGTCCCACTTTTTGTGATGCTTAATCATACGATAAATAGTCCCCCAGTCAGGCAGACCGCCAAGATTGCGGTCGTCAATAAAGAGGTCTACCTTGATCTTTCGAGAGAAGTGAGGATTGTTATCAACCGTCTCCTCAGGATAATCGCGATTAACAGCGTAGAACTCCAAACCACGTTCTTTGCACCAGTCGACTGCTGCTTCGAGCAGTTCCCCCTCGCGCACAGACCACAGAATGAGCTTGTGATGGTCCTGAACAAGCATCTTCAACGTATCCACAGCAAAGGGAATCTCTTCACCTATCTGCGGATAGCGATGCTCAACGATGGTACCGTCAAAATCTACTGCTATTGTCATTATTTCTTAATACTGTCGTCGTTCTTGTTGCTGTAACGTGAATCGGCATAGTTACCATAGCTACCGTAGTTGCCATAACCATACTTTCCGTAGCCATATTTACCGTAGCCGTACTTGCCATAGCCATAACGGCCATAACCATAGCGTCCGTACTTACCATACTTGCCGTAGCCATAGTAGTAGCCGTACTTCTTCTTCGACATGTCCACACCATTGAGAACGATGCACGCATTAGGCAACTTGTTCTCCTTCGTGAGACCATTAATAATGCCGATATTTGCCTTCGGAGTATAGTCTGCACGACATACATAGCAGCAGACATTGGCAAACTTGGCAATCTGCAGCGTATCAGATACCAGACCAACAGGAGCGGTATCAAGAATGATATAGTCATACTCCTGCTTGAGGATTTCAAGGATATCCTCCAAATTCTTACGAGCCAGCAACTCTGTGGGATTAGGAGGCGTAGGACCTGCCAA
>Ga0256407_10003517_pt1 | contig 27724 bp, 13 predicted proteins | sample RumenRJG_04DNA_FD_193489 | JGI IMG/M metagenome (GOLD analysis project Ga0256407, IMG submission 193489) | Bovine rumen microbial communities from Lethbridge, Alberta, Canada - RJG_04 | ecosystem: Host-associated > Mammals > Digestive system > Stomach > Rumen | place: Canada: Alberta... | reverse complement strand
ATAATAAAAAAAAAAAATATATTATTTAATTTATTTTTTTTTTTTGAAATTTATTTAACGAAAAAATATAACTATAAATATTATAAATAATAAATTCAAATTTTTTTAATAAATTTTTTTTTTATTAAATAAAATAAAACCAAATAATTAAATTTTTGAATATATATATAAAAAAAATAAACAAAAACTTTTATTTTTCATTTATATTATTATTTATTTTTGTTAAAGGAGGAGAATAAGGTCTTCCTTCCCTACTATCTTTCAAAGCAATTTGTTCAACAGAAGAAAATCTTAATAAATCTTTATCATTATTTTTGACATTTATATTTTGCATATCTTGAGTAACATGTGCTATATTTTGTCTATCACTTTCCTTAATTAATTTATCACTAAAATTAAATTTTGATACATTTGAATCAACATAAACTTGTCCTTTATCATCTAATTGTTCTTCATTTGAATTTATTAATTCATTTATTTTTTGACTTTCAGAAATTGATGATATTGAATTATAATTTTGATTATTAAATTTAGATGTTGCTTTACTTTTCATTGAATTTGAATTTGAATTTGGATTTCCTTTTGTTCCATTTGAACCATTTGATATTACAATTGGTTCTGTTGTATTTGATATTCCTTTATTTATTAAATTATATCTTTGGTTTGCATAATAATTATCATTTAATTGATTATTTTTTGGATCTTTTACTTTTGTTACTTTTAAATTTAAATTTTTATCATTATCATTATTATAATCATATTTATCTGATAATTTAAAATTACTTTTTTCATTATTTTTTGATGTTGAACGAGATTTATTTTTGAAATTAACATTTTTATTTTTATCATATATTTTAGCAATATTTGAAACATTTGAAAGTAAATATTGTTTAGCTTTAAATTTTGGTTTAGGACTAAAAAATTTTTCTTTTAAAATAGGATTATTAATACAAACTTCATCATTCATATTAATATTAATAACTTCAATATCTCCATTAATTCCTTTAATAACATGTTGACTAGGAATATTTTCTACATTAATATCATTTTTATTATCAATTTCATTATCACTAATATCTTTATTAACATTATCATTAATTCTTCCTCTCATAGTAAAAATTCTTCTAATTTTCCCAGAAGCAGTAAACATAATATTATCAATAGATTTAAAAGTAATATTTTTAAAACAAAAAGTAACAAAAGATAAAACATCAATAGATAAATTAACCCAAGTTCCAATAGGGACTTCTGCCATAGGAATAACACAAGTAAAATAATTCATATTTAAATCTCTTAAATTAGCAGAAAAAATCATTCTATGTCTTGTTTTTTGAGTATCAGTTATTGATATTTCAATTGAAAAATTTTTTTGACTAAATAAATATATTTGAAATACTATGTGACCTTGTATTATTGCTAAAGGAGTTTTATTATCTTTTGGAATATTCATTCTTGATAATCCACCAGTGTCTAATAAATGCATGTAACTTTTTGCTGATTTATCATATACTTTTCTACATTTTCCTATAAAATTCCAATTTTCTAATGAATCTTTATTTGTTGGATTATATAATTCTAAAGAACCTCCGTTTTGAAATCTATTATAAAACATATTTTGTGTTTTTTTATTTTTTTTTTTAATTATTATTTATTGTATTATATTATTTTTTTTTTTATTAGTTTGTTTTTTTAAGTTTAAAAAATATTATAAATATGTTTGAAAAAATTATTGAGAAAATCATTTTACAATATTTTGGTGATTATATTGAAAATTTAGATTCAAATAAATTATCTTTGGGACTTTTAACTGGGAGTTTGTCTTTAAAAGATATTAAAATTAAAAGTCAAAAAATAAATGAAATGAAACTTCCTTTTAAATTAGTTTTTGGTAATATTGGAGAATTAAATATGAAAATACCATGGACAAATAATTTTACTACTCCTACAATTGTAGACATTTCTAATATTCAAATATCAGTTAAATTAATTTCAAAAATTGATTGGGAATTTTTAGACTTTTATTCTTATGAAGCTAAATTGTTTTATTTAAATTCTTTTTTTGAAAAAAAAATAAATGAATTATCAGATGCAATGGAAAATCAAAATAAAGAAAAAAATAATAATAATAATAATAATAACAATAATAATAATAATAATAATAATTATCTAGATAAAATTAAAATTAAAATCTTAGATAATTTGCATATTAATTTTAAAAAAATTCATTTAAGAATAGAAGATTTGAATGATTATTCAAAATATTCATTAGGTTTCACTTTAGAAGAATTATTAATAATTAATACAAATAGTAATTGGGAAGAAAGTTTTATTAATAGAACAGAAAATATAAATTCAAATGAAAATATATATAAATTGTTAAAAATAAGGAGTTTTGGTTTTTATTTAAATTTAAATGAAAGTAAATTTTTATGTAATTTAAAAAGTGATGAAGATATTAATAATAAAATATCATTAATGAATGAATTATATAATGATCAAGATGATGCATTTTTAATTAAACCAATTTCTTTAACTGGAAAAATGATACAATATACAAATAAAATGATAGAAATTAAAATTTGTTTAGAAAAATTTGAAATTGATTTTAGAAAACAACAATATGATATAATTATATATATTCTAAATATGGTAAGTCAATATCAAAGATTTCAATTATATAAAAAAGAAAGTCAAAAATATAATTATTATAAACCAAAAATTCCAATAAAAGAAAATCCAAAAATTTGGTTAAAATATGCTATAAGAACTTTAATAAAAAGAAAAAAATATTTACAAGGAAAATATACTGAATTTAATATAAATCCTCTTATATTAGAAAATTATAAAGATATATTTAATGATTTATATGGAAAATATAAAACAAATAATAATTCTGATAGTAAATTTTCAGAAGAAGAAAAAAATAAATTTATACATATAATTGAATTAGTTAATTTAAATATATTATATCAATGGAGTTTAGTAAATATTCAAAAAAGTTTTAAAGAAAAAAAAATAAAAGAAAACTCTGAACCTAAAATAAATAGTTTTTTTTCTTTTTTTATGAAATCAGATAATCCAATAACAAAACTTGTACAATTAAGTGATGAAGAAGAAAAAAAAATAAAAGAATTATTTGATGACTTAGAAAAAGAAGTGAAAAATGAATTAATAAAATCTACAAATAAAGAAATAACTTTAAAAATTGAATTTATATTAAAAGAAGGATATTTTGAATTTTCAAATAATGTTAAAAAAGAAGAAAAAGAAATTTTTGGTTTTTCATATAAAAATTTATGTTTTAATTTACAACAAAGTGGTTATGTTACAATTTGTGAAACTTATTTAGAAAATTTTAATATGTATATGAAAACAAAACATAAAAATAATTCAATTCAAACTTCACAAATTACTTTTGAAGATAAGAATTATAAAAAGAAAAATCCATATATTTGGAAATTAGAATTAAAAATTTATTCTCCTGGTGCAGATATTAATTTAGAAATTAATTTAAAAGTTAATTCTATTGATATACTTTATCAACAATCTTTATTAGAGAGAATAATGAAATTTTTTATTTCTAATTTAAAAAATATTGAAGAGGATTTAACTAATTCAGCATGGGAAAAAATTACTGAATTTAAAGAAAAAACTACTTCTTCATTAAAAAAAGTTATTACTAAAAAAAATATTATTAATATTGAAATTCAACCAAGAAGAATTATTATTCCTATTAATAAATATAATATTAAAAATTCAAAATTATTAGTTTTTGAAGTTGGGAAATTTTCGGTTGAAAATGTTGAACAAAATGAATATTATAAAGAAAGATTTTTAATTAGTTTTAAATCAATTAGTATTGTTTATTTAGAAAAATATGATGATTTAAATAATTCATTAAATAAATTTTATATTATAAAAGATCTTCAATGTAAACTTTATGCAAGTATTTCAAATAAAAATAATAGAAAATTACAAATACCAAAATATTCTTTGGAAATGGAAATTGATAAAATAAATTTTAATTTAACTGATAGTATTTTTTATACAATTATTTTATTACCTGAAATAATAAAACCAACAGAAGAAAGTGAAATTTGGGCAATTTTAGAAGAAAATAGTTTAGAAATTAAAAAAAATTGTTCTATTTTCTGTAAATTAAATAAAAAAAATAATATTATTATTGCTGATAATTTTAAAGAATATTTTGGTGTTTTAAGTGGAGGTTATATTTATTTTTTTAATAATGCAAATGATTCTAAATTCGATAATTATTTTTTCATAAAAAATGGAATTATTAGTAATGAAAAGGAAGATGAAAAAAATAATATTTATGAATTTGATTTACATAATAAATATGAAAATATAACTTTACAATTTTTTTCAAAAAAAAAATATGAACAATTTACAAAAGCATTAATTAAAAGAATAAATGAAATAGGAAAAGATGATAATAATAATTTAGATAATACAGAATTTAATAAACAATTAAATATTAATAATGATAATGAAGAAAAATTAGAAGAAGAAGATGAAAATGTAACTCAAAAATTAATAAATATACAAATAAAATTAAGCGACATTCAATGTAAATTATTTGAATGTAAAAATGAAAAAGAAAAAGAATTAAAATATACACATATATTTTCATTACTTTTAAAAAATGTAAGTTTAAATGGTGAAATTAGAAAATTTGATAAAATAATAAATATATCAATTCAATCATTTAAATTATTAGATGAATTAAATAAAAATTCAAATGAATTATATGAATTAATAACTTATGTTGAAAAATTTAATTTAGAAAAACCTTTTATATCAATTTCAATTAAAATGTTAGACAAATTATCACCATTATATAATAATAGTGATATTGAAATAAATACAGATTTTGGTTTTGTCAAATGTATTTGGAATTCTTACAGAATAAGAGAATTATTATTTTTTTTAGCACATAATGAAATTAAGAAAAATAAAATTAAAGATAATGTAATTCTACTTCCTTCTCAAAATGCAATTAAATCAATAATAAAACAAGGAAAAAATGAATTAAATTTAAATTTACTAAATGAAACATTAGAAGAGGAAAAATTAAATAGAAAAACTTGTCAAAAAAACAAAGGTAAATATTGGATATTTATTAATATAAAATTTGAAAAAATAAATTTAATATGGTATAATATAATAAATAAAAAATCATTATCAAATGTTTTAATAGGTGAAACAAATATAAATATAAAAATGACAGTAGATCATTTTCAAATAAAAGGAAAATTATTATCATTAGAAATATATGATATAACAAATTATCCTTATAATGATTGGAAAGAAGAGACAAAAATTTTATATTTTGATAATGATTATTGTATTGATTTTGATTTTATTTCAAAGTCACCAATTTGTCCAGAAATAAATAACAAAATTACAACTATTATAATAGTTAATTTTCATAATCCAATTTTAATTTATTTTCATGAATTTTTTTTTAGAGTATTTAATTACTTTTTTGATGAGTTTTTAGGAAGTTTTCAAGCTCCGCCTTTTATAAAAGAATATTATCTTAAAATGAATAGTATACCTGTTTTTAAAACAATTAATGACTTTGAATTTTCTGATATTAAAGCTAATTTTATTCATCCAAAAATTATTATTAAACCTAGGAAAACTTTTAATGAAAGTTTAATTCTTTCTGTTGAAAATTGTTCTATTCAAAATTCATATTTGTTAACAAAAGGTTTAATAATTAATAATAAAGATGAAGAAAGATATTATTCTGTTTTTAAATTTGATATACAAAAAATTCATATTGATTATATTTATGATAAAAATCTTAAATATAATCTTTTTGAGAATACTAATTTTAATTTTGAATTAAAACTTCCTGTATTTATGAATGATGAAGAAAATATTAATCCGATTGAAAATTTTGATTTATGTCTTCATTTAAATCTTATTATTAAAGATTCAATAAAAATAAATTTAAGAGAAGATATTTATACATTCATAATGAAAATAATTGATTTAAATGTTTTATATCAAGATGATACTGATGAAAAATATAATTATAAAAATTATATTAGACAATATTATAATAAAACAACACTAAAACAAAAAGAAAATAATGATTTATCTTTAATAGATTTTTCAAGAGTAAAAATTCATTTTGAATTACAAACTTCAAATATCCAAATTATAATAATAGAACCATTAAAATCAAAAAAAATATGTTTATTTGATGTTGAGAAATTAAAAGTTGATTTTAATAAATTATTCATAGGACCAAATACAATAAATATTTCATTAATAAATTCAAATATTGAAAATTTATTAAATAAAGAAAATCAAAAAATAATGTCATCAAAATCATCATTTGATGTTAGAATAGTTTTAGATCAAAATGGAGAAAAAAATATTATTATTAAAATTGAAAGTGTAAAATTTATTTTAAGTTTAAAAATTATAAATATACTTCAAACTTTTTTTCTTGAAGGTTTACCAATTTATAATGAAAATGATATTGATTTACCAAATAAATTTGATCCTAATATTGATAATAGACCTGGAATGAGAATTAATGTTGATGTTAAAAATATTTTATTTTGTTTTTTAACTGGAACTCAAGAATTAATTTGTTTATCTACTGATTTTTTTTTATTATTAAAAAAACAAAGATTAATTGATTGTAAAAAAGAATTAGTTTCTAGTTTTAATATATATACTTTTAAATCAAATAATATTCAAGATGAAAAAAAAATTAAAGAATTAGAAAAAGATTTTTTAGAAGATTCAAAAGAAATTTTCTCAATTAATATTTCATTTTATGATATTTCACCTTTTATTTGTCAAATTAATGATGTTTTTTCAGATAATTCAATTAGTAATGAAAAAAAAAGAAAATTAATAAATAATTTTAATGTTAATTTTGATTATCAAAATTTAATGAAATTTAATCATCCAAATACATTTATAACTCATTCGAAATTAAATATTAAAACATCTGATATATCTTGTGGTTTATCTTATAGTGATTTTGTATTATTTTTAAAATTATTTAATTGGAATTTCAAAATTGAAAAAAATGATGAACAAAATGATATAATATCAAATTTAAAACAAGAAAAACAAGATAATATATTTAAAAAACAAACTACTTTTTCAGATATTTCTACATCATTAATTGATAAAGGTTTAATTTATTCTGAATTTTCATTAAATTTTATTCAAATTATTTTTATTGATAATCATTCTAATACTTATTATCCATTTATTTCTTTTGGTATAGAAGATGTTGTAATAATTGATGAACAAATAGAAAAAAATATATATGAAAAAAAAGGATTATGTCATTTAAAAATTAATATGTATAATTATTATGCAGGTGTCTGGGAACCAATAATTGAAAGAACTGAATTATCTTTTCAAAATAATACTAATTCAAATAATGATAATTATATTAATACATTTAATGTTGATGTTTCTAATAAAGAAAAAATTCCTACTAATATTAATATTTCTGATTTATGTATTACATTTTTACATAAAACTTTATTAACTTGGATTAATAAATATTTTGAATTAAATGAAAATTATGAAGAAGAAATTAAAAAAATTAGTTTAGATCAGGAAAAAATTATTTCTAATCATATGATTATAAATAATACTGGTAGTCCTCTTCAAATTTTTAATGAAAAAAAACAATTAATTACAATTATTCAACCTGATGAAAAATATGATTTAGAATATTCATTTAATTTTGTCATGTATGAAAAAAGTATTTTTTATAATCAAGATAAAAAAAGAATTTCAATTTGTTTTCCTGAATTAGAATTAAATGATATTGAATCAAATCAAATTTATTTAGATCAAATTTCACTTAAAAAACATAATGTAAATTTTGATAAATTAAAAAAAAAATATAAAATAATTGATAATGATTTAAAAGATTTTGAATATATAATTTCATATGTAAAAATTTATGATTTAAAAAAAACAATATCATTTTATAGTCCAATTTTATTTTACAATACACTTAAGAGAGATATTATCATAATTGTTAGAAAAAAAAATTTAGAAAAAAAATCAATTATTAAACCAAAAAATACATTTTCAATTTCATATATATATTTAGATGGAAATATAGAATTTAAATTTAAAGATGATGATCAACCTCAAATTTTTGATATAAGAACTTTTCTCCAAAATAATTTTAGACAAATTGAAATGAGATTTGATAATAATCATATTAGTTTAATAGGTAATAATAATATGTATTATCATTCAAAAAAAAAATATATAATGATTTATATTGTGTCACCTTATACTATAAGAAATTGTCTTCCATTTAATATAAATGTAAAAATAAAAGAAGAAAGTTTTACAATAGTAAAAAATGATTATTTAAATATTTATAATGTAGCTTTTAATGATATATTAACATTTGATCAAATTAAATGTTTAAATTTTTCAAATGAAAAAAAAACTGATATAACTATATATTTTGATACAAAAAATGAAAATAAAAAAAATGAAATATCAACAAATAAAAGACTTAAATTATATAATATAAAAAAAAGATGTCTTTTATTATATTATACAATTCCTCAAAATAAAATAAACAATACAATAATTTTTCATCCTCCAGGAATTATATACAATTCATCAATGATAGATTTAAATTTATATTATGATGATATATCAAAAAATACAAAAATCCCATCTCAAATTCCAAATTCAAATATAATAATGATATCTCCAGAAGAAAAAAATTTTATAGTAGAAGTAAAAGACTCAAATAATTTTATAAGTAATAAAATACCATTAAATTCAATTGGTTTATTAACAAATATTGAATGTATAAATAAAAAAAATAGAACATATTCTTTATCTTCAATTTCACAAACTCAATCTCAAAAATATGAATTTATTTTAGAAACAAAATTAACACCAATTGCAAGTGATTTAGATATATTTACAACATTATCAATTATTCATCCTAAACATATTATTATTAATAAAACTAATTTACCTTTTTATATTTCATATTCTGAAGAAAGTGAACCTTTTATTTTAGATAAAGGAAAAAGTTTACCTTTATTTTTAAAAAGTGTTTCTAATTCTAATATTTTATTAAGACCAATTGAAGAAAAAGAAAAATATAAAAGTGGAAGTAAATGGAATTGGTCTTATCCAGTTAATTTAGAAAGTAATAATTTAATTACTTTACAAATTATTTCTATTGATTCTTATAGTAAAGAAAAAAAATATATTAATATTGAAAAGAATATTCAAGATGTTAGTACATTTTTTATTTTGACAAATACTAATATTAATAATTGTCAAATTTTAATTGATAATAATTCAAAAAATATTAATTTAAAAGTACATCAATTTGATTATGAAATTGGAGAAGAAAATTGTGATATTAATACAAAAACTATTTTTTCATGGGGTAATCAAAATTTAGAAGATAAAATATTAAATATATTATTTTATGATAAAAATGATAAAAGTGGAAAATATATTAGTAAAGAAATTGTATTTTGTAAAGAAGAAAATAATTCTAATGATAAAAATAATAATTCTAATATTGAAATGATAAAAGTAGAAAATAAAAATTATCCTCTTCCATTTTTTAGAAGATATGAATTAAATGGAAATAGATTTAGAATGGAAATTCAAAATGATGGAATAAGAAGAATTATAAGATTTGTTGATTTGGCAGAAAAAAATGATAATAATGAAAAAAAAGGAAAACAAATTTTTGAATTAAATATTAAAATACAACAAATTGGAATTAGTTTAATTACTGATAATAGATTTAGTAAAATAATTCAAGGTAAACATCATTCACATTCATATCAAAGAAATGAAATTTTATATATGACGTTAAAAGAACTTCAATTATATTTTAAAGAAGAGAAAGTTAATAATAAACCAAATTTAATATTAATTCAATCAAAAGTTAAATCTTGTCAAATTGATAATATGATTAAATATTTAACTCAATATCCAATTATATTAAAACCAACAAATTTATCAGATAATGCAATTTTAAAAAATGAACAATATTTTTTTAACATAGTATCCTCATTAAATTATTTAAAAGATGAAAATGAAACTCATTTAAAATTTAATTTCTTAACATATTTAATTCAAAGTTTTGAAGTTTGCATAGATAATGATATATTAGAAACATTAATAAACTTTATTCAAAATATTTCATTAGAATTAAATACATCAATAAGTGACATTCATCCAATATTTCAAAAAGAAAAAAAAATTAAAAATCTAGAAAATAAAAATTCATATAAAGAACCAAATTACTATATAGAACCATATTGGTCAAATTCATCAAATATAACAAATTCAACTTCTCATATTTTTTTTAAAAAACTAGAAATTTCAAGTATAGAAATGAATATATCATTTAAAGCAGGTGATTCATTACAAAAATTTGTAACAAGCAATCCAATATTAGGTTCCCTATTATCAACAATGGCAAATATGGAAAAAGCAAATTTAACATTAAATGGTACATTAATAGAAAATATACAAATTCCAATATCAAATTTATTCATAATAATATTAAATCAATATAAACAATCAATATTAACTCAAATTTTAAGTATATTTGGTGCAATTGATATATTAGGAAATCCAATAAATTTATTTAAATCATTTGGAACAGGAATAAATGATTTTTTTACAAAACCAATTGAAGGAATTGTAAAAGGACCTTTAGATGGTTTTGAAGGAGCAATTGAAGGAGGATATTCTTTAATTAAAAATACAATTGGTGGTACATTTACAGCAACAAGTAAAATTACAAATGGTATTTCAAAAGGTCTTTTACATTTAAATAATGATGAAAAATATATTAAGAAATTAGAACAACAAAAAATAAGTCAAAAACCAAAAAATTTCGTTGATGGAATTGGATATGGAATTACTTCATTTACTTATGGTATTTATTCTGGTGTTAAAGATGTTGTTGAAAAACCAATTGAAGAAACACAAAAAAAAGGTTTTTTAGGTTTTGGTTCTGGTTTATTTAAAGGATTTTCTGGTTTAGTTAGTAAACCTGTTGTTGGTATGTTACAATTAGTTTCTAAAACTAGTGAAGGAATTAAAAATACTTTTACTAATGATGATTTTAATTCTTTTAAAAAAATAAGGAAAATTAGACCTTTTTATGGAAAATATAAATTTATTAAAACTTATAATGATTTTCATTCTTATTGTTTATGGTTTATTTATTGTAATATTGAAGAATTTGAAAATATTGTTAAACATTTTTATTTTGTTGATGCTGAATATTATTTAAGTAAAAATGGTGATGGGATTTTTATTATTTTTGGAATTAAAGAATTTGTTTTTATTGATAAAAATAGAAAGGAGATTAAATTAGTTGTTAATATTTGTGATGTTAGGAATGTGGAATTGGAAAATGATTTTTGTATTAAAGTTAATTATAGGAATTTGAAAATGAAAGAAAGTAATTTTAAAATTATTTTACATCAAGGAAATAAAAATGGGAAATTAATTTTTGAAAAATTAAAAAAATTAATTGAATAAAACATAAATTGATTATATATTAAATGTATATATTTGATGTTTTTTTATTTTATTATTTATATATTTATTTTTAAATTTATAAAAATTACTTATAAATTAAAATATGTTATTTATTATATATTTAAAATAAATATCATATCAATATATATTTTTTTTAATTTTTATACTCATATTTACATATAAAAAATAATTGAAGATTAATGATTTTACAAAAAGATTATTCCTTTATTAAAAATAATTCTTATTATTTAACACCTTTCCTAAAAATATTTGAAAATAAATAAATAATCAATTTATAAATTGATTTACAAAAAAACTTAAACCAAATTTAATGTATATAACCAAAAACAACGATGCATTGATTATTCATTTCACAATAAAAAAAATAAGGTTTCGTATAACTTGGTCTCGAACTACCAAAATCATAAATAATTACACTCCATCTAATTTTAGAATATAACTCATGCATTCTTGCTTTAATATAATCAGCTCTATCTGGTCTTGTTTTTTTATATTTAAAAGCACCTGCAATAATATCTTTTAAATTTTTTGACATTGATTGCTCCATTTCAGTATCAATTGATTGCATTTTTCTATTTTTTTATTGATTTAATTTTATTTTAAAAATATATTAGAAAAATTAAAATTATGTTATTAATATTTTCATAAATTAAATCATGATTTAAAATTTTATTTAAATTTTTAAAAAAATATTTTAAACACATTTAATCTAAATTATTTTTCTTATAATAAAAATAATATATTTAAATTAAAAAATGAGTTCTCATCAATCACATAGTTCATCAAAGGAAAAAGATTTTAAAATAGGAAATTATATAATAAAAAGAACATTAGGACGAGGTACATTTGGTAAAGTAAAATTAGGAATATATCTCCCAACAAAAGAAAAAGTAGCAATTAAAATATTAGAAAAAAACAAAATAAGAGACAAAGATGACAAAATAAGAGTAAAAAGAGAATTTGAAATGTTAACAAAATTTAATCACATAAACGTAATTTTAGTAACAGAAATTTTTGAAACAATAGATAGTTATTATAGTGTAATGGAATATTGTGAAGGAGGAGAATTATTTAATTACATAGTTAAAAAAAGAAGATTAAGTGAAGAAGAAAGTGCATTTTTTTATTATCAATTAATAAATGGTTTAGAATATATTCATTCATTAAAAATGGTTCATCGAGATTTAAAACCAGAAAATTTATTATTAACACATGATCATATTTTAAAAATAATAGATTTTGGTTTAAGTAATTATTTCTCAAATAAAAGTAAATTATTAAGTACTCCTTGTGGAAGTCCTTGTTATGCTTCTCCTGAAATGGTAAGTGGTAATAAATATAATGGATTTAAAATTGATATTTGGAGTTCTGGTATTATTTTATATGCTATGTTATGTGGTTATTTACCTTTTGAAGATAAGGATAATGATGAATTATTTAAAAAAATTTTAGAATGTAAATTGGAATTTCCTAGATTTTTAAGCTTTAATTCTAAAGATTTAATTAAGAAAATTTTGGTTACTAATCCTGAAAGGAGGATTTGTATTAATGATATTAAGAAACATCCTTTTTTTCTTAAAGGAAAAGCAATTTTTGATCAGAATTTTAGTATTAAGGAAATACATAATTTTAGTATTGAAAATGATTTAAATTATGTTAATACTGAAGATGAAATTAAGAGAAGTCATGTTAAAAGTTCTGATTTTTCTGCTAATAATAATATTGCTGATTTAATTATTGGGAAAGATGAAGATAATATTGTTAATCAAAATATTAAAGATAATTTAATGAAAAAAAGTAAAAATAAAGAAAATATTTTGGTTAATAGTAATAAAAATAATATTAAAATAACTGAAGAGAATGGAAATGGAGATTTAAATAATAAAAAAAATAATCATCAAACTATTAAAAGTAAAAATAAATTAAGTGATGATTTTTGTGAAAAAGTTTCGAAAACTGAACCAAATGTTTATATTAAACAAATAAATTCAAATAATAATAAAACAGTATCAAATAATCAAAAAATACTTTCTCCAAAACAAAATAAAAATAAAATAAAACAAACAAATTCAAATACAATAACACAAATATCAAATACAAATTTAAGTAATATAAGTAATTATATAAATATTAATTCAATGAGAACTCCATTTTCTTCTTCATCATTAGCAAGGAAACATACAATTATAAATTCAAGAAGAAAGCCAAATAATATTACAATTAAAAATACAGTAATTAATCTTAATATGATTAGTCCAAATATTTTTTTAGCATCTTTTAATAAAAGATCTTTTTCAAAACCACATTCAAATAATTTAAATAATTCAGCAAAAATAGTTCAAATGATTAATAAAAGTGATAGAAAAAAACCAGATTTAAAATTTAATGATTTATTATCTAATAATTATATTGATACAATTGTAAAAACTCAAGAAAATTATATAAATAAAACAAATAGAAAAAATGAAACTATTCATTTTAATAATACTTATGCCAAAAATGAATTATCATTAAGTGGTTATCAAAAGAAACAAAATAAAATTAAATCAATGAAATTAGGTGAATTTTGTAAAAATAATTTAAAAACAAATAAAAAAAATATTTATTCAATAAATACAATTAGTAATACGAGTTTGAATGGTAATATTTCGAGGCATCATACTAAATTATCATCTTATCAAACAACCTCTACAAGTGTTGGAAAAAATTTATTAAAAAATAATAATTCAAAATCAAAATCTAAATCCAAATCAAAGTCAAAACAAAGTATTGATACAAAAATAAAATCTATTTGCATAAAAGATATATTAAAAAGATTGAAAAAATAAAAAATATAAATATTATTTATTTCTAAATAATTAATAATATTTTTTTTAATTTACAAAACTTACAATGATTTTTCAACTCATCAAATAAATATAAAAAAATAAAAAAAATAAAAAAATTAAAAAAAAATAAAAAAAAATAAAAAAAAAATAAATAAATAAATTCCAAAAATAAGGAAATATATCATTAAACATTTAAATTAACCAAAAGTCCCCCTTCACTTTTCTTATCAAAATACTTAACAATACCAGGTAAAGGGCATAATTTAATAGCACAAGAACATCCAATAAAAGTAGTATCTTTTTCTTTCCCAATTCTATCAGCAACAAGTAAATAAATATTTTTTTTAAGTCTCTTCTTAAAAAAAGGTTCCATTCTAGCAGCCCAATAATTAATCATTTCCATAATTGAATTATTATCTTGTTTATTAGGTTCATTATCAGTCCAAGCAGTTGGAAAAATAATTAAATCAACATTTTTTTCATAACAAAAATTAGCAAATTCCATTTTTTCCCATGGAGCTTCAAATTCATATGGATTTATATCCATACAAATTCCTATACCTAATTTTAATTCTTTTCCTTTTTTTGTTTTTATTTCTAAATAACCAAAATTTTCTCCTTCAATACACCATGTTTTATCATCTTTATATAGAAAGTGTTTATGGTAACTTGGAAGGGATTCACCTTCAGGTGTTATTATCATTAAGGAATTGTAATATTTATTTTCATTTGTTTTTTCTGGATAACCTAAAAAAACGTAACTTTTTAATTTTTTTGCTAAATTTGATGCAAAATCATATTGGATTCCTTTATTGAAATATGATAATGTTGGTTCTATATCTTTTATATCTGTGAATATATATCCACTTAATGCCATTTCAGGAAATATTATTATATCTATGTTGTCTTTTTCTGTATATTTTGAAAGAATTTCGTTTAATTTTTTTATGTTTGATTCTACATCTTTGAATTTTGGATTATATTGTATTAGTAATACATTAATATTGGAATTCATATTTATAATAAATTGATATTATTAAATATTAAATAAATACATATTTCCTATTTTAAATATTAGATTTTTTTCTATTATTCATAACTTTATTATTAATGGTTTCATTTCATTCTGTATTTATATTATTATTTTTAATTATATTATTATCATTATTTTCTTTATTTTCAACAACTTGATTTTTTTCTTTTTCATATTTTTTTTTAATTTTTTTATAACAAATATATAAATTTGCTATATAAAATAATCCATTCAAAACAAAACCATAAAAATAACATTTTCTCCCAATACAATTATCATTAATTTTATACATTTCCCAAAAAATATTAAAAATAAAACTACAAATACCAATTTTTCCAATAGCACTCCCAGTAAATAATAATCCAATTATTTTTCCAAAATCTCTAGATTCATATTTCCATTTAGTATACATAGGAATGAAATTCATTAATAAACCATTAACAATTCCACTTAAAACTATAGTCATATAAAAACCTTCTTCTTTCATACTCAAAGCAATTAATTGAGAAATTAAACCAAGAAATGATATACAAAATAAATATTCACTTATTAAATTTAATGAAGCTATTTTATTTAAAAATAATGAAGAAATTAATCTACTAAATGAATCAAATGCAAAAAAAATGATTGAAAAATCACTTATTTTTGAAGGTTCAATTGTTGGATTCATTGATTTTAAAATCCAAATTATATTTTCATTAACACAACTTGAACAACCTATTCCAATTGTTATTATAAAAGTTACTTTAATTAAATCTGTTTTTGAAAATATTTTTAAAATTCTACTTTCACAATTACATAAATCTTTAATTGATTCTTTTGAATAATTATTATTATATTGTTTTAATGTTTCATTATTAACTTGATTTGATTTTGTTTGTATTATTGAATATCTATTTTCTTCTTCTTTTTCAAATGATTCTATTATTCCATCTCTTTTATCTAATTTTGGTATTGATATATCATTATTTATATTTTCTAATCCATTAAAATTTGATGATGGGAAATTAAAATGATGATTTATATTTTCTGTTTCAAATTCAAAATTTTTTATTTGATTTTTGTTGTTTGATGAATAAAAATTATATCCTGTTTCTGAATTATTTAATTCATATTTAACTTTTAAATCATTTATTCTTTTTTCAAAATTAAAAGAAAGATTTAATTTATTAATATCATTATTAGAATTATTTTTTTCTTCATCATTATTATGTAAAATATTATTGTTATGAAAAGAATTTAATTTCTTAGGAGGACATAATCTTTTAACCAAATCATTATCTTTTCTTTCTTTCATTTCAATCTCATTTTCATTTTCTCTATTTTCATTTTGTTCAAATTGTTCCATAAAAAATTTATCCCATATTTCAAATTTTTCTAAAATAACAATTAAAATATTTGCTGCTTGAACAATAGGTAAAAAATAAGTAACAGGAATTTTAGAATTTGATGTTTTATTATTAATAATAATAGAAGAGATAAATAAAAAAAGAGTAAAAATATTTAAAATAATAAAAATATTGCAAATTTTTTTTTCTTTATATTTTTCATAATTAATATTATTAATATCATTATCATAAATAAAATTATTTTTTTGAACTCTAACTAACCAAGCACTCATTGCAATAATAAAAGCTAAAATTAATCCTAAAAAAATAAGTAACCCATCATTATTATTATTTTTACCTTTCTTCTCAATTTCATCTCTAAAAGAAGTATATAAAGAAGGCGTAATGGCTAAATTAGTTAATAAAATACCAACAATAACATTACCACTTTCAGAAAAATTTTTTAAATTAGTAGAAATTGCACTAATATAACAAAGAGCACTACCTTGTCCCATAATAAATCCAATAATAATCATAGGTAAAATATGTATTTTTTTTTTAATTAAAGATATTAATAAATTTAATATTGTATATGAACCAGGTAATAAAACACAAGCTAAAAGAAGTGATATACTTGGTCCATATTTATCACTTATAAAACCTATATGTAAACTTAACCAATAACCTAAATTTATAAATGAACCATATAAATTTGCTTGTTTTTCATTATATGAATATTTTATCATTAATTTTGATAAGTATAAAGGGTAATAATTACATGTTCCTGCTGCTATAATTAGGAATATACTCATTACTAATGTTACTAATTTTTGATACATAATTTTATATAGAATTATTTATATTTTTTTATATTTTTTTTACTTATTTATATTATATAATTAAATAATTATTTAAGGTTAATTAAAATTTGAAGGATCAAATTTGTATTGTTCAATTGAGATTAAACCAAAATTTTTTTTTGGAGATGAAAATGATAGTGAAATTTTATTAGAAGAAGATGTGTCTTTTTGGGAAAAAATTCTATTTTTAAATATTGGCGTATAATTAATATCTAATAAATATGAATTTTTATTTTTTGAAACTTGTTTTTCTTCAGAATCAAAATTATTAATATCTATTTCTGAAAGACTAAAATCATCATTATTTGATTCATCTTCATTTGTTTTATTAAAATCTTCTTTTTTATAAGAATAACCATTTAAAAATGTATTAAAAGTACTATTTTCATTTAATAAAGTTTTACTTTGACATTTTTGATTTTGTATAATATTATATTTTCTTTTTTTAACAATGAAATCTCTTTGTGTTTGAATATAATTTAATTTATTATCTATACTATTTTGTTCTTCATTTAATTGAGTTTCTTCTTGTGTTTCATTATTTATTATATGATTTGATATATTTGAAATTTTAGAAAATGATTTATCAAAACAATAAGATGAATTTATTGTTATTATATTAGTTTTTATTGTTTCATTATTGATTAAATTTTCTTTATTATTATTTATATTTTTTTTTATTAATGAAATATCATCATTTAATTTTTGATTACTTTCATTTTTTATTTTTTTTATTAAAAAATTATCTAAACTAAATTGATTTCTTGCTCTTTGAATTATATTCTTTTTCTTCTTCTTATTATTATTACCTTTTAAATTACATTTAATAGTATTTTCATTACAATTAACTTCTTTTTCATTTTTTTCTTTATTTTTCCCATATTTATTAATGAACAAATCTTGATTTTTATCTAGCAAAACATGAGAAATAGGATCAATAATCCCTTTAACATGTTCATTAACTTTTTTACTATCAGTTTCAATTTTCCCAACAAAATCAAGGTCATTTTCTAAATATTTATTAATAAAAGGATAAATATTTTCATTTATATCTCTATAATATTTCATTTTTTTTTCAATAGGACAATATATAATTTGATATTTAAAAGCCAAAAAAGCTTTTTCAAACATTTCAATAAGTATTTTTGCATTTAAATTAACATTTTTTAATTTTTTAATCAAAAAATTAATACTTTGAATATAATTATTATAATCTTTAACAGCATAATAAGCAAGTTTACTTCCAACACCATTAATTTTAAAATAATCACATCCACATAAAATACAAAAAGACAAAAATTTATCTTCATTAAAAAAACTAAAATCAAAACAATCACATTTCTTTAAATTATCATAACAAATTTCATAACCACTATCATTATCATCTTGATCTAATTTATAAAGAACACATTTACAACCTAAAGCAATTAAATCACTATCTTCAGTAATGATAAAATCAACATAATTGATTTTACTTAAATATGCTAATTGAATATCAGCTTCATATGGTGCTACAATATATTCAATATTATATTCTTTTAATATTTTAATAAATTCATATGCAAATTGAGGTGAAATGTCAAATGCTTGAATTTTAATTTTTGATGCTTGATATTTGTCATTCATTTTTAAATATTTTTCTGATTCTTTTAATAATTCTTTTCTATTTTTTTTTCGTCTTTCTTCTTCATTTTTTTTTATTGGGATTTTTGATCCGTCAAATACTACTATTGGTATTATGTTATATTGTAATAATTTAAATAACTTTCTTTTGAAATAATATATACAAGGAGTTATGTCTATTTTTTCATCTAAAATTGATGTTCCTATTGAAAATATTGATTTATGTAACCAACAATATCCATCTATTGCAACTCTTTTATTTTGATATTCTTTTAAATGTTTTTTTATTGATATTGATCTTAATGTTTTTAATAGATTATTTATCCCCATAATTAATTTTCTTAAATTTAAAAAAATATTATATATATTTTATAAATTAATTTTTTACCACCAAATAAAAAAAAAATATAAATTAATATAAATAAATAAAATAAATAAAAAAATAAAAATAAAAATAATTCCCAAATATAATTACGCGCCATTAAAACAAAAAACACATTAAAAAAAAATGTTCCAAGCTACAATGACCCAAGTACAAACATTTAAAAAAATAATAGATTCTCTAAATGCATTAGTCCAAGAAGTAAATTTAGAAGCAGGAACATCAGGAATATCTTTACAAGCAATGGACAGTGCACATGTATCTTTAGTATCATTAAAAATAAACGATACTGGATTTGAAGAATATAGATGTGATAAAAACATAACATTAGGATTAAATTTAACAGACTTAAGTAAAATATTAAAAATGGCAAAATCAGATGATACATTAACATTAAAAGCAGAAGAAGAAAATTCATATTTAAGTATAGTTTTCGAAAATAAAAGTAAAAATAAAAAAAATTTATAATTACTTTAAATTAGAAATTGAAAAAACTGCAGAATTTCAAATCAATTTATTAAATTTAGAAATACAAGCTCTTGGTATTCCAGATACTGAATATCCAACATCAATTAAAATGTCTTCTGGAGAATTTGTTTCTTTATGTAGAGATTTTACACAATTAAGTGATTCTATGAAAATTGAAGTTAAAGGTGATTCTGTTACTTTTTCTATTGTTGGTAAAAGTGGTATTGGAAAAGTTACTATGAAAAATAATTCTTCTGATAAAATTGAAGAACAAGTTAATATTACTAATAATGAAGATGTTGTTTGTAGTTATGGGTTACAATATTTAAATTCTTTTGCTAAAGCAAGTTCACTTTCTGGTGTTGTTACTTTGAATATTAGTGTTAAATTTCCTTTGATGATTGAATATGAAATTCAAGATTTTGGATTTATTAAATTTTATCTTGCTCCTAAAATGGATGAGGAAAATAATGAGTGATTGTTTTTTTTATAGGATATTGTATAATTTTCTTTTAATTATTTTTAATAATAATTAATTTCATAAAAAATACTTTTTATTTAAATCTAATAATTTTTAAATCCAAATAATTATAAAAAAAAATTTCATTTTGTAATTTTATTGTAGTCAATTATTAGTAAAATATAATATTAAGAAATTATTTTAAGAAAATATAATAAAATAAAGACAAATAAAATGAATGAAGTTGATAGAATGATAATAATTTAATACATAGATAAAAAAATTGATATGAAGGTATAAAAAATAAAATTGAGGAATATATTAATTATTAATAAATTAAAATTATTATATATTTTGATATTTGAATATTTTTAATTGAATGATAAAGATTTAATAATAATTAAAAGTAAAATTTATACATTTATTTTAAAAATATATTTAATATTTTTAATTAATGTTTAAAAAAAACTGATAATTGATTCTTATTTTAAAATAAAAATGATTTTTTATTCATAAATTATTAAAATATTAATACCTTTAATTTAAATCAAAATTAAATTATAAATTAATTAATTATCTAAATGAACTAATTAAAAAAAATATAGAAAAAAAAAATGAAAATGTCAAGATTAATAGACCCATTATTATATTTAAGAACAAACATCCAACAAAACAAAACTATAAAAAGAGAAAGAGAAAATTTAGTTTTCGAAGATGGAACCCGTCTCCCAATAAATACTCCAACAGCATTAATCCAAGCTCAAAATCAAACACAATATAATATAGGAAGTTTATGGTTTTATTTAAAACATAGAGAAGATTCTTTAGCAGTTTATGCTAAAGAATGCTTTAATGAAGGAATGCAATGTGTAATTGGATTAGATAAAGAAAAAATTGCTGATTATTTTATTAGAAATATTGATAATATTGATTTGATTGATAAAGAATTAAAAACAAAAACTTTAATTTTTATTGGTAAGAAAATAAAAGGTGAATCATTTAGAGATTTAGATAAAAAAGAACATAATGAAAATAATATTCATTTAAAAGATATAAATAAAAATATAGAAAAAGAAAAAAATAATAGAAAAAAAGATGAATTATCAGATCCTAATTTATTAATAATGGATTATATATATTTAAATGAAAAAAAAAGTTTAAATCACAATTCAATGTTAAAACCAGTAGATAATATTCAAAGTTATGAAAATTTATTAAATTTTTGTAAAAAAATTTTTTTAAAAGAAGGAAATATATCCCAACATCATGAAACATTAACATTTTTAGATGAATTACTAAATTCAGATGATTTACAAGGAAACAAAGCAATTATAGTAGTACCAAATTCATTTGTAGAAGGAAATATTTCAAACGAAAATGCAAAAGAATTTTTATGCAATGCAAATTATATAAATATGAAAACTTGTTCTGAAGAAGAGAGAGAAAAATGTATTAAAGATAGTATGAAAAATACTTTTATTAGAAAAATATGTGATAAAGATATTTTATTTGAAATTACTTCAAATGTTAGAAATTTTACTAGAAATGAATGGAAGAGAGTTGTTGCTGTTTTTGTTCAAGGGGATGATTGGGAATTTAAAGATTGGCCTAAAAATGAAACTGTTACTTCTATTTTACAAAAAGTTAAAGGGTTTTATTTAAAATTTTTAGATATGCCTCCTAATAATAATACTAAGAAATGGAATGTTAAAGTTTTAGAAATTTGGAGAAATAAAAGATATTATGATGTTTCTATTCAAAATGAATTTTGGAGTTTGTTATCTGATTTTTTAAATCAACCTAGGAAAAGATAAATATTTTTTTGTTTTTTTTTGAATTAGTTTTAAATGGGTTTTAATTTTTTATTCTTTCTGTTTAAATTAATTTTTTTTATTTAGTTTATTTAGCATAATTAAATTAAAAAATTATATTAATTTAGTTATAATATATAAAAAATTAATTAATTTATTTATGTTTTTAATTTATATTTTTATTTATTAATTTCCTTTTTATTTATATAATATTGATACAAAATATATAATAAAGAACAAAAAAATATTATTAACTGAAATATATTAGTTGTAGAAAAAATATTATAATTCTTCCATAAACTATTATTCTCATATTTTTCATTAAATTCAATTAATTCTTTATCAACTTGTTCAACTAAATCTTTATAATTTTTTTCAATTGTTTTTTTATCTGCTCTAAATTTAATCATACTTCCAAAAATAACAGCGCTCTCATTTTTCCCTAATTTCTTATAACAATAATATAATCTTGCATAACTTTGATGATGTTTTTCATCAATTGCTAAAATTTTTCTATCAATCTCAATACAATCATAATATTTTTCTTGATTATATAATGCATCTGATAGATTTATTAAAAGTAATTTTAATTCATTTGAAAAATTAATATAATTTTCCTCATTACTTTTTTCTACTGATTTATATACATCTTCTTCTTCTTGAAGTAATTCATAAAATTTTGTTATTTTTTCATTTATTCTTTTTTTTGGAAGTCTACTTATTTCTATTCTTTTTTTTCTTGTTTTTTCTGCTTCTTCTTTTAAATCATATTCAATTTTCATTTTTTAAAAAAATAAAATATTTTTTTTTAAATTAAATCTATATAACAAATAATTTAAATTGTATTAAATTAATTTTACTCCTAAAATTGCATTGAATTATTATTTAAAATTATTTAAATGAATAATTTTTTTTAATGTTGCTTTCATTTTTAAAAGCAATATTAGTTGCTGCTTTTTTAACTCCACTTGATTGATTTGATAATAATTTTGAATTATTTAAAATATTACTATTTAATGTTTTACTTGAATGTAAATTCTTGATTTCATCATAATTTGTTGATAATCTAAAATGTAAATAATTTTGACTTTTATTCCCAAAACCTTTATCTTCATTTTTATTATTTATATTATTTTCAGTATTTACAACTAAATTTCTACGAAAAGAATTTATATTATTTCCATTATAATTATTTGGAATATTTTGATTCATTAATAAAGAATTTCTTTTATCAAAATTACTACTATTTCCTTTCATTAATTTATTAATTGGTTTATTTTTATTTCCATTATTTTTATCTAAAAATTCTGTCATTCCAATTTTAAAAGCAATATTTTGAATAATTAAATTTCGAAAATTATTTAAAGAACCAATATAATAAGAAGATTTTAATTCAACTAATTTCATAATAGCATCCTTAACAGTTGGTTCTCTAGAAATTAAAGTAGGAATAAAAATTTTAGGAATAAAATAAACAATAGCAGTTTCACTAGAACAAATTGCATCAAAATGACATATATCAGTTTTATAATTAAAACAATCATATAATCCTAAAATTTCTCCTTTATGAACTTTTCCTAAAATAATTTCTTTAACTCCTCTAATTTCAGCTAAATATTCTTTACTTTGATATATTGGATTTGAAAAAGCATCTTTATCATTATTTTTAATTTTAGTATCTTTTAATTTTGAAATATAATCATCAAAACCACCTAAAGAATTTTGAAGACTTGCAATTATTACATTTAATTCTTCTAATTTTCTCCTTGTTGATAAGGTAAATTCACCATCTTTTATTAAATAAATTCCTTCATGAAGTGAATTTTGAGAAAAAATTTTTTCACCTTTTTGATATTGAGAAAATATTATTAATTTAGCATAATTTTTTATGAAATAATCTCTTGGTATTTCATTAAATATAAAATACATTTGATAGGTATCTTTGAATATTTTTCTCATTTTTGTTTTTATTAATTTAAATAATTTTGATGATTTATATTCTGTTTTATTAATATAACCTATATCAGAATTTTCTAATGAAATATATGCTCTATAATCTTTTTGATTACATTTAGTTGATAAATTTCCTATAAATCTCCCTTTATCAATTTTACCAATAATTTCATAATGAGGAACATAAAAATATTTTTTAACTGCATTTTCAACACTCTTTCTTTTTATTTCATTTTCAACTGTAGTTGCTTTAATATATTTTTCAACTGAAGGTGTTAAATCAATTTTTTCTAAATCATAACCTATATCTTTTAATTCTTTAATTGCAGAATTATAAATTCTTTTATAATCAAATTTATTATTCAAACAAAATTCTTCAATAGTATCACAACTTTCAATATTTAATTCATTTTTATTATAAGTAAGACATTTATTTATTATTTCTCTTTCTTCTAAAATATCCATTTTAATAATATGTTTGATATAATCTTCCTCATTTAAACATTCATTTTTAAAAACTAATTGTAATTCAATAACAGAACCATTTAAAACTAAATAAAAAAAATCTTGTTTTTCTCCTGCTCTTCTAATAATAGAATATTTAGGTTGATATTTATAAAAAAGAACCCATGCAAATTCCATTAATAAATTAAGTGAAGATTCTTCTTGATCTTCTTTTAAACATATAAAAGTAAAAAAATCTTTTAAAGATGATAACCAAGGTAAAGTTTTTCTAATTTCATCATTACTTCTATTTTGAGGTTCAAATTTTAATATTGAAATACAAGGAATTATAGGATCTAATGCATCATTTGTTAATTTTAAAAATAATTTAGCTGCGAATGTTTTACTATTAAAAAAAGTAGATTTTTTTGTTTGTTTTCTACCTTTTATTGTTGGTTTTCTTGTATTTTCTTTTATTTCAACTCTTTTTGTATCTAATTTTGAATCATTTTTTGATTCATTTATATTATCTTTATTTAATTTTAATATTGGAGTTACTTTAGATGACATTTTTATTTATTGTATTTTTAATAAAAGTAATGTATATAAAAAAATTTTGTATAATATGATTTAATAATAAATAATTTAATTAGAAAAATTTAATATTAAACCTTGGTTATTTTCACCTATTGCTATAATTTTATTTTTTTCTTTTATTATATTACAAAATTTAATTCCTCCTTTTTTAACACAACAATAACCCCATATACATTCCATTAAATCTATATTATAACATAATATATTTCCATCAACACATCCTGTAATTAATATACTTCCAAAAATATCTGCTTTAAATATTTTATCTGTACTTTTCATTTCTCCAATTTGAATAAAGTTTTTTTGAATATCAAATATTTTTATTAATTTTTCTCCTGTTGTAATTAAAAAATTATTAATGGTTAATGAAATAAATGATATGCACCCATTATAAATACATTTTGAATAAATAATTTTCAAATTATTTAAATTTATTACATTAATAAAACCATCATATCCACTAGTAATAATTAAATTATTTTTTTTTGTAATAATATCTTCATAAAAAATAATATTTGTAATTTCTCCTTTATGCAATTTACAATTACTAAAACAATTTTGTGTATTAATATCCCAAAAAGCAATATTACCATTTTTATCAGATGAAAAACAAAAAGAATTAATCCAATTAAAATTTGTAATTGGGTATTTATGAATATCAATTAATTTACCAATAGAATAATTTGAATTAATATTCCAAATTCTTATTGTTAAATCATATGATGATGACATAAAAATTCCATTTTGTTTATCAATTATAATTTTTGATATTTGTTTTTTATGTTCATTTAATATTTTAACTAATGAACCTTTAATTTCCCATATATAAATTTTCCCATCAAGACTTCCACTTATTATTTTATTATTAAATATTTTACAATAACTTATTGAGTTATTATTTCCTTGGTTTTTATTATTATATTCTCTTATTTCTTTACCAGTTTTAATATTATATAAAGTTAATGTTCCATCAGAATTTCCAGTTATTAAATCATCATTATAAAAATCAATACAATTAATAACTTTATTATTTTTCTTATATAAAACAATATCAAAATCAGGTCCTTTCTTATTATGAAAAACACTTAAAGAAAACATTTAAAAAATTAAAAAAAATAAAGGAAAAAAAATAAAAAAAACCGAAAAAAAAAAAAATTAAGTATATATTTTTCAAATAACTAATATAAATTCAAAATCTAAAAAATATAAAAATCTACTAACATAATTATTTATTCAATTTTAGGAGTACCAGAAATAACATTTTCAATACCACATTCTCCAAAAGCAATTCTAAAATAACCTTTTTCTCCCCATTCTTCACCCCAAGAGTTAGCAACAACCCAATATTCAGTATCACCTTCTTTTCCCCAACCGACAATTTTAACAGCATGTCCTCCTAATAATTGAGTATGTTTTCCTCTTTGATAAACACCACTTTTATAATCTTTAAAATCACTATAAACTAAAAAACCACTTTCAATAGGACCATGTAAATAAATATCTTCTTTAATAGCATTAATAGTATTTAACATATAAAATTTTTCAGCTTTATATTTTTTAAAAGGAACTTTCTCATCAACACATTTCCCTTCATCAATTAAACCACATTCTTCAACTTTTCCTTCTTGACTAGTATAAGGTTTACATTCATCAACAACTAAACCATAAATTCTAAGATAAAGCCAAGAGAAAATAGTAGAACCACCATTACAACCATAATCGAAAATATCACAAGAAACAAAATCTTGAGGTGAGAGTACAACATCAATTTTACCATCAGAATCAATACAGAATCTATCACTTAATACTTCAGAAGCAGCATGAGCCCAACATGAACCACATCTTGCTTGGTTTCTTATTGGATGAATACAATTTGGCCATTGAGTACGTGAGTCAAAGGATTCAGGAAGTGATAAATTGGGAAGACCCATTTTTATTGATGATGTGTCATGAAGGTATTCAACATTTAATCCTAAACGAGCTATTACTTCTTCAGTGGATTTGAATGGATGCTCTTCAGGAGTTGAATATACTTCGAAGGTTGAAGTTTTTTGAAGGTTTGTTAAGTATTCTTGAGTTATTGGAGAGGAGGTTGTTAAGACTAATAATAGGAGGGTTATGATGGATTTCATTTTTTTTTTTTATTTATTAATTTTTGATATTTTTTTATTTAGATTTTTTTTATTTATTATTTTTTTTTTTTATTAACTTTTTTTTTAGGGTTTTTAATTGTTTTTTGATTTATTTTTATTATTTAATTTTTTTTTTTTTTTTGTTATGAATTATTGCATTAAATATGGAAAAAATTTTAATTCATTAATATTTTTATATATTCAAAAATA
>Ga0256407_10003516_pt1 | contig 27729 bp, 25 predicted proteins | sample RumenRJG_04DNA_FD_193489 | JGI IMG/M metagenome (GOLD analysis project Ga0256407, IMG submission 193489) | Bovine rumen microbial communities from Lethbridge, Alberta, Canada - RJG_04 | ecosystem: Host-associated > Mammals > Digestive system > Stomach > Rumen | place: Canada: Alberta... | reverse complement strand
TGGGCAGGCACAGGACACAACGCAGAGATTTTTACTGACAAGAATGGTGATGACTGGATTATCTACCACGCCTATAGCAAAACAAACCCTGACATAGGACGCATGGCTCTCATGGATAAAGTGCACTGGACCAACAACTGGCCGTCCGTCTATGGCTCCACTCCTTCCCCACTCTCTGCAAAACCAGAATTATAGAATGATCCTATGAAAAGAAGAAAATTCATCAAAAATGCTGTTGCACTTTCAGTAGCCAGTGTCTTGCCATACCGGCAGGTGGAAGCGAATAATAGCATTGGAATAAATTCGGACGTTTCTGAAAATTTCATCATAGAAAAAGAACGTCGGATTCCTGTCAGACACCAAGCGGATGTTGTTGTCTGCGGTGGTGGACCTGCAGGCATCGGTGCCGCAATCGAAGCCGCACGCTCAGGAGCAAAAGTTATTCTTGTAGAACACGCCGGTTTCTTAGGCGGCACATGGACAGCAGGACTTCTGGGTGTCATGTTAGACCATCAAAACAAAAAGGGACTGGTAGAAGAACTGAAGCAAAAACTCATTGAAGGACACTGGAAAAACACCGAACATGACACTGCACATCTGTTCACCTTCGACACAGAAGGCATGAAGCTTATTTTAGATGAGCTATGTGCTCAATCAAAAATTACAGTCCTGCTTTACACCTATGTCACAGGCGCTATCGTACAAAACAAACGCATCACCCACATTATCACAGAATCTAAATCGGGCAGAGAAGCCATCGCTGCTAAAATGTTTGTCGATTGCACAGGAGACGGCGATGTAGCATTCTTCTGCGGATGCAGTTACGACTGGGGAGACGCAGAGGGAAACACACAACCCATGTCAATGCTAGGTGCCGTTACCGGATTAGATTTTGAACTTATTAAAGATTGCGTGCAATGGGGCGGTTTCAGCACACGCCAAGCCAAGCGCAACCTCATCCAAGAAATACGGAATGGCGGCTTTGAACCGACTTACCGCATGCCATGCCTCTTTGAGCTCAACCGGGGCATTTATGCCTTGATGGCACAACACCAATTTCAGATGAAATCAGTCAGCAGGGATGATTTAACCCGCGCAAGCATCGAAGGACGCAATGAAGTCCATCACATTGTCCAAGCTCTTCAAAGAGTCGGAGGACGTTGGAAGGATATTCGGTTGGTTGCCACGGCCTCTCAGATAGGTTGCCGTGAGGGAAGGCGTATTCATGGACTTTACACAGTGACACAAAATGACTTGACTGAGGGTAAAATGCACAAAGATGCTATATGCCATGTTACTTTCGGCGTTGATATTCATTCCACAAAAAATGAGCACGAGCATACAGGCGAGAAATACAGCCGTGGTATCAAGTCAAAACCATACGATATTCCCCTGCGCGCACTAATACCCAAGGACATTGAAGGATTACTGCTTGCCGGCAGATGTATCAGCGGTGACTTCACTGCCCATTCCAGTTATCGCGTCAACGGCAACTCTGTCATCATCGGGCAAAATGCGGGTTATGTGGCCGCTCAATGCGCGTTAAACAATATTCCACCCATAGATACCAACATTCGATTACTCAATATATAAAATTCTATTTTGAAATGAAAACCAAAAAGATTCTTCTGTTAGGCTCTGGTGAGTTAGGCAAAGAATTCACCATTGCAGCCAAGCGTTTAGGTCAGTATGTAGTGGCCTGTGATCGTTACGCTAACGCCCCCGCCATGCAAGTGGCCGACGAGTGCGAAGTGTTTAACATGCTAGACGGCGATGCCCTGATGGCAGCCGTGGAAAAACATCAGCCGGACATCATCGTGCCCGAAATTGAAGCTATACGCACAGAGAAACTATATGAGTGCGAGAAAAAAGGCATACAAGTCGTACCGAGTGCCAATGCCGTCAATTTCACAATGAACAGAAAGTCCATCCGTGATCTGGCAGCAAAAGAACTTGGACTTAAAACAGCCAAATACTTTTATGCCAATACCTACGAAGAACTTAAAGAAGCTTCCAAAGAGATAGGTTTTCCGTGTGTCATCAAGCCTTTGATGTCATCATCAGGCAAGGGCCAGAGCGTTGCCAAGACAGCTGACGAACTTCGCCACGCTTGGGACTACGCTTGCTCGGGCAGCCGTGGTGACATTCAGGAAGTCATCATTGAGGAATTTATCCATTTTGACTCCGAGATAACACTCTTGACCGTAACCCAGAAGAATGGTCCTACACTTTTCTGTCCCCCTATCGGACATGTCCAGAAAAACGGCGACTATCAAGAGAGTTTCCAACCCGCCGTTGTCTCTCCTGAGCATCTTGCAGAGGCACAACGCATCGCAGACAAAGTCACCAAGGCACTTACCGGCGCAGGTATTTGGGGCGTGGAGTTCTTCCTCAGCAACAAAGACGGAGTGTACTTCTCTGAGTTGTCTCCAAGACCACATGACACTGGTATGGTAACCTTGGGCAACACTCAAAATCTCAGTGAGTTTGAGTTGCACGCCCGCGCCGTTCTTGGGTTACCCATTCCTAACATCACACTGGAGAAAGCGGGAGCAAGTGCTGTAATCCTCGCTGACAAAGCGAGCGAAGTGGCACCATGTTATGAAGGCGTAGAAGATGCTATAGATTTGCCCAATACCGACATACGCATCTTCGGCAAAATTGCCAATCGCGAGCATCGCCGCATGGGCGTAGTCCTGACTTACGGCCCTATCGGCACCAGCCTTGAGGATTTACGCACAAAATGTAAGGCACAGGCAGCAAAAGTTAAAATTATCAACTAAGCTTTAGTACAAATCATTAGATTTCAGTTTATTTTAAGCATTGTTCTTGAACAATCTATATAATGTTCTTCGTAATTTTGCAGTGCGAAACAAAAGAAACATAAAATGACATTAGAAGAAAAGGCTGGCACACTTGCCGGCAAAGTTTGGGAATTTTTGAATGCTGCAGGCGCAGCAAACGAGAAGGAAATCATGAAAGGCATCAAAGTACGCCGTTCAACAGAGTTCTACCTTGCTATCGGATGGCTTCTCCGCGAAGGTAAGCTGAACATTGCAGGCAAGGATGACAATCTGACATTCAGCTTAAAGTAAATCAACTGTTCATAACAAAAAGAAGCGCTATACATTGTTATAGCGCTTCTTTTATTTACTTGTGAGCCGAAACCGGGACTCGAACCCGGGACCTATTCATTACGAATGAATTGCTCTACCAACTGAGCCATTTCGGCGTTAGCGGTGCAAAGTTAATAATTTTAATTGGAAATAAACCGAGTACTTAAACGAATTTTCTCACAGAATTATCTCTCCCGACTCCGTCTGCGCTCTGCGGCTGTCATCTGATACCTCTCTCGTTGAGTGCGTTGGAATATTTGCGCGCATTCTGGAGATGTTCCGAATATGTACGGGCAAAGTTATGCGTGCCTGAGAAGTCTTCCTTGGCGCACATATACATATATTCATGCTTCACATAGTTCAGTACGGCGTCAATACCTGCCACGGATGCCACGCGTATGGGACCGGGAGGCAAACCCACATTGCGATAGGTATTGTATGGACTATCCGTGTTCAACAAGTTGTTGTAAATTCGCTTCAGTCCAAATTGCCTCAAAGCAAATTTGACGGTCGGGTCAGCCTGCAGGGGCATCCCAGATTTCAGACGGTTGAGATACATCCCGGCTATCATGGGTTTCTCGCCATTGTTGGCAGTCTCCTCGTCTATAATGGATGCCAACGTGATAACTTCCTGCGGTGTCATTCCGGTCTTTTCAGCTTTTGACAGGCGCTGTTCCGTCCAGAACGTATCACTTTCTTTTTTCATACGGTCAAGAAACTTCTTTACTGGGATATTCCAATACAATTCGTAAGTATTGGGAATGAAAATGCCTATGATATTAGCAGTATCGAGGCCATAACCTGCACACGTCAAACTGTCCTTGAGCATCGTGACAATTGCCGTTGAGTCTATCATCAGTCTCTCCCCCAGCTCGGCAGCCAGGCGCTCCACTGTCCTCACCGACGGCACTGTGAGTTTTATGGGTGTCTGCATACCGCTGCGGAGTTTTCTTACCAGACTTAACAAGCCTTCGTGAGGATTGATTTCATAATGTCCAGTGCGTATTTTCTTGTCATAGCCTAAAACAGATGCGGTCCATTTGAAGACTGTAACATGCCTGCCGCCTGAAACCTCAGCATATTTCGTCAGGACGGAATCCATAGTGTCATTATCATCTATATTGATATACGCGCCGTCGCTTTCGGTCACTGGTGAAAAAAATTGCAGACAAACCGTCACACCGATGCTTAGGAATACTGCTACTGACACCATCCAGGGGAGATATTTCTTTTTCATCATACACTACATTTATACTTCAACAATTTAATTCTTTCTCTGCGACAACGCCCTGACCTTTTCATTGAACGCTGTGGCACGCTGCATATCTTCAATATTAATGTGCATTCTGTAACGCCAGTAGTGACGCGGATTGGCAGGTTGGTTAACTTGCTCCGTCTCAACGTCAGGATTTCTCATGTCGCCATCTATTGCCAGCCAGTCCTGCAAGGCAACAATGCACAGCACGGACGGACTCGCCATGTGCTGACGGATAATATGCTCCGCCATGTCAGGCGAGAGGTCCTCCGGTACCTCACCACTACCGCTCATGCGCTGCTCAAAATACAACTGCGCACGGTCGGGAAATTTCTTCCACCACAGCCGCAGCGGTTCCATGTCATGAGTGGTAATCGTATCCACAGAGCGGTAAGGATTGTTCGGCAACCAACTGAACGTTCCCTCATTGCGTTTGGGCATACTCTGCACCTCCAGAGAGAGTATACGGAAACGCTCCAGCACCCTATGTACACAATCCGGAACCATGCCCAAATCTTCGGCACAAACCAGCATACGTGTGGAATAAACCGCACAAGGCAGCCGTCGCATGCCCTCCTTTGCCCAAAAGTCGTTGTGGCGCTGATAAAAATATTCATAGTGAATATGGTCGTAAGCCCTGCGGTCACGTTCGCTCAATCGGTGATAAGTTGCCGTGGATTGCCCGCTGATAGCCGGATGATATAATGTCTGCACATCCTTGTCTTGGATAAACAACACATCCGACGGATCGCCTTCGCCTGTTGCGATACATTCCTGCATGGGTTTCCAGAAACCGTTACGTCTGATTTCATCCTCCGTCATCGGCAAGTCTGGCAAGAAATACCCCATTCTGCCGTCTGACGTGCCGTAGGGTATTTGCCAAATACGGAAGAAACCAAGCACATGGTCTATACGGTAGGCATCAAAAAACTGCGCCATGTACACCAGCCTGTTTTTCCACCATACACCATTATCCCTGAGGATGTTATCCCAATTATATGTCGGGAATCCCCAGTTCTGCCCTTTCTCCGAAAAGAAATCCGGCGGCGCCCCAGCCTGTCCGTCAGTATGAAAATACTGCGGGTCAAACCACACTGTGGCACTGTTACGGCTGACTCCGATAGGCATGTCGCCCTTGAGTATCACGCCCTTCCGGCGTGCGTATTTATGTACATCTTTTAATTGCTGCACGAGAATCTGTTGCACCCATGCGTAATATCTCACTTTACGCCAATGATTGCTCTGGCGCATTGTCTTTTCCAACCGTTTTTCGTCATAAGACCGGTGGTCAGGCCATTCCCTGAAATTCGCCGTACCATATACATCCATAAGTACGCGATAATACACATACGGCATCAATACCGGATTAAAGGACACTTCTATATCTTGCTCATTCTCCACAAAGTATGTCCACAGGTACTGATTTTTGAGTCTGTTGACAGCCTCATAGTCCACCTGAGCCATCGCATTAAGTTTCCTGCGTTGCTGTTCAAACTGTCGCTGCGTCTTACCGTCCTTCAGTTTTCCGAGTGCGTTCACATCAGCATACATAGGATGCAACGCATAGATAGAGATAGCGTTATATGGATAAGAGTCTTCCCATGTTCCTGTCCGTGTCGTATCATTGATGGGCAAAATTTGCAAGGCATGCAGTCCGACGTGATTGGCCCATGTCACCATCCGTTTCATATCGCCGAAATCGCCCACTCCCCAACTCGCCCGTGAACGCAATGAGAATACCGGCACGACTATACCCGCCAGCCTGTCTTGATATTGAGACAGGCGCAAGGCGGTATCTTCCAATACCCTGACGTTGTCCCGGGAGGGCCCTACGGTGTCATCCAGTATCCTGTTACAGCCTGTTTCCCAAATAACATCGCCCGTATCACGTCCTCTCAACACATATTTGTACTCCATCTGACCCTTCACTGCGGGCAACTCGGCGGCATAGGCGTAATAGCCGCGCCTCTCCATACGGACGGCCTTGCCCACATCCCATGCTCCCAGTTCAGGCTCACTGCCTACAAGACAGAGTTCATAGCCTTTAGGACATATAAAGTCTTGCACAAGCATCAACGTCTTGCCTTTTATTGCTTTCTGCCTTCCTGTCACCGGCGAATAGATACAATCCTGAAATGCCGATGTGTAGCGGCAGCAGTTGTTGTCCGTATTGGTAATCCACCGGCCGGCAATATCCGTAAGCTCGCCACCTGTCTCTGCGTAATGGCAATAGCGTGGCTCGGTGTCTATCATCTCCTCCCCGCGCCACACTTCAAAATAAAACTGGTTCAGCGCACCCTTCATCACAGGCAATTTACAGCAAGAGAGCCACTGGTCACCGTCTTGCCGCTCCATCCACACTGTCTCTTGGATACACTCGTCGCCCGTTCCGCTCTGCCACATCAGTCTGATGCGGTCAACAGGTTCGAAGATATGGTATATTAAAGATATTCGGATTTGCTTACTATCTTTCATCAGTATCTGATATCATTTATTGTAAAGCCTTCCATAATACGACTTTGGTCCACATTGCCGTCTATTCCCGGCACCTCCCCGTGAGACGTGTATTGCCATATGACATACGGCCGCTCATCGCTCAGCAACGGTTGGTCATCACGATAGAAAGCTATCATCAGCGGATATTTCTCAAAGCCTTCTCCCCGCAGGTATTTATTGTAGAAGTTCACAAATGTGTATAGTATCGGTTTGCAATGGTAATGTTCCTCCACGGCCTTCATAAACGCATGGAGCCGGCCGAGAAAGACTGACACCTTGCCATTGACACGCTCCACGTCGACTATCGGTATCAGGTCCTGATCTTTGGCTTTAACGACCGAAGTCATATTGGCAATCTGTTCATCCACAGAAGTATTGGAACGGAAAAAATGATAGCTTCCTGCCAATATACCGTTTTTGCGAGCCTCACGCAGATTATATTCGTAGCAGTCATCTTCCAGACCGGAGCCCTCAGTCGCTTTGATATAGACATAGCCCACCTTGCCCGAAGAAGCCACTTCTTTCCAATCTATCATTCCCTGATAATGCGACACGTCTATGCCTTCCCTGTTAAGAAAATCAGCCCCGTCGAGCAATTTTGCCTCTTCAGCACTACGCAAGTCAGCCTGACACACACTCTGGGGCACCATTTGGTCAGGCATGGGCAACGCCTCTGCAACAGGGATACGCTTCTTTTCCGCTGTTTTCTTGTCTTTTGCCATACCACTCTGAGCCATGCACAGACCGACAAGCAAAAGAATCATCACCTTACACGCAAAACGGACGTATCGTTGCATAAATATGCTTTATAATAACTTTGAGTACAAAGTTACAAATTATATACTAATTGGCAAGCATCAGCAGCCATACACATAAGAAAATTATTTGGCCTCGGCAACACCATAATTATTCCGTCCTGCTCTCCTGTCACAGGAGCAAGCCAAAGGAAAACCATCTGACGCCATGCGTAATACAGCGGATTGTGCTATCTTTGTAACTGAAAATCCGCAATACAAATGGAACAACTTAAATACATCATCTTATTTCTCTGGCTCTGTACGGCAAGCATCCGGGGCTATGCAGACAATGACTGGCACACTACCATAAAACATGACATCGACAGTCTGCTGTCTGCCCACCCCGTCATGAAACACGCCTCATGCGGCATCATGGTCTATGACGCTGACGACGACACTGTCATCTACGCTCACGAGGCGCAGAAGACACACCGCCCTGCCTCCACGACAAAACTTTTCACCTGTGCCACGGCATTGCAGAATCTGGGGAGCGGACACCAATTTAAGACCACGCTGTATTACACAGGGAAAATCAGGAAAAAGCGCATCGACCACAGGAAGAGGCGTATCCTCTTCGGCGATATCTTCGTCAAGGGCCATTTTGACCCTGCCTTTAGCAGTGCCGACATGGACACACTCATCATGGCTCTGCAGGCACACAAGATAGACAGCATCGCCGGCAATCTCTACACTGACGTTTCCATAAAAAGTCGCGCCATCGGCGGCAGCGGCTGGAGTTGGGATGACACCGGCGACGACTTCCCCCTGCTCTCTCCACTCCTGGTGGACAAAGACACGGCTTTTATAACCGTAATGCGCCAGAAACTGCTCGACAAAGGTATCCGCGTAGCAGGGACAACCCGGGACAGCATCTGCCCTGAAAAGAAAACATTGTTGGCGGAAAAGAGCCGCACACTGGGTTCTCTCATGCCTCAGTGTCTGAAAACCAGCGACAACAGATACGCAGAGTCTTTCCTCTATCAACTCGGCAACTTGAGCGGCATACCCTATCCCAACACAAAAGTCTCCACGCAATATGTCAATGCGCTGGTTGACTCTCTGGGTTTCACCCGGGAAGACTACCGTTTTGTTGACGGCAGCGGGCTGTCTCCCTACAACTACGTGACACCCGAGGTAGAGGTCGCCCTGCTCAAACACATCTGCCACAGCCCTAAACTATACGAGGAAATCAGGCGCGCCCTCCCCATCAGCGGTGTCGACGGCACTCTGGAAAACCGCATGAAAGGCACTGCGGCAGAGGGTAAAGTCTTTGCCAAAACAGGCACACTCTCTGGTACATGTGCCCTCGCCGGCTATACGCAGAGCGCCCACGGCCACCTGCTCATCTTCTCCATCATGAATGACGGCGTAACCTATGGTGGCGCAAACAACACACGAGGACTGCAAGACCAGATACTGGACATACTCTGCAGATAGCCTCCCCCCTGTCCCATATACACCGACTCCTGACACACATTCTCACCCCTTCCCAATGGGATGAGAATGTGTGTCTTTATATCAACGCCAACGACAGCTGACTATCGTTCTGCGCCGTCGGCAGAGCCACTTCTGCACGAATACCCGCAACCATTCTCCCGACATTTTCTCCGTTCCGCGGGATGGAATCTACATTCCAAATGATAGAACTTACATTCCATCGGCTGGAACATAAGTTCCAAAGGCTGGAACCGAACACGCATCGTATCAGATCAATATATCTATCCTTAAAATATTGCACATGCTTCTCTTGCTTTTTCTCCATTTTTATATAACTTTGCTAAAGACAAAACAATATGCATATGAGAACCTCTATCATGACAACCATACTTATGGTAGCTTTGTGTTTTAACGTTTCGGTTGCGACAGCCGCACCTGAAATCAGCAAGGAGAACGTCGCTGCGCGTAAGAACTTTGCAGAGGAGAAGTTTGGTATTTTTCTGCATTGGGGCATATACAGCATGTATGCTCAAGGCGAATGGTACCAACAGAAGGGCAAGTTGGATAGAGACGAGTACGGCAAGGCATCACGGGGTTTCTACCCCAGCCGATTTGATGCAGAGGAATGGGTGAAGGCCTTTAAAGATGCCGGAGTGAAATATATTACCTTTACATCGCGCCACCATGACGGTTTCTCTATGTTTGACACAAAATATTCTGATTTTGACATCATGGACGCCACGCCATTCAAGAGAGATATCCTGAAAGAACTGGCCGATGCCTGCCACAAGTATGGGATAAAACTGCACATCTATTATTCTCTGATGGACTGGAAACGGACAGATTATCCCATAGGGCGGACGAACTTTATCTGGGAGGACAATGCGGAAAAGACACCTGTCAGAACACAAAAGGGCAATTATGACAGTTATTTCTCCTTTATGAAAAACCAACTGACAGAGATTCTGACCAACTATGGTGAGATTGGGGCGATATGGTTTGACGGAGAATGGGACCACTCCAAGGATGTCACACCGTTTGACTGGCGCTTCGACGAATTGTATGCGCACATCCATAAACTGCAGCCTGGCTGCCTCGTGGGAAACAATCATCACCACCACGCCATTGACGGTGAAGATTTCCAGATATTTGAAAGAGACCTCCCCGGTGAGAACAAGGCAGGTTTGTCCAAAGGGCAAAAAGTCAGTGAGAATGTACCTCTTGAGATGTGCCAGACAATGAACGGTATGTGGGGCTACAAGATTGCCGACAGAGACTATAAGTCTGTGAAAGACTGCGTCGGGCTGATTATAGAAGCCGCCGGTAAAAATGCCAATTTACTGCTCAACATCGGTCCGCAACCTGATGGAGAACTTCCTGCAGCCGCACTGCAAAGACTGAAAGGCATAGGCAAATGGCTGGCACAATATGGCGAGACAATATACGGCACAACGGCATCAGGCATGCCAAAGGCCGACTGGGGAATAAGCGTAAGGAAGGACAAACGCATCTATCTGCACGTCCTTGACACAAGCACTCAAGAGATAGACTTACCCGTGACACAGAAAATCAAAGCCGTTTATAGCTTTGAGAATCACAGCAACATCAGTTTTAAGAAAAACAAAGAGGGCATCTCTATACAACTGCCTCCACTGGGAAACAGCACGGACAATATCTTTGTCGTTGAATTGAAATAGCGGATATACCGCCGGAGATTTAATATTTTCTGAAAGTTCGAGGCATCTCTGGATCTCTTTCGAGCTTTAAAGCCGGCAACAAGCGCCTTTCAAACTCCATCTTCACAGGAAGTTTTACCCACTTGCCATTGACGGCTTTCCGGATAGCATTGCCGCCAACAGCCTCATAGGTCATGTGAACGGAGTCCGTCATGACTATGTTTATCTCCTGATCCTCTGAACCCATCTCGTTTGAGAAATGAAGCGTGGCGGAGTTTCCGGAAATGGCATAAGTCGTCAAGAACCAAGTCTCATGCAACGTGCCGGACATATAACCGTTCATCTTACCCAAAAACTCATAATGACGCACAACAAGAACGGTGTCATACAGGTTCAGGGATATTTTTATATTGTATTCCTTGTTATAGAACTCTCCTTCAAACATGCGCCACTTCAGGGAATCAACTTGCCGTGACGGTACCTGCTTTTGAGCATAGACACTTGGCACGAACATACACAGTGACATCAGCAATATAACCAACAATTTCTTCATCATTAAATCTTATTCCGGAATATTGACAATCAGCGTTGTTGCGCCAATCGTGATAATCGTCTGATCGTGCATCTCTACCCTGTCCACGTCTTTGAGTATTTCGTTCTGATAGAATGTTCCTGTATTGCTCGGTGCATCACGCAAGATGAAACGCAGTTTGCCATTTTTATCTTCCTGTACATTGACAATACAGTGGGTCGTGTCAATACTGGGGTCTAATGTGCGAAATGCCGCATTGGCTTTAGAACCTTTCACATAACGTCCTATGACATTATCACCCATGTACAGAGGTATCGTCTGCTTGTCGTGGAAGGTGTTTTCTACCACAGTCAGCGTACCCATTACCGGCTGTTGATCCTGATCAGTCTGTTTGGGCATGAGCTTTATCTTGAAACTCTTCTGGCAATCCGGACATGTAAATACCAACATCCTACCTATGGGATAGGCGGTTTCATCAAAAGCAATAAGATTAGAGCAACGAGGACACCTTACCTTTTTCATATATCAATCTGCAACGTGCATCACCCACGCATCCTCAAAAGAACCGCTGTGGTTTCTCATATAAAGTAAAGCATTATATGCTTCATTTTCTGTATTGTACTTGGAGTATACTACGCGAATCATCTTGCCCTTGATCATTATCTCCCCCTTGTCAAAACCTTTTTTAGACAACGAGGCGACATAACTCTCAGCATTGGACTGTTTAATGCGGCTGGCCAAAACAATAGTATAATAGGATTGAGGTGTTACAGAGTCAGGAAGTACTTTAGCCACAGCTTCTGTTTTCTTAGATGCATTGACGGATACTCTGGCTGTTTTTTGAACTTCAACAGGAGTAACCTTCGTGAAAGATTTGCGGACATTCTGCACTGCACTCTTCACGGGAAAAGAATAAAGTGCGCCATGTGACAGGTCTACATTCGCCATTTTCACGTTCTTAACAGGAACCGAGGATGCGAAGAAGAGTAAGAATACACCTATAAAAATTGCAGCATATTTGAGAGCAGACTTGGCATGATAGCGCCACATAGAAGGACTTTCAACATACAGTTCTTCTTCGTCGTTCTCCGAGGGAGTTTCAGATGTGATGTCTGTAACACTTACTGAGGCTGACTCCATTGGGGTAACAGCATACTCATACGGCGTCAGACTCAATGCATCCAAGCCATACAACAATGGAGATGCAATGCCACTCTCGTCAAGAGGCTTAAACTCATAGTTACCATCATCATTTAAGTATAACGTGCCTAACGTGTCAAAACACCACATTCCCTGATTTTGCAGATTAGACTTGATACGTCTGATTTCATCCTCACACAATTGGTAAGCTGTGGGATAGTCTGTATCATAAATCTGCATCAGTGATTGCACCAGCAAGCCGTCATTAACATTCAGTTGGCTGTTAAACCCTATTGAACGGAAAGGTGGATATAAGACTTTTGACCCTTCGTCAAACTTAGCCGGTTCGTTGTGAACGACAAAACCGCCCAAGCCTGGAAGAATCACACAGTCATTATCCAGAAGAAGTAATTCTATATGTCTGTTTAAATCAATCATCATACAAAAGTAATCATTTTATCTTGACATTGCAGAACATTTTTAAAGAAAGAATTTATAAAAATCAAGTAACCATTTAATACATTGACGAAAAAAAATTTTTCTTAAAGAAAGTATTTGTCAGAATAAGTGTTTCGGCAAAAAGATATAAAACATCTCATAAAAGAAGCCTGCAAGAAAAAAACAAGAATTTTCTCACAAAAAAATATGTTGAATTAAAAAATATGTTGTACTTTTGCATCGCCTTAACGGGAAAGGGCGTTTAGCTCAGCTGGTTTAGAGCATCTGCCTTACAAGCAGAGGGTCGGCGGTTCGAATCCGTCAACGCCCACTTTTCTCCGAATGGCATCTATATAAGGGCGTTTAGCTCAGCTGGTTTAGAGCATCTGCCTTACAAGCAGAGGGTCGGCGGTTCGAATCCGTCAACGCCCACGAGTTGAAAGACACTCTTGTTTTTTGTTTTTTTGAAGTTATGCTGCTGAAAAGCAGCTTTTTTTTTCTAATAACTGAAGAAATTCCTGGATATAGCCCGAGAAATATCATCTTTGTCTTAAAAAAACAACACACATGAAAAGATTTATAAAACTCATCACCTTTTTCGTGACAATCACATCATCCATCAGCGCACAACGGATGGCATACAATCAACGCACACTTGACAGATGGTATTTCTCCAAAGATAATAAAAACTGGGAGATGGTCACGATTCCACACTCTTGTAACGCCATTGACGGCCATTCACCGCAATACTATCGCGGACTTACTTATTATAAAACAACAATCCACCTTGAAAAAAATCAAATATCCAAGCCACATTTCCTTCTGTTTGAAGGTGCAGCACAAGCTGCCGATGTATATGTAAACGGCTATTTGACAACAAAACACATGGGAGGATACACAGCATTCACCGTACCCATACAGAGCCATCTCCATAACGGAGACAACGAGATAACCGTTGTATGTGACAACCACGAAAACGTTAATCTCATCCCTGTCGCCTCGGACTTTAACAAGAACAACGGACTCCATAATCCCGCACACCTGTTGGAGATGAACGAGGTGTACTTCTCCCCCTCCAACTATGGTCCTTACCGTATGCACGTCAGCACGCCCAGCGTATCCGGCGATGCCGCCAAGACCGCCATTGTCACTAAGATACAGAATGCTTCAGAACAGAAGAAGCGAATCAAAATATCCATCGTTTTAACAAGTCAAAAAGGTGCTATATGCTATAAAAACGAGATAGAGAAAACCATTGACGGCAATACAGGAACAACATTTCAATATGAGTTTAACCTTGACAGACCACATCTATGGAATGGTCTGGAAGATCCATACCTCTACGACTTATCACTCACCATTAAAGATACGAAGAACAACATTTTGGATATTGCCAGCACAAAAGTAGGTTATCGGTTCTACAAAATGACACCTAACGACGGTTTTTTTCTTAACGGCAGGCCTTACCCACTACGCGGAGTAGCCATGCATCAGGATACAGAAAACAAAGCGTCAGCTCTCTCCACAAGTGACTTTTATAAAGATTTCGAAAACATAAAAGAACTGGGAGCAAACTTTCTACGCCTGGCACACTATCCGCACCGCGATATCGCCTTTCGGCTTTGCGATAGTCTCGGTATTGTCGTTCAGACAGAAATACCTTGGGTAAATGTCTGTGGAGAATATGCCACCGAAGAATATTTCAGTACTATCAGAAATCAGATGAAAGAAATGATACACAACCTCTACAATCATCCTTCAATAATATTTTGGGGCATGTGGAACGAGGTTCAAAACTGGGGGAATAAACCATGGTTACAAGGCAAGCTCGATGTACAAAAGCTACAAGATAATACCGCTGCTCTTCATAAACTCAGCAAGACTTTGGACCCTTACCGCTATGTCGGATTAACCGAATGCAGTATATTCAAATACAAGGGCTATGATAAACTGGAAGCAGACTACTACTCAGAGAATCGTTATAACGGCTGGTATGTAAACACGTTTAATTTTGATGTCTTCAGCAAGGACATGAATTACATCCATGACAAAATGGGCATATGCAATGTCGCTGAGTACGGCGGTGGCATCAACCCATTTTGTCACACCACTGATTCTATCATGATGGCCAACAGAAAAGACGATACACGTCACTACGAAGAATATGGTAATCTCATCCATGAAAGTCACATCAGACAGATTATGGATATGCCTTTCCTAAACTTCACTTCGCTATGGATATTGTACGATTTCCCTGTTGCCAACCGACAGGAAGGTTTCATGGACTCTGATGACGGCATTGTTTTTACACAAAACGACTACAGAAAATACACCAATGACAAAGGACTCGTCACCCGTAACCGTAAAACAAAAAAAGATGTCTTCTATCTCTATAAATCCTGGTGGAACAAGAAAGAAACAACTGTCTATATTACAAGTCGTCGACTTAAATACTATCCCAAAGACAAACCTGTAGACATTAAAGTATATAGTAACGCTACTTCCCTCACGTTATACCAAAACGACAAAATTGTGTCAACGCTGTCAACAAGCGGTGAACGCAGCGGAGTCATCTGGACATTCAAGAACATCAAGAAAGAAAGATTACAAGATACCTTCAGAGTTGTCGCACCTGACGGCACTGCTAACGAAATCACATGGACATATAAATAATTTTCCTAAAAAAATCTACATTTTGATACGTAAATTAAATTTTTATTTTAATTTTGCAACGAAATCAACAGAACAAATGAAGAATTGTAGCATTAACTTTTGGTGGTGGCAGAACTCAGAATTAAAAATTGTGAGTCGAGTCAGTCATACCCTAAGTTAATTACAATAAACATATACAAAATTCAGCAAGGACCTGCTCTCTCACAGAGCAGGTCCTTGTTCTTTATACACAAAAATATATTACAACAAAATACAAAAAACATGGACACTTACAAAATTAGCGAAAATGGTTATTACGGTGACTTTGGCGGCGCGTACGTTCCAGAAGTTCTATACAAATGCATCGAAGAATTAAAACACGCCTACATCGGTTTACTTGAGAGCGATGATTTTCAAAAAGAGTACAGAGCGTTACTTAAAGATTATGTCGGACGACCCAGTCCGCTCTATGAAGCAAAACGGCTCAGTAATAAATACAACGCACGTATCCTTCTGAAGCGTGAAGACCTCAATCACACAGGTGCGCACAAAATCAACAATGCCATTGGACAAGTACTCTTGGCGAAACAAATGGGGAAAACACGCATAATCGCAGAAACAGGTGCAGGACAACATGGTGTAGCAACAGCAACTGTATGCGCCCTAATGAATATGCCATGTACCATCTATATGGGCGAAACAGACATACAACGCCAAATGCCCAATGTAGAACGAATGAAAATGCTGGGAGCAACAGTCTCCAGCGTAACAAGCGGTAATATGACCTTGAAAGATGCTGTCAACGAAGCAATACGCGACTGGTGCTGTCACCCAAAAGACACGTTTTATGTTATGGGGTCTGCAGTTGGGCCTCATCCCTACCCTGACATTGTTGCCCGCTTGCAGAGTATTATAAGTGAAGAAATAAAAGTACAACTCCATGACAAGACAGGCAAAGATCATCCCGATTACCTTATGGCGTGTGTCGGCGGCGGTTCAAACGCCATAGGAACATTTTACTTTTATCTTGAGGACACTCGGGTCAAACTAATAGCCGCAGAAGCCGGAGGACAAGGATGGAATACACCGTTTACAGCAGCAACCATACACAGTGGTTCCGTAGGCATACTGCATGGTAGCAAGACACTTGTACTCCAAACAGCAGACGGACAAGTCAAAGAACCTTTTTCCATCTCTGCCGGTCTGGACTACCCGGGAATCGGACCTGTACATGCTCATCTCGCACAGACAGGACGAGCCAAGGTATACTCTATCAATGATGACGAAGCCGTACGCGCAGCATATGAATTAACCCGTCTTGAAGGCATCATCCCTGCTTTGGAGTCAGCACATATTCTGGCTGTCCTTCCTAAAATAAAATTCAAGAAAAGTGATGTTGTCGTACTAACTGTAAGCGGGCGCGGTGACAAAGACATGCAGACATTTTTCAAATACAGAGACTACGCATAATATATTACTCTTACTTAAAACAAAACATTATGGCAAATTATACTTTTAACGTTGCACAGAGACGCATACTTGCAGACAGGTACACTCCAGTAAATAGTTATATAAAGATACGCGACATCTACACACAAAGCTGCCTTTTGGAGTGTTCCGACTATCAAAGTGAAATCAATAGCCGTTCTTTTATATGCTTTAACCCTATAGCATATATTGCCGTTGCACATGGACAAGTGACAATGTCGCTGCCTGACGGCAAAAAAGAAGTTAAGGGTATCACGCCTGGCTATCCTGTAGAACAAGCCTTTCAAGAGTTTTTCTCACTGTTTGAGATTAAAGGTGACAACAAAAACTATTGTGGCCTATATGGTTATACCGCCTTTGATGCCGTACGCTATTTTGAGAATATCCCCGTGAAAGAAGAAACTATAGAGAAAAACGATGCGGCTGACATCATGTATATCCTCTACAAAAACATTTTAGTCTTCAACCATCACGGAGAGACTCTTGATTTGGTTGAGCTGACAACTGAAGGAGAAAAAGACAATTTAGACAAAATACAAATTTTACTCAACAGTCCAAATCCACCGACATACGAGTTTCATTCATGCGGCTCCTGCTATAGTACAGTAACCGATGAAGAATACAAGTCTAATATACGGCAATGCATCGAACATTGCCTGCGAGGAGATGTATTTCAAATCGTACCGAGTCGCCGTTTTATACAGAAATACACTGGTGATGACTTAAATCTTTATCGTGCCTTAAGGTGCATAAATCCATCACCTTACCTCTTTTATTTTGATTTTGGTGGCTTCCGTATTTTCGGCAGTTCACCAGAAACACATTGTTGCATACAAGGCCGGACGGCCTATATAGACCCGATAGCAGGAACTGTACCACATACAGGTGACAATGAACAAGACAAGAAAAATGCAGAATATCTCCGTCAAGACCGTAAGGAAAATGCAGAACATGTCATGCTTGTAGACTTGGCGAGAAATGATTTAAGCCGCAACTGCCACAATGTCAAAGTAGAGAAATACAAAGATATGCAGTATTATAGCCATGTCATTCATTTAGTCAGTCGCGTCTCAGGAGAGATGGATAACAACGCTGTAGGGTTCAAAACATTTATTGACACTTTCCCCGCAGGCACATTGTCGGGAGCGCCCAAAATTGAGGCAATGAAAATCATTAGCAGATTAGAGCCACATAGCCGCGGAGCTTATGCAGGCTGTATCGGTTTTGTAGGATTAGACGGACAGATGAATCAAGCCATTATCATCCGTTCTTTTGTAAGCCGCAACGGAGAACTTTGGTTTCAAGCAGGTAGCGGTATTGTAGCAAAGAGTGATGAAGAATATGAATTACAAGAGGTAAACCACAAACTCAGAGCCTTACGAAAAGCCATTGAACTTGCAGATAAAGGTATTTAAAATTTAATTACAATTAAAATGAATATATATATCATAGACAATTACGACTCTTTCACGTATAATCTCTCCCATCTTGTGAAGAGTCTAAACGCAGACGTAACAATACTGCGTAATGACAAATTTGATATCGCTGACCTACGTAATGCAGATAAAATTATCCTGTCTCCTGGACCAGGTATCCCCGAAGAGGCCGGACTAACACTCAAGGTCATTGATACGTACAAAAATATCAAACCAATTCTCGGAGTCTGCCTCGGCCATCAAGCTATCGGTCAGTATTTTGGCGCGAAACTCATTAACTTGACAGAAGTTTATCACGGGGTTCAAACTCCAGTGACAATTGACACAAAAGACTATATCTTTGAAGGCTTGAGCCAAAGCATTCAGGTGGGACGTTATCATTCTTGGATTGTGTCCAATACAGATTTCCCAAAAAATTTAAGTGTCCTTTCCAAAAGTGCAAACGGAGAGATTATGGCACTAAAGCATCAATATTTTGACATTCGGGGCATCCAGTTCCACCCAGAATCAATTCTTACTCCCGAAGGACAACAAATTATCAGCAACTGGTTAAAACATTAATTTATAACATTATGAAAGAATATTTATTGAAACTTGTAGAAGGCGAGACACTTCAGCAGGAAGATACTCATCAGATTATGCTCAACATTGTTGAAGAAAAATATAATGTTCAACAGATTGCCGCCCTACTCATGGCATTGCAAACGCACGGCGTTACCGTAGATGAAATCCTCGGTTTCCGACAAGGCTTGCTTGAGACTGGGAAATACTTGGATTTTAGTGATTACGACACACTCGATATTGTCGGCACCGGCGGTGATGGAAAGAATACATTTAATATCTCTACCTGTTCTGCATTTGTCATCGCCGGAGCAGGCTATCCTGTCACTAAACACGGCAACAACGGTAGTTCCTCAGTAAGTGGCGCAAGTAACGTTCTTGAAAAGCATGGCGTAAAATTCACAGATGACAGCGACAAACTCAAGAAAAGTCTTGAGACCACCGGCGTATGCTATTTTCACGCTCCCCTATTTGCCTATGGCATGAAGTTCGTCGGACCTACGCGTAAAGCTTTGGGAATACCCACATGCTTTAATCTACTCGGTCCTCTGGTTAATCCGTGTCAGCCCAAAAACTCTCTTCATGGCACTGCAAACCAGGCCCAGCTACGTTTATACGTCAATGTACACCAGAAAATTGGCGACAACTATGGCGTCATCACAAGTTATGATGGCTATGACGAGATTTCCTTGACCAGCGGATTTAAGATTTGCACCAACAACTTTGAAAAGGTTCTGACACCTGTTGATTTAGGAATGACGTATATTGAAAAAAAGGACATTTATGGTGGTAATACTGCCGATGATGCCAAAATTATTTTTGACAATGTCCTGAACGGGACCGCTTCTAATCAACAAAAGAACGCCGTAATCGCCAATGCTGCATGTGGCATCAGTATCATGGACAAAAATATGTCTGTCGAAGAGTCTGTGGAAATTGCACGTGAGTCACTTGAAAGCAAAAAAGCTCTGTCTGTATTCAAAAAGTTTGTTGAATTCAATAGCTGACAATTATATGACGAACATTCTTGAAGAAATATGTAATCAAAAACGCTACGATATTATTGGTATCAAACAGCGTATTCCTGCGAGCACACTATACAAGGAAGTTGACACTCTTATGGCAAACGGCAGCATTGATCACCATTCTCTTACTAAAGCTTTAAGTGCTTCTACTACGGGTATCATCGCTGAGTTTAAGCGGAAATCGCCTTCCTTAGGATGGATAAGACAAGAACTCCAACCTAAGGATGTCGTTCCAAATTATCAGGCAAATGGGGCTACTGCCATTTCTATTCTCACAGATAAGCCCTATTTTGGCGGTTCACTTGATTATATTGCACAAATGAGACCTATTATTAATATCCCTATCCTTCGCAAAGACTTCATCCTTGACGAATACCAAGTCTTCGAAGCAAAAAAGGTAGGCGCTGATGCCATCTTACTCATTGCGGCATGTCTGACCATCAAAGATTGTCGTCAACTCGCTTATAAGGCGAAAGAGCTGGAAATGGATGTCCTGCTTGAAATTCACGAAGAAAGAGACTTAGACTATATTTGCGACGGGGTCACCGTCATTGGTGTAAATAATCGTGATTTAAAGATTTTTAAGAGCGATATTCAAACTTCCCTCCGGCTTGTTGGACGCATCCCTGATGAATACATTAAGATTTCCGAGAGCGGCCTTAAGACTACCTCTGACCTGCGACTTCTCCGTAAGGCAGGTTTCCAAGGATTTCTCATGGGTGAGCACTTCATGAAACATCCGCAGCCAGCCAAAGCTCTGGAAAAGTTAATTCAAGAACTATGATTATCAAAGTCTGCGGTATGCGGGATGCCTTGAACATCCGACACGTTGAGCAACTTCATATTGATTGGATGGGGTTTATTTTCTACCCTCCCTCACCACGCTATGTGGAAGACATTCCGACCTATTTGCCTTCCACTGTCCAGCGTGTCGGTGTCTTTGTTAATGCGGACATGGACTTTATCACGCAACGAGTACAAAATTTTTCTTTGGATTATGTCCAATTACATGGCGATGAAAGTCCGAAGCTATGTTCTGCCATTCAAAAAATAACAGGCAAGAAAGTCATCAAAGCTTTCGGTGTTAAAGATGACACTATTTTTAAGAACACTTCAGCCTATGAGCCCTATATTGACTATTTTCTCTTTGACTCATTTAGCGATATTTATGGTGGTAGCGGCAAAGTCTACGACCACAATATTCTTCACAACTATTCAGGACATACACCCTTCCTGCTCAGCGGAGGTTTGGGTCCTGAACATCTGACTTCAATTAAGGCATTTCGCCATCCACAATTTGTCGGCGTTGATTTGAACAGCCAGTTTGAAATTGCACCGGCATTAAAGTCGGTTGACAAGTTGCAACTTTTTATCAACGAATTTCGTAAAAATAACTAATTATCAAAAATGAATAGAATTAATCAATTATTTCAAGAGAAGCCATATGGCATTTTAGACCTTTATTTCTGTGCAGGCTACCCTTCCTTAGATAGCACAGTTCCCACAATTCAAGCTCTTCAAGACGAAGGCATTGACATGGTTGAAATAGGTATTCCATTCAGCGACCCGATGGCTGACGGACCTGTAATTCAATCGGCTGCGACGCAATCGCTGAAAAACGGCATGACATTGGCTATACTCTTTGAACAACTCAAGAATATCAGGAGAACCGTTACCATGCCATTGGTATTAATGGGCTATCTTAACGTAATATACCAATATGGCTTTGAGAAGTTCTGCCAAAGTTGCAAAGTATGTGGCATTGACGGTGTAATTATTCCCGACTTACCTTTTGATGAATATTTGCATGACTACAAACCCCTTGCAGAGAAATACAATATCCACATCATTATGCTCATCACACCAGAGACTTCCGAGCAGCGTATCCGTCTTATTGACAAAAACACTGATGGATTTATTTATGAAGTTTCCACCGATGCGACAACAGGCACTCAGGATGAATACAACCGAGACACCCTCAACTATTTCGCACGTATTAAGAACATGAATCTGAAAAATCCCACACTTGTCGGTTTTGGTATTTCAAATAAAAAGACTTTCTCTGCAGCGCAGCAATATGCCAACGGCGCAATTATCGGAAGCAAATTTGTCCGTCTGACAGCAGAATGTGCAAACGCAAAAGAAGCCATAATAAAACTGAAAGAGGCATTGCAAAAATAATCATTGCACATACTGCTAAAACTTTCCATTTAGGGAATTTATTAGCTAAATTAATTTATAATACAACAGAAAGGACGACTTCTTGAAGTCGTCCTTTCTGTCTACCTATAAATTATACATCTATCGCATCTTCAGGATTTGTCCCGGACGTAATTTAGTCCTGGAAGAAATACCATTCAATGCACATAGCTGTTTTACTGTCATGTTATTCTTTTTGGCAATGTTATACAGGTTGTCTCCCGACTTAACTTTATGATAGAACGAACGACTGGAACGAGTCGAACTTGCTTGCTTACCCTCGCTATTGTCTCCATCGTCCACATTTACCATCTCCATTGCAGCAGACTCATTTACAGATGCAACATCGTCATCCCAATCAGCAGGAACATCATTCATGTTATTCTTCCCTTTGTTATGATATGTGTACACGTCACATGTCACATCCTGATTGGGAAAATCAAAGAGCAGTTCCGGATTGATTGGCTCGCCCAACAGGCGGGTTTCAAAATGCAAATGAGCACCCGTTGATCGACCTGTACTTCCACCCAAGCCTATAGGATCTCCCGACTTAACTACATCATTCTCGGAAATGAGTTGCTTGGAGAGGTGACCATAGACAGTCTCCAATCCGTTGGAATGACGCAAAACAATGTAATAGCCGTATCCTCTGCGCTCGTAACTGACGATACGCGCCTTACCGCTGAATGCAGCGTAAATGGTGTCACCAGTATAAACCTTGATATCCAGACCATAGTGGAAACGACGGAACGAACGGCGGTAACCGTAGCGTGATGTTATCAACCGGCTTGTGGTCGGCATAGAGAAACCACGCAAGTCTATAGGGAATGTATTGGGTCTGTCAATGTCTTTATATGCATTAACGTATTGATTTGACCAACTGGGATAAATATCTGAAACGATTTCTGACATTTCCTGACGGATGGCTCGTTGGAGGGAAACGGAATCAACCGCTTTCAACTTTCTGTCAACAGGAGCCTGACGCGCCATCAAATCCTGCGCATAAGCATTGGCCGTCAAATTAATACATATAAATAAAGTTAACGATTTGAATATATTAAAACTCATGAGTTTGTTTGCTTATATTAAGGTGTCCTTATTTTGTTAGACAAGCAAATATAGGCATTTATTTTGAACTGACCAAACAAATTGGCCTCTTTTCGTGTTTTTTAAGAAATATTAGACAAATCGACAGTTAATTTATGTTTCCGCAACATTTGCTTCCAAATGACGTCATTGGCTGGTAAGTTTCTGTCCGGATCAGTCTTCAACAGTTCCATCGCAGCGCCTCGTGCCTCAATAAGCAAACCATTGTCTTTGATAACATTGGCTATTTTCAAGTCAAAGATGACACCACTCTGTTGCGTTCCTTCCAACACGCCAGGACCTCTCAGTTTCAAGTCCTCTTCTGCAATGTAGAATCCGTCTGTCGACTCCACCATCGTCTCTAGCCGCTTTACCGACACCTCCGACAATTTATGACCTGTCTGAAGGATGCAATAGGATTGTTGCGCGCCACGCCCCACTCTGCCTCTCAACTGGTGAAGTTGCGCCAAACCGAATCTATTAGCGTTCATAACAATCATAATGGAGGCGTTAGGTACATCTACGCCGACTTCGATGACTGTCGTTGACACAAGTATATGAAATTCACCACGCTTGAAACAGTCCATAACTTCATTTTTCTCCGCCTCTTTCATCCGACCATGCAATTTGGCAACTTTTAATTCAGGAAAGAGCATACAGATATGTTTGAACCCGTTTTCCAAATCGAGGAGATCACTCTTTTCGCTTTCTTCTATAAGCGGAAATACATAATAGGCCTGCCTGCCTTTTTCTATCTCACTTCTGACGAGGTTAACCAGTTTATCCTCTGAGTCATCATAATAATGCAGCGTTTTGACCGATTTGCGTCCCGGCGGTAATTCGTCTATAACCGACACGGCCAAGTCTCCATATACTGTCATCGCCAGCGTCCGCGGTATGGGAGTTGCCGTCATGACCAGGATATGAGGAGGCGAATCATTCTTCTTCCACAATTTAGCACGCTGCTCAACGCCGAAGCGATGTTGCTCATCAATTATCGCCAAACCAAAGTTTTTGAAATTAACAATATCGCCCAGCAAGGCATGCGTTCCGATAAGGATATCAACCTCACCCGAAGTAACGCCCTCGAGCACTTTATTCCGACGTTTGCCCTGTATGACACCAGTCAACAACTCCACACGAACGTCCATGTCACCAAGCATCCGCTTCACGGTCGCAAAATGCTGTTCCGCCAATATTTCGGTCGGAGCCATGATGCAAGCCTGATAACCATTGTCCAGAGCTATGAGCATCGTCATCAACGCCACTATGGTCTTGCCACTGCCCACATCCCCCTGCAAGAGGCGATTCATCTGCAAACCACTGCCCAGGTCTCGGCGTATCTCTTTCATAACTCTTTTTTGGGCGTTGGTCAGTTCAAACGGCAAATGCTCATTATAGAAAGTCATGAATCTGTCACCAATCTTTGAAAAGACAAATCCCTTGTATTTTTTGGAACGCTGGTCCGCATAATTCAGAATGTCAAGCTGAACATAAAACAGCTCCTCAAACTTCAGGCGCCGTTCTGCCAACTCCACCATACGCATATCCGAAGGGAAATGTATTTCACGCAAAGCGTTTTCCAGACTCATCAGGTCATATTTCTTGCAGAATGACTCTGGAAGTGTCTCTGGAATGTGTGTGTTAGTCAGTTTCGCACAGACATCCCTTTCCATTTGCTCTATGACACCTGACGTGATACCTGAGTTTTTCATTGACTCTGTCAGCCTGTAAACGGGACGCAATTTCGTCAGACTGTCTATATTGGGCGTCTTACTCAACAGGGTCATCTCTGGCTGCGTCACGTTTATCTCATGGTTAAAAACCGTAGGTTTCCCAAACACCAGGTAGTCTGTATGGAGCTGTAATTTTTTCTTCACGTAATTAATCCCGCCAAACCATACCAATTTTATTATACCGGAACCATCGTCAAATATGGCTTCGAGACGCTTCTTGCGACCGATACCAATTTCATTCATGAGTTTTATCTGTCCTCTGATTTGCACATAAGGCATTTCTTCTTCAAGTTCACAAATCTGGTATATACGGGAGCGGTCTATATATCTGTACGGAAAATAATACAACAAGTCACGGAGAGAGAAAATCTCTAAATCCTTGTTAAAGATTTTCACCCTCTTTGGACCTACACCATGAAGGTACATGACATCTTGTGACAATATGTCGTACATATATATTTTTTCCGCTTATCAGTCTATCAACATCTCTGCAATACGCAAATCATGCTGTGTAGTTATCTTTATATTTTCACGATTGCCCCCAACCAGTGTCACATGCACACCCATGGCCTCAACCACGGAAGCGTCATCCGTGAACGAGGGCTGATAGGACTGCTGATATGCTTCTTTCAGAAGACTCGTCCTGAAGGTCTGGGGTGTCTGCACCAAGTAGCATTTATCTCTGTCAAACGGGACATTCTCACCTTCATTGTTATCTATTCTCACAGACTCCACGGGGCGAATTACAGGTATGGCTGCTCCTCGCTCCTCTGCCCTTTGGAAGCATTGTCTCACGACCTCCTCCGCCACAAATGGCCTCACGCCATCATGCACTGCGACTAAACTGTCACTATCTTCTATTGCATCCAAACCATTTTTTACAGAAAGGAAACGTGTCGCTCCACCTGCAACTATCCGCACTGGGACATCAAAGTTTTTTTCCCGTACCAGAGTATCCCACATAGCGATATGCTCCTGCGGAAGCACGAGTATGAACCGGCTTTCAGGTGCACTTTGGCGCAATCTTAAAATAGTGCGCATCAATATCGGCATTCCACGAAGTTCAATAAACTGTTTGGGGATATCGCTTCCCATGCGCAAGCCTTTGCCACCGGCGACAACTACAAAGTATTTATCCATCAGAAATAATTAACCATCATGTCGTCAGCCATACTGCGCGCAGCTTCCTCTCCCCTCAGTTCTTTTGTGATGTTATACGAAAAGAGCATTGCCGAGCCCGGTCCGTTAGCAGTAATGATATTGCCGTCAGTCACTGATGCCTTATCTTTGACCACTTTCGCGCCAGACATAAATGTCTCAAAACCCGGATAGCACACAATAGTCCTGTCTTTTAACAGGCCCTGTTTCCCAAGCACCATCGGCCCGGCGCATATTGCAGCGACAAATTTACCTTGAGACACAAACTGTCTGACCAAATCACACAGGCCCTGATGTCTGGATAAATTTTCCGCACCCGGCACTCCACCGGGCAACACTAACAACTTTGTGTCAGTAAAATCTGCGTCCTCAAACAACACGTCAGCAACAACAGGTACGCCATGCGCTCCCGTCACTACTTTCTCCCCTGTCACCGACACAGTCTGCAATGATATACCGGCGTGACGCAAAAAACATATCGGTGTGTTGGCCTCTATTTCCTCGAAGCCCTGTCCTAAAAATAATGATACTTCCATATTTATTGCAGGCATTTCAAATATTGAGATATAGTTTCCTTAAGCCCGAGATACAAGGCATCGCATATCAGCGCATGCCCTATACTCACTTCATCCAGCCATGGGATAACCTGATGAAAAAACTTCAGATTCTCCAGACTGAGGTCATGCCCGGCATTAAGTCCGAGTCCCGTCCTCTTGGCTTCCTCTGCGGCTTTGACATAAGGTTCAACCGCTTGCTCTCTGTTGGCGGCATACATCTCCGCATATGGCGCAGTATACAACTCCACACGGTCACACCCCGTTTCTGCAGCATAATCCACCATGGTTATGTCTGGGTCGACAAACAGAGATGTGCGTATGCCGTTTTCCTTAAACACCGATACCAGATGGCGAAGCATTGTCTTGTAAGTTCGCGTATCCCATCCATGGTTAGACGTAATCTGGTCTGGCGCATCCGGTACCAGCGTCACCTGAGCAGGCTGCACCTTGCACACGAGATCCATAAAACTCTGCACCGGGTAACCTTCTATATTAAACTCCGTGCGCAAGGCGGGTTTCAAGTCCAACACATCCTGATAGCGTATGTGTCTCTCATCAGGACGCGGATGCACTGTAATGCCTTGCGCGCCATACAACTCACAGTCTAACGCCACTTGGAGTACATTAGGATTATTGCCTCCGCGTGCATTGCGCAATGTTGCGACTTTATTAATATTTACACTTAGCCTTGTCATATCTTGGGTTATTTTTATTATCTTTGCTAATCTTATGCAAAGATAACATTTTTTCCAAGTCGGTTATATATACATTTATTTAAAAGATATGAAACATACTGCACTGAAATTTGCGCTTTTCGGCAATGTCTTTCAGCCAGAGAAGTCCTCCGCCTTGGCTGAGGTCATCAAAATATTGAAAGACACATCTTCAATCATTGCGATAGAGCAGGCATTCTACGACTTTGTCCGAAAAAACAATTCAGTTCA
>Ga0256407_10003515_pt1 | contig 27730 bp, 17 predicted proteins | sample RumenRJG_04DNA_FD_193489 | JGI IMG/M metagenome (GOLD analysis project Ga0256407, IMG submission 193489) | Bovine rumen microbial communities from Lethbridge, Alberta, Canada - RJG_04 | ecosystem: Host-associated > Mammals > Digestive system > Stomach > Rumen | place: Canada: Alberta... | reverse complement strand
CGGCAGCGGGTACAGTTACGACAACAATATGAAGATGAAGAACTACCGCACCTCTTTCAGCGGCAACCTCGACTACCAACGGTTCTTCAACCCCGAGCGCACCAAATCGATCATAGTGACCTACCAACTGAGTCTCAGTCCGTCGAAGACCGAGCAGCGCAACGACTTCGAGCAAGGCTCCACCTCGTTCATCGACCTCACCGACCGTTTCTCGGAGAGCAAGGACAATACGATCGACCATACGGTGCAGGTGGACTACACCACCCCACTGGCCACAGGGCAGAAATTCAACACCGGTGCCAAGCTGATGACTCGCAAGGCTACCTCCGACTCGAAATACTACCTGGACGACGTGTTCAACAACGACATGAGTCTGGACTACGAATATCGCAACACCATCCTGGCCGGATATGGTGAATATGAAGGATCGTTCGACAAATGGAGCGCCAAGGGCGGCCTGCGCTACGAGCACACCTGGCAAGACGTGGAATACCACTTCGGCAACGGCACCAACTTCTCGAAGGACTATGGCGTGCTCGTGCCATCGGCAAGCCTCTCCTACTCACCGACGATGACCAGCAACATCGGACTGACCTACAACCTGCGCATCTCACGTCCGGGTATCACCTACCTGAACCCCTACGTCGACCATAGCGACCCCAACAGTCTGAGTTATGGCAACACCAACCTCGACGTGGAGAAATCGCACAACATCGCATTGGTGTACAACATGTTCACCACCAAATTGATGATGAACGTGAACCTGCACTACAACTACACCGGCAATGGTATCGAGCAATACAGCTTCTACAATGGCGACCTGCTCAACACCACCTACGGCAACATCGTGAAGCGTTCGATGACAGGCGTGAACGTGTATGCCAACTGGCTGGCAACGAAAAACACCCGAATCTTCGTGAACGGCAGCCTCAACTATAGCGACATGCACAGCGACAACGTGGGGTCGAAAAACCACGGATGGCAGGCACAAGGCATGATGGGCGTGCAGCAGACGCTGCCCCTCGACCTGAAACTGAGCGCATACCTCATCACCTCGAGCAAGACCAAGACCTTGCAAGGATACACCAGTGGTTTCAACATGCTGACCGCCAGTCTCTCGAAATCGTTCTTCAAAGACAAGCTCAACGTGAGCCTTTCGGCCATGACCGGTCTATCGGATGGTGGCAAGCTGAAGATCGAGAGCTACAGCAGCGGCGCCAATTTCTCGCAGCGCTCGTCCATCAAGGTGCCCATGAGCGGTCTGACACTCAGCGTGAGCTACACCTTCGGCAAGTCGAACTTCAGGGCTAAGTACCACGTATCGAAAGTGACCAACGACTACATCGAGCAGCAGTCGCAAGGCGAGGTGATCAACAGCGCAGGCAGCGGAGGCGCCGGTGGTGGAACAGGCGCAGGAGCCGGAGCAGGAGCCGGAATGGGAACCATGCCACAGTAAATTCTTTTTATTATCAACACTATAAACTCCTCATTATTCTAACTAACTCGAGGGTGTGTCGGGACAGCATCTGTAAGAACATCAGCAAAAGGCTGCCGACACACCCAATTTTTTCAAAAAAAAAGCGTCACAAGCACTTGCCATTTAACAATTTATCACTAATTTTGCCACAATGAAAAATTTCACGAAGAGAGATTTCTGGTTGCTGATGGTGCAGCTGATCATCTGGGCGATGATGCTGCTCTTTCCCGCTGTCACCACCGTCCTTGCCACACATGAGACCTCGGCTACCATACAGTCGATGAGGATGACGTGGTATAACCTTCAATCGCCACTCATTCTTTACTTCATCAACTTCTACGTGCTGTGGACCTTCCTGTTCGAGAAGCAACGCTACAAGACATTTCTCTTGGTGAACGTGATATTGTTTGCCGCACTCAACTACCGGTTGTTCTTCCTCAAAGACTTCTACACACGTTCGGGGATGGAACTGCCCCACAACTGGTGGATAGGAATGTTTGCCGGACTCTTCGTCTACTTCATTCTCAACTGCGCCGCCGTGACCGTAGCCATCACCATCAGGCACTTCCTCAAGACGCGCGAGGTAATGAGACGACTCGAGGAGGAGAAGCGCAAGAACGTGGAGGCCGAACTGGCCTGGCTAAAGAGCCAGATCAACCCCCATTTTCTCTTCAACACGCTCAACAACATCTCGAGCCTCACACAGATTGATGCCGACGCGGCACAAGATGCCATAGCCCAACTGAGCGACCTGCTGCGCTATGCTATCTACAAGACCGACAAGCCCCAGGTGCCCATCGCCGGAGAAGTGGAGTTCATGCGCAACTACATCGGACTGATGCAACTGCGCTGCAACGAGAAGACCCAGGTGAGCACCACCTTCAACATCGACAACAACGAACTGCAGATAGCGCCGCTCATTTTCATCTCACTCATAGAGAATGCGTTCAAACATGGCGTGAGCAGCAATAAGGCCTCACAGATAGACATCAACCTGAGCACAAAGGGCGGCACCGTGAGTTTCGTATGCGACAACACCAACTACCCCAAGAACGACAACGACCGTAGCGGGAGTGGCATCGGACTGGAGAACACCCGACGAAGACTGGAACTGATGTACCACGACCATTACACTTGGGAGCAGACCCTCGAAAACGATATTTACCACATCAAAATCGACATTCATCCATGAAAACCCTCAACTGCGTCATCATCGACGACGAGCCCCTTGCGGTGAAACTCCTCGAATCGTTTGTGAACAAGACGCCAGGGCTGAACCTCCTGGCCTCATTCACCGACTCTGTAGAGGCCATCGCCTATGTGAAGGAGACACCGCCCGACTTGCTGTTCCTCGACATCCAGATGCCTGATATCAATGGCATGGAACTGGCAAGGATGATACAGGGCGACACCCGCATCATCTTCACCACGGCATTCCAAGAGTTTGCGCTGGAGAGTTACGAGGTGTCGGCGCTCGACTTCCTGCTCAAGCCCATCCGCTACAACAAGTTCCTGGCGGCTGTAGAGAAGGCGCAGACATGGTTTGGAAAGACCTCGCCCGAGCCCGTCGCCACTGCCGTCGCTCCCACTCCCGAGACGATATTCCTGAAGGTGGATGGGGAATACCGCCAGATTCCGCTCTCAGGCATCCTCTATGTAGGTGGCATGAAAGACTATGTGATGTTCTATCTTGAAGGCGAGCGCAAGCCACTCATCACCCACCTTACGATGAAGGCGGTGGAAGATCTGCTGCCCGAAAGCCTATTCATGCGTGTGCACCGCTCATATATCGTGGCCCTGAACAAAATACGCAGTGTAGACCGCAACGACTGCATCTATATCGGAGACGAGATCATCCGAGTGACCGATGCCTATCGGGAGCAGTTCACCAACTACCTGAAATCGAAATTCCCCGGATAAGACGGGGAATTATTTTTTTATTCTTGTTTTTCCTGACTTTTTTGTTGGCCCGACACAGAAATTATCCGTTGACAATCTTTTTAATCGGGATTTTTGATTAATTTTGCGGCATGGTAGCGGCCCGAACAGACATTGGCTATCATTCATAGACTATAGAAGCCACCATTCACTGAAGGAAAGGCCCCACCCTACCGAAGAAAAGATTGGAAAAGTTATCCCCCAAAGAAAAGAAGATGATAAGGAAGACGTTATTGTGTATGCTGATTCTGTTTGCAGCAGCCATGCCATCGCATGCCGTACTGAAAGAAGCCGACCTGGCCAGTACGCTCACCATTCTACGCCAAGAACTTACCAACTACTATACCACGCTGCAGGCCGAGGCAGAAGGGCACAAGGCCTACCGCAACCATATCATCAGCGACCTTATCAACATCTCGATGCGCAGCAACCAGAGCGCACTGATGCTCTACTCGCAGAAACCCGACTATGTGTTCGACCTCACCTACGCCTGCAACGAGGTGACCAATCTCTACCGCGACTACCATGACAAGATCATGCCTTTCCGCTCGAGCATCGAGAACATCGACATTGAGATAGCACGATACGACAGTCTGGTGACCAGTCTGAACAAGATGTCGACACGGAGTCTCACAGAAGAAGCCGCCACCGACCGCGACGTATGCCTCACGCTGGCGGTATGTATCGACCGCACGCTGAAAGAGAACCGGCAAAACATGAGCGACTATATCAACATTTACCGCACGACGGAGAGTCAGCTCAGTGCGCTGAACGACTACGCCAACCTGCGGTACAATGAGATACAGAACAGCATCTTTGTGAACCGTGGCGAGAACTATTTCAGCATCCTCTCCAATCTTGGCAATCATCTTTCGAAGACCACCGAGACTGTAAAAGAGAAATATGAGCCCAACGACAAGGCCGACTCGCAATGGGACAGCCGCATGATTATCTGGCTCTTCGTGACCATGGGAGTGTTCGGATTCGCCGCCATGCTGGTGAGTTACTCTGGAGCAAAATTCCTCGTCCCGAGAAGTTTGCGCACCGAGGCATTCAAGCAGAAGCGCTCACTCATCATCCTCACTGCTGCCGTACTCATCTTCGCAGTGGCCCTTCAGGTCATCAGGCTTACCTGGAGCCAGAATTTCTACATCATGGCCAGCAGTCTGCTCACGCAGTACGCATGGCTTCTTGGCGTCATTCTCCTCTCACTGCTCGCCCGTGTGGAGGCCACTCAGTTGCGCTACGCCCTTCGCATCTATGCCCCTCTGCTGGCCATAGGCTTCATTGTCATAGCCTTCCGCATCATACTGATTCCCAACGAGTTGGTGAACATGATATTCCCACCGATGCTATTAGTGTGCGCACTGTGGCAATGGTGGGTAATCAAGCGCTACAACAGCCACATTCCCCGAAGCGACAAGTTCTACACCTATGTGTCGCTCCTGGTATATGTCGCAGCGGTGGTGGCCTCGTGGATGGGATATACGCTGATGAGTGTGCAGTTGCTCATCTGGTGGATCATGCAGCTCACCTGCATCCTCACCATCACCTTCCTGCGTTCGTGGATCAATGACTACGGACGTCGACACGAATTCGAGTCGAAGCCCATCACCGAGTCGTGGGTCTACGACCTGCTCTACAGCGTGCTGCTGCCCTCGCTGGCCGTGGTGTCGGTACTGATTTCCATCTTCTGGGCCGCAGCCGTATTCAATCTTACCGGAGTTACCTGGCGGGTGTTCACCTATAAGTTCATCGACTCCAAAAACATCACCATCAGTGTGATGAACATCGCCATCGTCATCATCCTGTGGATGATTTTCTCGTATATCAACCACACGGCGAAAGCCCTGCTCAAGCACCACTACACCAAGAGCGACCCCTCCACGGCCGAGAGCCGCTTCGTGATGGGCAAGAACATCATCCAGGTGGTGGTATGGGGACTATGGCTCATCATCAGCCTCGCCATCTGCCATGTGAACAGCACATGGCTCGTGGTGGTGTCGGGCGGACTCTCCACGGGCATCGGCTTCGCATCTAAAGACATCCTTGAGAACATCTATTATGGTCTCTCGCTCATGGCAGGCCGTATCAAGGTAGGCGACTGGATAGTGTGCGACGGTGTGAGGGGAAAGGTGAACTCCATCAGTTATACCAGCACCATGCTCGAGGCCATCGATGGTTCGGTCATCGCATTCCAGAACAGCCAACTCTTCACCAAGAACTACAAGAACATGACCAAGAACCACGGCTACGAGATGCATATCCTCGACGTGGGCGTGGCCTACGGCACCGACATCGAGCGCTGCCGCAAGCTACTGGTGGAAGAGATATCCAAACTCGACTTCATCGACAAGGAGCATGGCGTGCGCGTGGTGCTGAGAGAGTTTGGCGACAGCAGCGTGAACCTGAAACTGCTGGTATGGGTGCCTGTGCTCACCCAATATGTGAACGACTGCGAGATACTGGAGTGCGTATACAACACGCTCAATCGCAACGGCATCCAGATACCCTTCCCTCAACGCGACCTGCACATCGTAGAGGATGTGAGGAGCATCGAAGTGAAATAAGCCACCCACATAGAGACAACCAACACTTTTGACGGTTTTTCACGTCAGCTTTACATTTTTTAGGGAAAATTCATGCAGTGATGTGAAGAATTTTTCCTATTTTTGCAGCACGAAAAGAATCAGCATTCAGATTGAATTCAGAAATCAGCATTTTCTACAACTAAAAGAAGAACCCCGGGTTCTCAACCACAAATCGGAATAGATTTATATCTTACTGATTAGCAGCAATTTATTTATGAAAAGAATATCCCGACCATATTGTGTTCTTGTCATCGTAGCAGCATTTTGCGGGTTTGCCGTTCCCACTTTCGCCAATCACCGTGGCATTACCAAAGCCGCGGCCACTCCCTTTACCCTGCTCAGAAGTCTCTGGGAAGAGCAAGGCAACACGCCTGACGAGTTCTCCCTGCTCACCCCCATCGCCGAAGAGACGATGGAGACGATGGGTGCACACCTGAAGAAAGCGCTCAAGGTGAAGGAAGAAGTGAGTTTCGACGACCAATCATGCTCGAGCGGTATCCTCACCACCCTGCTTAAGGCGAAATATGGCAGCAAGCAGAACGAGAAAAACGATTTCCTATCCATCCAATACAGCACGTCATCGACCGATTTCGCCCAGTACATGGAGAGGTATCCTAACTCCAAATATGCCAGCGAGGCTTTGGCCCGCCAGCACTGTTTCGAGGAGAACGAAGCCTGGACCGAAGCCCTGGCATCGGGCAATAGGACGGCCTACGAGGCTTTTGCCCTCTGCTGCGAGAGCCACTCCACATGCGACTACGACGGTTGCGATGTCATCAGTCAGGCCAACCACAAGAGGGCTGAAGCCGTGAGAACATGGTATGCCCTCACCGACCGCTCATATGGCACCGACCCCAGCATTTATGCCGACTACTCCAACTATCTGGACAAGTATGGCGAGTGTGCAGTCTTCGCCGATGCTGCCCGCGACAGCTTGTCGCTGAACAAGGACAAGTTTGACTGGAAGACAGCCAAGGCCGGCAACGATATCACCTCGTTCAAAAAGTATGTGGAAGAGCATGCCGACGGCCGTTTCGTGTGGTTTGCCGAGGACAACATCGCCCAGATGGAGTTATGGCAGCGGTGCGTGGAGACCGACAACTACATGGACTATTGCACATACTACAGCCTTTATCCCGATGGGATCCACGCTTTCGAGGCCATCGAGAAGCTGCAAGACAACGAGGCAAGCGACTGGAATGCCGCCAAGAAGAAGCATACGCTGGCTGCTTATGAGCGCTTCGTGGCCAACCATCCCAATGGATACTACACCAATGAGGCACAGAACAAGATTACGGAAATCAGGCTGGCCCCCTATTTGAAGGAGGCGCCCTCGTTCAACTCTATTTCGCTAGTTGGCTATTGCTCACGTCCGGGTTACTCCATGATCTGCCTGAGCAATATCGACAAGAACAACCGCATCACCATCTCGCTGAAAGGCCCGACGGGATACAGCAAGACCCTTGCCCCCGGCAAACACGAGTGGATAAGGGTGAAGAACGGCAACTACAAGATTTTGGTACAAGCCAGCAAGACAGAGAACTGGTGGGGCAACGCCCAGTTTGAGAACAGGATGTATGCCGGTGCATGGTCGACCTACACCAATGCCCTTTTCGGCATTCAGAAGGTGACCAACAAAGACGAGGAAGCCCTCTCGCGAATCAAGGAGGAAATCTCGCAGAAGGCAGCCGAGGAAGACGCCAACACCAGGAAATACATCCTTGGATTGCAATGATGCCAGGGGGAAAAAGGCTTACGGACGGTCTTTTCGGGCACTTCCGTAGGTTGAAGGCTCTGGTCCCATGAACAATTCCAACGTTCCCCCTCTTACGATATCGGGATAGTCGATATACGATTTCGTATATTTACGTCCATTGAGCATGGCCCGCTGCACATAGATGTCGGTAGGGCCATTTTTGTGCGCCACTATCCGGAAGACACGCCCATCGCCCACCTCCATCTCCACATTGTCGAACAGCGGTGAGCCTATGAGGTAACGGCCTCCGGCAGGCTCCACCTGGTAGAGGCCCATGGCCGAGAGCACATACCATGCCGACATCTGCCCCACATCCTCATTGCCACAGAGGCCGTCGGGCTGGTCATGGTACATCTCGTCCATCACCTGGCGCAGCAATGGTGCCGCACGCCAAGGCATGCCCACATAGTGGTAGAGATAAATGATGTGATGACTCGGTTCGTTGCCGTGCGCATACTGGCCGATGAGCCCGGAGATGTCGGGCGAAGCCTCCTCGCCCAAGTCACCCTCGACGATGAAAAGCGAGTCGAGTTTCTGCACGAACCGTTGCTCTCCACCGAGGAGCCGGCATAGTCCGGGCACATCGTGCGGCACCAGCCACAGATATTGCCATGCGTTGCCCTCGGTGTAGTCGTCTTGCCGGTGAACGGCATGGAAGGGATTGAACGGAGTATGGAACTCGCCCTTGCTCGACAGGCCACGCATGAATCCCGTCTGCGCGTCGAAATACTTGCGATAGGCCTTGCTCCGCTGCTCAAAATAGCGGAACAGAGGCTTATCGCCCACCTTTCCCGCCACTTTAGCCACACAAGCGTCGGCCAACGCATACTCCAAGCCTTTGGCCACCGTCTCGCAGGTGGAGTCGAGGTCGAAAGGCAAATACCCATACTCTTTGAGCAACTCCATGCCCCGCTCATCGCGCATGGCCGACCCACGGAGAGCCTCGAGCACCTCGCGCAGGTCGACATCGCAACCCTTGAGCGCCATGTCGGCCAATACTGGAATGCCGGGGTTGCCCACCATACAGTCGGTCTCGTTGCCCATCAGGTGCCACACCGGCAGTTTGCCCTGCTGCCTGTAGATATGCAGCATGGTGGAAGCCATATCGTGGAGCCGTTCACGGTGAATAAGCGTCATAAGCGGATGGGCTGCCCTATAGGTATCCCAGAGCGAGAACGTGGTGTAGTTGACGAATCCGTCATTATGTACCTCCCCGTCGGCTCCCCTATAGTCGCCATTGACATCACAGAACACCGAAGGAGCCACCATGGTGTGGTAGAGAGCCGTATAGAAGATGTGCCGTGCCGCGGTGTCGGCAGTGGCTATACGCACCTTGCCAAGTTGGTTTTCCCAGGCCTCCATGGCATCGCGGCTAACCTTTCCGAAATCCCATGTGGGCATCTCGGCCCGCAGATTAGCCATCGCATTGTCGGTGCTCACGGGCGAAAGCCCCACTCTCACCAACAACGGCATGCCATCGTTAGCGGCACTTACGAGCGCGAGGGTATCGGCCGCCAGTGGTGTCATGCTCACTGGTTTGGAAAACTCGGCCGCGAAATAGATGACCTGATTGCGCGCCCATCCCACCGACCGCCGCATGCCCACGATGGTGTGGTCGTCGGTTTGGCGCATCATGCACTCCCGCGTGGAGTCCCATCCTATGCCCATATCAAGGTCGAGCAGCAACTGCTGTCGGTCGGCAAGTGCCCCGAACGTATAGCGGTGCATGCCACACCGCTCGGTGGCGGTGAGTTCTACCATCACCCCCACTTGGTCGAGATAGAGCGAGTAGTAGCCAGGAGCCACGTGCTCATTGCGATGAGAGAACACCATGCTGCGCTGAGAAGGATGACTCACGGGCAGGAATGAGATATCACCCAAGTCGCCTATCCCTGTACCGCTGAGGTGCATGTGCGAGAATCCAACAAGCACCGAGTCGGAGTAATGGTAACCTGAGCACCAGTCCCATCCACGTACAGGTTCGGTAGGACCAAGTTGCACCAATCCGAAGGGGACGTTGGCCCCAAGGAATGTATGACCGTGACCTCCCGTCCCGATATAGGGGTTCACCTCGCAGGAAAATGACGATTGGCTGGTGAGTGAAGGTGCAATGGAAGCAGGCAGGCCGTTTTTTGCCAAACTTGCCATTGGAATGATGGAGAGCAGCCCACCAATCAGAGTAAGGCGTATGGATGTGTGCATAGCAAAAGATGTTTTCTGGGTTTATGGAATGTTGATGACCCCACGTAGGAGGATATTGTCGGAGGAACTGCCCACCATCACGTCGAAGTCGCCTGGTTCGACAACCTGTTGGAGCGAAGGCGTGACCACCTTGAAATCAGATTCTGGAAGAAAGAACGTCACCGCCACATGCTCACCCGCCTTGAGATGAATACGTGAGAAATGTCGCAGTTGCATAGGGGGTTGCACCACCGAGGCACGCCGTGGATGCAAGTAAAGCTGTGGCACCTCGTCACCCTCGCGACCACCCGTGTTCTCAACCATAAAACTCACCTCGAACCCGTCGCCTGCTGCACGCACCTTCAAGTCGGAGTAGCGGAACGAGGTGTAACTCAGTCCGTAACCGAAGGCATAAAGCGGAGTCGACTCTGAGTCGATGTAGGGACTTCCCCCACCCTGCTGGCGATTGTAGTAGACCGGCAATTGTCCCACATTGCGCGGCACCGACATACTAAGCCGTCCGGCGGGGTTGTAGTCACCAAAGAGGACGTCGGCCACGGCATTGCCGCCCTCCTGTCCAGGATAAAAGGCCGTAAGGAGTGCGTCGGCATGACGGGCAGCCCAGTTCTTGAGCAGCGGTCGGCCCTCGACATAGACCACCACCAATGGCTTGCCAGTGGACTTCAGCATGCGGAGCAGTTGCTCCTGACGCCCCATCAGGTCGAGGGTGGCACGGTCGAATCCCTCGCCACATTCCATGTCGTTCACTTGCAGGGGTTGACTGACAGCCGCCCCCGTTTCCTCGTAGGAAGTCCTGAAATCTCTCGCACTGGAACCGCCAACCACCGCCACGACAACATCGGCCTGGAGGGCAGCCATTCGAGCCTCTTCGAAATCGCACGAAGCAGTGTCGCGCACGGCACATCCCCTGACGTATGTCACTTGGGCAGCAGGAATCTTCTGAAGGATGCCGTCGAGCACAGTACTCACCCTACCTTCGGGCTGGGGTGCCGTGTAATCACCCAACATATTATAAACGTTATGCGCGTTAGGGCCCACCACCGCCACCCGAAGGTTACGTTGGAGAGGCAACAGGTGGTTGTCGTTCTTGAGCAGCGTGATGCTCTCGCGAGCCGCCTGCCGGGCCAATGCCACATGTCTGGCAGAGCCCACCTCACGGGCAGCCGCCTTGGGGTCGACATAAGGATGGTCGAAAAGGCCCATTTCGAACTTCATTGTGAGAATGCGCCTCACCGCCTCGTCGATGACCTCAATACCTATTTCCCCGTTCTCCACCGCGCTGACGAGTTGCGAGAAAGCATTGGCACCAAGGTCGATGTCGACCCCTGCCTTTGCAGCCATCACTCCTGCCTCGCGGATGGAGGAAGCCACGTGGTGAGTGCCCCGCAGGCCATCGATGCTATACAAATCGGACACGACCAGTCCACGGAATCCCCACTGCTGTCGGAGCACCTCACGCAAGAGCATCGTATAAGAGGTGCAAGGCACACCGTCAATGGCATTGTAGGCAGTCATCACCGAGAGGGCACCAGCCGCTATCGCCTTTTGGAAAGGCGGGAGGAAGCACTCATGGAGTTCGCGCAGTCCGACATGAGCCGGAGCACCGTTGTGTCCGCCCTCGGACACCCCATAGGCCACGAAATGCTTAAGTGTGGCCAGTGTGGCGAACGGCTGTTGGAGTCGGCCGCCCCCCATCCCTCGTATGCAGGCCTCTGCCATCTCGCCCGAGAGCACATGGTCTTCGCCGAAGGTTTCCTCCACCCTCGACCATCGAGGGTCGCGAGCCAAGTCGATGACCGGACCATAACTCACATGTGCCCCTTGCAACCTTACCTCCTGGGCCACAGCAGCACCAACACGTGCCACAAGCGCCGTATCGAAGGTGGCAGAAAGACCCAATCCTGTGGGGAAGACGGTGGCGCCAATGGCCATATGGCCATGAGGCGCCTCTTCGGCAAGAAACAGGGGGATACCCAGACGGGAATGCTCGATGGCGTAGCGCTGCATGGCATTGGCCGCCATTGCCGCCCGCTCGGGGTCGAGGCCGTTGTTGAGGGTCTTTCGTGTCCAAGGATCGGCACGGAACGTGGCCCAGTAGTTGCCCACATACAACTGGTCGACCTCATTGCGGATTTTTTCCGAAGTGGAGACTTTCCGACCATCGAGGTCGTAGGAGTCCCATCCCATGAGGCATACCATCTGCCCCACCTTCTCTTTCAAGGTCATTCGCGAGAGCAGGTCCTCGGCACGTTGGCCGGCAGAGAGACGGGCATCCTGATAAGGCAGCAGGACTTTCCCTCTGGCCCCTGAAGGAGGGCAAGTTGGCAGTGCGCCGACAACAGGCAGTGCGCCACACACCAAAATGAGCAGGAGAAAGGCTAGCGTCTTTTTCATGATTATCGATTAGCGTTGAGAATCTGTTTTTGCCGACTGTGCGACAGACTGTGCGACGACATAGGCCGTGGTCCATGCAGCCTGGAAATTGAAACCACCCGTCACCCCGTCGATGTCGAGCACCTCGCCTGCGAAATAGAGCCGTGGGCGGACCTTGCTCTCCAGAGATGACGGATTGACGCTTTTGAGCGACACTCCGCCACAAGTGACGAACTCGTCGTGAAAGGGAGCGCGTCCGGTGGTGATGATAAGGTCATTGGCCACGGCATTGGCCAGCCGATTGAAGTCTTTTTTCCCCATATCGCACCATCTTGCAGCAGCCTTTGTTGCCAATGCCTTCTCGACGAGATAGGTCCAGAGACGCTGAGTGAGCCGGCATGGAGCCAGGGCCGTTATCCTCTTCTGGGGATGGAGGGTGGCTATCTCCGTGAGCGCCGAACCAATATCGTCGATAGGCAGCCCGGCCCAGTTGACGCAGATCGGAGTTTTATATTCCACATCGTGCAAGAGACGGGCGGCATAGCTGGAGAGACGGAGGATGGCCGGTCCGCTCAATCCCCAGTGGGTGACGAGCAAGGGTCCCTGTGTGCGGATGTTGGTCTTGGGAATCATCACCTGGGCGTCCTCCACCACGATGCCCATCAGACTCTTCAGCGTTTTGTCGCCGACGCTGAGTGAGAAGAGCGAGGGCACGGGCTGTTCGATGTCATGTCCCACACCAGCCAGCCAATCGAGTGATGTGGTCTTGGTCGCGCCACCTGTGGTGACAGCGATGAAGTCGAAGTCGCTCAACTGCCCGAGGCTGTTGATGGGACATCCTGTTCGGATCTCCACGCCCATCCGGCGTGCCTCACCAAGCAGACAGTCGATGATGGCATGGGAATCCTGTGCCTGCGGGAAAACGCAATGGTCGGTCTGGGTAACCAAGGGCACGCCCCGGCTGGTGAACCACTGCCATGTGTCATGATGGTTGAAGACGTGGAAAAGCCGTTTGAGTAACCGATGACCACGAGGATACACCCTGCTGAGGTCGGTGATACCCTCAAAAGAATTCGTGCAGTTGCACCGTCCCCCACCCGACACCTCGACCTTGGCCAGCAAATGATGTGTGCGTTCAAAGACCACCACCTGCATTGCCGGCATCATCTCTTTCAGGTTGACGGCGAGGAAGAAACCTGCAGCCCCACCTCCGATTATCGCTGTTCTCATAGGCATTTGTCACAAAGTTTCATTTTTTATGCCAATACGGGTTAACTTCGCCTCACAGAGGCAAAGTTAGGAAAAGTCGAGCGAAAATGCAATATCCATTTTGCATTTTTATGCCTTATCTTGAAGAAAAGGCCTCTCACGCCATTTTTATCCACACTTGGTCTGCAAATGACGTCGTTTTTTTTCGTTTTTCGCTCACTTAGTCTTACCTTTGCAATCCGAATCAGCAGTAGGAAAAATGACATCGGAGAGATGTCGCTATGTAGTTTTTTATTCATGGTATAAGTTACAAACATTCAGAGTTATGTTTAAGAATTTTACTGGTTTTCATCTTGTTGAATCCTTACACCAATCAAATTTCGACAAGTTCTTTCATCCCAGCAAAGTAGTCATCAAGACCTATGAGGCCTTTTTCGTGGCCTTTGTGACGCTCTTGTTATGGAATCTGCCCAGCAGTGCGTTCGGCATCGACGGTCTGAACATCGTGCAGCAACGAATCATCGCCATCTTTGCCTTCGCCACCCTGATGTGGATTTTCGAGATTGTGCCCTCGTGGGCTACGTCGGTGGCCATCATTGGCGGTCTGCTTCTCTTTACATCGGACAGTGGCATAAAATGGATTTGCGATGAGGAACGGGTGGGAACCTTGCTCTCATACAAATCGATAATGGCTACTTTTGCCGACCCCGTGATCATGTTGTTCATTGGCGGCTTCATCCTGGCCATCGCAGCCACGAAGACCGGACTGGATGCCCTGTTGGCCAAGGTGCTGCTCAAGCCTTTCGGCAAAAAAAGCAATAACGTACTGTTAGGATTCCTGCTCATCACAGGCCTGTTCTCGATGTTTGTTTCCAACACCGCCACCGCAGCCATGATGCTCACCTTCCTCACCCCGGTGTTCCGCCAGTTGCCTCCTGAGGGCAAAGGCCGCATTTCCCTCGCCCTGTCGATACCCGTAGCCGCCAACCTGGGCGGTATGGGAACCCCCATCGGCACTCCTCCCAACACCATCGCGATGAAATACCTGAACGACCCTGAGGGCCTGAATCTGGACATCGGTTTCGGTGAGTGGATGCTGTTCATGGTTCCTCTTGTGGCCATCCTTCTGTTTGCAAGTTGGCTGTTGCTGAAATGGATATTCCCCTTCACCCAGAAGACCATTGAACTGAATATTGAAGGCGAGATGAAGAAAGACAAGAAGACCTACATCGTGATTGTGACCTTCATTGTCACCGTTCTGCTCTGGTTGCTCGACTCCGTGACAGGCATCAACTCCTATACTGTGGCCCTGATACCCTTCGTGGTGTTCTCACTCTGCGGCATCATCGACCGCCGCGACCTGGAGGAGATCAACTGGTCGGTGATATGGATGGTGGCAGGCGGTTTCGCCCTGGGTTATGCACTCAATGCCTCAGGACTTGCCGAACTGTCGGTAAAGAACATACCATTCGCCCAATTCTCGCCCATTCTGATATTGCTCCTGTCGGGACTGGTATGCTATGGGTTGTCGAACTTCATCTCCAATTCGGCCACGGCAGCACTGCTGATGCCTATCCTGACCGTGGTGTGCGCCGCCATGGGTGACAAGTTGGATGCCATAGGCGGCACATCGACCGTGCTGATAGGCGTGGCCATCGCCGCCTCCAGTGCCATGGTACTGCCCATCTCCACCCCGCCCAATGCCCTGGCCTACGCCACCAACCTGGTTGAGCAGAAAGACATGTCGAAAATCGGCTTGATGGTGGGTGTGCTCAGCATCATCCTGGGCTATGTGGTGCTCTTCGTACTTGGTTCGATTCATTTTATCTGATCAGTAAGGCCGGTATAAAATGGCCACATCACCTGCCGTGCCCATTATTTCAAGATGATGGCACACCTATCCGGCACCTGTAAGAGAAAAATAAAATCGGTTTTATTTTGCTTTTCACTCGGTTTGCACTAACTTTGCTTCGCAAAGGACAAAAGATACAGTTATGGAAAAAGCGCCATTGTTTATTGCAGGCCCATGTGTGATAGAATCGGAACAGGTGCTGCGGATTGTGGCCGAGGAGATCGTGAAGCTGAACGCCCAACTGGGCATCGACATCATCTTCAAGTCGTCGTTCGACAAAGCCAACCGCACATCGGTATCCTCATTCCGTGGGCCAGGATTAGAAAAAGGCCTCCAGATGCTGGCCGACATCAAGTCGAGGTATGGTCTGAGGATTCTTACCGACATCCATGAGAGTTGGCAAGCCAAGGCAGCAGGAGAAGTGGCCGACGTGCTGCAGATACCCGCCTTTCTCTGCCGCCAGACCGACCTATTGGCCTCTGCGGCCCGCACCGGGCGAATCGTGAACATCAAGAAGGCACAATTCCTGAGTGGCAAGGACATGCGCTACCCTGTGGAGAAAGCCCTCGACGCAGGAGCCACCGAAGTGTGGCTCACTGAGCGCGGCAACATCTATGGTTACAACAATCTGGTGGTGGACTTCCGCAATCTGGCCGACATGCTCGACATCGTGCCCCGTGTGATCATGGACTGTACCCATAGCGTGCAACGGCCTGGTGGAGGAAACGGCCAGACCAACGGCGACCGTCGTTTTGTACCGCAGATGGCCCTGGCCGCGAAGGCTTTCGGTGCCACCGGCTATTTCTTCGAGGTGCATCCCGACCCCGACAAAGCGCTCAGCGACGGTCCGAACATGCTTGAGCTCTCACGTCTGGGCGAGGTGGTCGCCTCACTGCTAAAATGAGTTTTCGCCAACACAAAAGAACCGCACAGAAGATATGAACGACAGTATCACCGAACGCCTGCGCCAGAGCAGGAGATATGCCGCCCAATGCCTTCGCGACGAGGCCCAGGCACTGACCGACCTGATAGGTCAGTTGGACGAGTCGTTTGACCATGCCGTGGAGATGATTTACCACTGCCGTGGCAAGGTGATTGTGACCGGTGTGGGCAAGAGCGGCAATATAGGTGCCAAGATAGCAGCCACCCTCTCGAGCACCGGCACGCCTGCTTTCTACATCAACCCACTGGATGTGTATCATGGCGACCTGGGCGTCATTACCTCTGATGATATCGTGCTTGCCCTGAGCAATTCGGGACAGACCGACGAGTTGCTGCGTTTCATCCCCATCGTGCTGCATATGAACGTACCCATCATCGCCATGACCAGCAACCCCGACTCGCTGCTCGCCAAATATTCCACCGCACACATCCTGGTGAAGGTGGTGAAAGAGGCCTGTCCGCTGAATCTTGCCCCTACCAGCAGCACCACGGCAGCCCTGGCCATGGGCGACGCCCTGGCTGTGGCCTTGATGGAAGTGCGCGACTTCAAGCCCCGCGACTTCGCACAGTTCCACCCTGGTGGCGAGTTGGGCAAGCGCCTGCTCACCACCGCCCGCGACGTGATGAAGAGCGACGAACTGCCCATCATCCCCGCCGACATGCATCTGGGCGAGGCCATTATCCATGTGAGCAAAGGCAAACTGGGTCTTGGTGTATCGCTCGTGGACGACAAGGTGGAGGGTCTGATTACCGATGGCGACATCCGCCGTGCCATGGAGCGCTGGCAAGCACAGTTCTTCGACAAGACCGTGGGTGATATCATGACCCGCACGCCGAAATGCGTGACCCCGGACACCAAGGTGACCGAGATACAGCGGATCATGAACAAGCACAAGGTGCATACTGTGCTTGTAGTAGACCAACAGCGGCATTTGCTGGGCATCGTAGACCACTACCGATGCATGTTATGACAACCATGGCTGACCAAGGAAACAAAAGAATGATGAACTATAAGAAACTGACTACTATTCTACTGTTCCTGCTGCTGTGCACCCATATAGGCGCCCAGCGCAGCGACTCTCTCATCATCTCCCAACTGCGCAAAGAAGGCGTGACATTCTCCAACGACAACAGCGTGACGCTGCTCATGTCGGGCCAAGAGAAATTCGATGATATGTTTGCCGCCATCAAGCAGGCCAGGAGCAGCGTTCACTTGGAGTATTTCAACTTCCGCAACGACTCCATTGCCAACCTGCTCTTCGACATTCTGGGCGAGAAAGCCCAGGAAGGAGTGGAGGTGAGAGCCCTCTTCGACGGTTTTGGCAACGACTCCAACAACCAGCCCCTGAAGAAGCATCACTTGGAATCTATCCGCAAGCGGGGGATACAGATTTATGAGTTCGACCCCATCCGTTTTCCCTGGGTGAACCACGTGTTCTCGCGCGACCACCGCAAGATTGTGATCATCGACGGTAAGATCGCCTATACCGGTGGCATGAACGTGGCCGACTACTACATCAATGGAACGGATGTCGTGGGCGAGTGGCGCGACATGCACTGCCGCATCGAAGGCGAGGAGGTGAACACGCTGCAGCGCATCTTCATGCGGATATGGGAGAAAGTGACCAAGGAGCGGCTGATGGACAACCCCAAGTATTTCCGTCTGACCCCACAGAGCGGTGACTACTTCCATGACCTGAAGCCCGACACTACCCTTACGGCGCACCACCACACGGTGGGCATCATCAACCGCGAGCCCCGTATCTCGAACAAAATCATCCGTAAGTTCTATGTCGATGCCATCGACGATGCCCGCGACAGCATCAAACTCATCAACCCTTACCTGACCCTGAACCACAAGTTGAAAAAAGCCCTGCGCAATGCCGTGAAGCGAGGCGTAAAGGTTGAAATCATGGTATCGGCGAAAAGCGACATCCCGCTCACCCCCGACTGCGTGTTCTACAACGTCCACAAACTGATGAAACATGGTGCAGACGTATGGATATACGAGCCGGGATTCCACCACACGAAAATCATCATGGTAGACGGGAGATTCTGCACAGTGGGCAGCGCCAACCTGAACGCACGAAGCCTGCGCTTCGACTATGAGGAGAACGCGGTGATTGTGGACTCGTGCGTGACCAAGCAACTGAGCGACATGTTTGACTACGACAAGACCAAAAGCTTCTATCTTACCCCTGAGACCTGGGACAAGTTCCGCACGCCATGGCAGAAATTCCGCGGATGGTTTGCCCACCTGCTCAGCGCATGGTTGTAGTAACGTGAAGTGCTTTTAGAAAAGGCAGTCAACCTTATATTTTCCCAATATCCACATACCCGTTCATCACGGCATAGATAGTGAGTGCCGAGACACTGCGCATGCCCAGTTTCTCGGTGATGTTCTTGCGATGCGTGATGACTGTGGTAAGACTGATATTGAGTTTGTCGGCTATCTCCTTGTTGATGAATCCCTGCACCACCAGTGAGAGCACCTCGATCTCTCGGGGCGACAGCAACACCTTTTTCTGTGGGATAGAGGTCGTGGCATGTGCCGGATGCTGTGCATGCCCCTTGCTCATCAGCGCGAGCAGCGAGCGCACCATCTGACTTTCCGACCCAGCAATGCAAAGGCAATGGAAATCGGAAAGCGTTTTCTGGTGGTCGGCCTGCGTGGTGAGCACAATGGTCTTGTGGCTGTACTGAAGGAAGAAGTTCCTCTCGGCCATGAGCACACCCACGTCGACAAAGAAATGAAAATAATTGTCGACACCAGCAGCCCTGAACTCATCGGCCGTGGCAAAAGCATCAATGCTCACCATCGAGTTGACACCAGTTATCAACTGCCTCAACCCGACTACGGAGAGCGAGTTGGGGCAGACGATGGCTACTCTCGGTTGTTTTCCTTCGGGCATTACTTCCAGAAACGGGATGTGATGTCGGTGAAATCATCACCCGAGGCCTTCTTGTAGAGCCTTTGGTTGGTAGTGCGCTCCTTGAGACATCCGAGATGGGCGATATAAGGCCCCACCTTGATGTAATCGAAATCCGACTTTCTCACCGCCGACGGTATACGCTGGCGACCGCTGTACCATGCCACGCGATACTCTGGGTGCTCGCGGTGGATATAGCGCGCCAACGTATTGATGTAGGTCGGTTCGGAATCGCCTCCCATGAAGGCGATACAAGTGATGTCGGAGTCGTACTGCTTCAGCAGCTGGTCGATGACCATAGGCGTGAGAGGCTTGCCCACGTTCTCCCACAGGTATTTGCTGTGGCAACCGGGGCAATGGCAGGGACAATTTGCAATGTTAACAGCAAGTGTGACCTCGTCGGGGATTTCTTGGAACACAACTCCCGTATTGACGTACTTCAACATCTATTCAATTATTTTTATTGGTGTAGGTTATGAATGGCTTCGATTAAAGTTTGTCGGACGCTGCATAATACCTGCGGTGCGCCTCCTGCTGTCTCGGCTCGGAGAAATTGCTCACACGTTTCAGGTATCCGATGATACGCGTCATGTAGTCGATGTTTTTTGAATGGCATTCTGGGCATTCCTTGAGGTAACGTTTGTCGATATGCCCACAGTCGTTGCAAATGGTATTGGGTATGTTGAAAGTGAAATAGTTGCATCCTTCCTTGGCTGCCACCTTGAGCAGCTGTCGGTATTGTTTCTGCGAGAGATGCTCCTCGAGGTTCATATGCAGCGCCGAGCCGCCAGTGAGGTGCTCGATATAGGGTGCGCCATGCAGTTTGAACTTGTCGATGATATTGAGCGAGTCATCCTCCACGATATAGAAATATGAGTTGTAGCAGTCGCGTGGCACAAAATAGCCATCCTCGCGGTCCCACTTCGAATGCTTCACGCCCACGTTCTCGGCAGGAATCATCTCGCAGTTGAAGAGCACGTCCTTGGTGCGATATTGCTTGTTGAACTTCTCCACCAATCCGAGAATCTCCTGAACGAAAGCAAGATAGTCGGGGTTGTCGTTGATCTTCAGTCCCATGAACTCGGCTGCCTCCACAAGACCGTTGACACCGATGGTGAGATATTGGCGTCCGATATTGATGTAGCCGGCGTCGAAGAGCGGCAGCATGCCATGCTCCTTAAGTTCCTTGAGGTTCTCGTTGTAGGCGAGCTGAACCTTGTGGCAGAGGTCGATGATTTCGGAGAGGAACTCCTTGTAATCCTTGCCATTGTTGACGGCATACTGGATGCAGCGGTTGAGGTTGATAGTGAGCACGCTCTTCGAACCCGTCGACACGCCACCGGCTCCCAGGGTATAGCTGAACCCATTGTCCTGTATCTCGTTGCGCAGACGGCAACAAGAACTGAGCGAGTCGGCATTGTCGCTCATATAGGTGAAGAAGGAGTGTCCCTCGGCATACATCTCGGCGGTGAAGTCGCCCCATTCCTTGTCGATGACGTCGCCATCCTTGCTCAGCAGGGCCATGGTTTCGACCGGGAAGGTGAGCACGGCTTTCGTGCGCTCGCGGTTGAACCATTTCATGAAACGCTTCTGGAGCCATGAGAGGCCATCCCAATCGGGTTGCGAACCGTCGGGGAAATAGAAGTTGCCGAAAAGGCTCTCGAAATAATACCGGTCGTAATAGGCGATGTTCCAGAACACGGCCTGGTAGTTGCGTGCTCCTGTGGGCTGGTTGATGGAGTAAACGATTTGCTCGAAGCAGTCGGTGATCATCTTGTCGATGGAGCGCTGCTTGATAGACAAGTCGACCACGCGGTCGGGCTCCTTCCAATAATCCTTGCCATATTCGAGTCCGATGAAGTAGTTGAGATACATGAGGAACTCGGGTGTGGCGCATGCACCGGAGAGCATACTCGACACCATGAACACCATGTTGACGAATCCGCCGCAGAACGATTTCAGGTTGGTGGGAGCAGTGGAGTTGCCGCCAATCGACATGGTACCGCCAATGAGCCATGGATACATGGTAATGGACGCACAGTAGTTGGCCAGCGACGTCTCGTCGTTCTTATATATGAAATGATGTGACAATTTGTCGATATACTCGTCGGCCAGTTCCTTACCATACATTTTCTTGATGCGGTCGGTGAGGAGTCGGCGGTTGAGCCTGATGAAACTCGACTTGGGCAGTTCACCAATGAGAGTTGCAATATTTTTATGCTCGACGTTTGCATTGGCATCATATTTTGAACCAGTGGCAGCATTGGCTGCGTCGCAGTAGTCGGCCAAAAATTTCAATTTCTCCATTGTCTCTCTGTCCTCAGTATGCCTCTGTCGGTAGAGCATGAATGACTTGGCCACTTGGTAGTGCCCCTCTCGCATAAGCGCCTCCTCCACCTCGTTCTGGATGTCCTCGACAGTGATGTTGTCGTGAATATCCAAGTGGCTGAGAATCTTAGAGATAGACCCCAAATCGACCTCCTCACCAACCGACTGGAAAGCCTTGATGATGGCAGTCATAATTTTGTCGAGTGAAAAGCGGTCTCGCTTACCGTCACGCTTCAGAATAGTAAATTCTCTCATGGTAGTTGTTGTTCGTTTTGGAAAACATTTCCATTCGTAATCAAAAAAAAGTTTTCCCTTTTGGTCAACTTTTTTAAATAATCAAGTCAGTAAATTGATAAATTAGTTCTCTGAAATCGGTTACAAAGTTAATATAATTATCCGTTTATCTTATCATAATCACTCATGAAAAAATACGGATTTAAGGTATTTTAATGATTTATTCCTTACATTTTATAAACGGAAGAATGAAGTTTTGGATGCGAATTGTTGTGAGATAGGTAATTACGAAAAAAAATGCACACTTGTTGCGAAAATCTCCCAAGTGTGCAAAACGGAATTGTATGATGAGGATGTCATAAGGTTCTCTCAGAGGCGTACGCTAGAGATGTCGACAAGATGATTGACGATGGCGTAGATGGTGAGTCCGGCCGGACTATGGATTTGCAATTTTCTGGCGATATTCCTTCTGTGGGTGATGACGGTGTTGGTGGAAATGCACAGATGGTCGGCAATCTCCTTGTTGGTCATTCCCTGTACCAGGCTGACGATGACATCCTTCTCGCGGTCGCTGAGCGCATCTGAATTGTCGGGATTCTGATTGATCATGCTCGAGATCTTGGCCGAGACATCATTCTGTCTTGTCTTTCTCTCCAGCCATCTGATGGCCGGGATGAAAATCGACTCCTCTACCTCGGCATGCAAGGCCAGCCACTCCTCATTATTATATATATCATATAGGCAGGCCGAGAGTTGGTTGTTGCGCATGGGGTCGCTGGGCAGGTATTTGATGATGATGCTCTTGAGTTCGCGGAGGAGCACATTGGTCTGCCCATGGTGTTTGGAATAGGTCTCGATATCATAGTCGCCGGTCGTTCCATCGTTGAGCAGAGCCTCGACATATGGGAAGACCGTGCGTTCCTCGTATTTCATATGCGACTTGATGGAACGGGCGTAATCATCGTAGAGTTTGATGATGAGGCGCGCGAGATTGTCGTTCTCGTCGAGCGATTCTACGAGTTCCTTTCGGATGAATGGGAGTTGGAATCCCAGATAATACTCATGACTTGCCTTGAGATATTGCATGAGTGTGGGAATGGAAAGTTTCGACACATCGTCGAGTTCACGATAGCCATTGATTGTGAAATTGACCACCGCGAGATAAGTATAGGTATCGACACCTTGCTCCTCGCACACCTCACGCACGGTTTTGTCGCCAAATCCCAGGTTGATGCCGAAACTACCCAGACTCTGGAGCAGGTTGTAGTTGTCGCGGATGAGCGATATCATCTGGTCGTCGGCTTCATACATTTTCTGATTTTTCATGACTTCAACATTTATTCCATTTCACTGCCATAAGTGAACATGCAAAATAAGGAAAAAAAAATCAAGTCTGCAATAATCACAAATAGGTATTTTTACCAAGAAGACGGTCGGGGCATCATCAAAAATGATTAGAAATGACACACCACATAAAACCAAAGGAGGTATTTTTACCAATTTTTAAGTATTGTACACCACACGACAACACTTTAACTTTGCATCTGCCTTTCTGAAGGAAAGAGGAACTGGCTTACCAAAAACGTGAAATAAACAAAGTAAGAAGAAAAAATGAATAGAATCAAAAGAACAGCATTGGGCATCATGATATGCCTCACCCCGATGGCCATCTTTGGCCAAGTGAATGCCGGCGACAGCGTGATGGCCCACGCCAACGGCAAGCGGCTCACCGTGGGCGGATATGGTGAGGTGGGCTATACGCGCAACTTCTTCAGCGACCACGTAAGCCGTTACAGCCAGCCCGAGATGCACAAGGACGACCCCAGCCACGGCAAATTCGACCTTCCCCATGTGGTGGTATATATGGGTTACGACTTCGGCAAAGGTTGGACGATGGGAACCGAGATTGAGTTTGAGCATGGCGGCACCGGCATCTCGTATGAGAAAGAAGACGAGGAAGGTGGCGAATGGGAACAGGAGATGGAGAAAGGCGGCGAGGTGGAGCTGGAACAGTTCTGGATTCAGAAATCATTCGGCCGTCAGGCCAACATCAGGGCCGGCCACATCGTGGTTCCCGTGGGTCTGAACAATGCCCACCATGAACCCCTCAACTTCTTCACCGTCTATCGTCCGGAAGGCGAGAGCACCATCATGCCCTCCACATGGCACCAGACCGGTGTGAGTTTCTGGGGACGCAGTGGTGACTTCAGGTATGAGGCGCAGCTGCTTGCCGGGCTCAATGCTGACAACTTCACCAACACAGGGTGGATAAAGAAAGGCCCCAAGTCGCCCCTGGAGTATGACGTGGCCAACAAATATGGCGTGGCACTACGCGTGGACAACTACTCCATCGCCGGACTGCGCATGGCCGTTAGTGCCTACTACGGCCACAGCATCGGCAACAGCTACCCACGCAATGCCAATGGTGTGGACGCCGAATACAAAGGTCAGGTAGTCATTGGTTCATTTGATTTCAGCTACAAAGGTCACAACTGGATCTTGCGCGGACAAGCCGACTATGGTTACCTGAGCGATGCCGACCAACTGAAATATGTCTACAACCGCCTCAATTCGAAATCGCCCTTCAAGCACTCGGCCTTTGTGAGCAAGAATGCCTATGCCATCGGCATTGAGGCTGGATACGATGTATTCTCTCAAGTGAGCAGCCTGCGTGCCCAGCAGAAGAAGCTCTATGTCTTCGGCCGCTATGAAATGTACGACCCCTACGCCAGCAAGACCAACGGCACTGCCTATGACTATACAGCCGTGAAACGCATCGCTGCCGGTGTGAACTACTATCCCCTTCCCCAGATAGCCGTCAAGGCAGAATACTCTCACCGTCTGCTCAAGGACGTCTACAACGACGAGCCCTCGGTGAGCATCGGCATAGCCTACGAGGGATTCTTCAAATAAGCCATTTCAACATCAAAAACAAACATAAAAATGAAAAATGTATTCAAATTCGTGCTGCTCGCAGCACTGACGTTCGTGACTCCGACCCTTTTTGTCTCATGCAGCGATGACGATGACAACAAAAACAGTTCCTCGTCGATCGTAGACGACCCTCGCTTCAAAGACAAAAGCTATGGCGCAGCAGCCATCACCGCCTGCTCCGACCTGGTGTCACAACTTGAGTCGGCCAACAAAACCATCCAACAAGCAAGCCTCACAGCCGACCAGGAGACTTACCTACGCAACGTGCTCAACAATCTGGTGAGCCGTGTCATTGTACCCACATACACCAAGCTGGCCGATGACGTGGAAGACTTGGAGAAAACCCTCAACGGTCTGACCGTCAACAGCATCACCCAGGCCCAAATCAACAAGGCCTGCGAGGACTTCAAGGGCGCCCGCGAAAACTGGGAGCGCAGCGAGGCCTTCCTAATGGGTGCCGCCTCCGACTTCGACATCGACCCCACCATCGACTCATGGCCACTCAACCGCACGCTATTGCTCAGCTACTTCAACAACGGCATGAACGACGAGATGCTCGAAGACGCCACCATTCTTGGCTTCCACGCCCTGGAGTTCATCCTCTTCCGTGACGGACAACCACGAAAAGCAGAAGAGTTCAAGGGCAACGACACCTACAAACTGTTCACCAAGATTTCCGGTGAGAAAGAGCTCTCTTATGCACAGACCATCTGCAAGCTTCTGAAGGAACGCTGCTTCCAGCTGCAAGTGTCGTGGGAAGGAGCCACCACAGCCAATGCCAGTCGCATGCAGGTAGTGAAAGCCGCCAACCTTGACTACACCACAGAGAATGGCCTCAACTATGGTGAGAACCTGACCCAGGCCGGCACCAATGCCAAGAGTACCTTCCGCTCGCTGAAAGCCGCCATAGCCCAAGTGCTCTCCGACGACGAGGGCAGCTGCGTGGGCATAGCCAATGAGGTGGGCACCGCCAAGATAGCCAATCCATTCTCGGCTGGCGACATCAGCTATGTAGAGTCGCCCTACAGCTACAATTCCATCACCGACTTCCAAGACAACATCCGCTCGATACGCAACATCTGGTATGGCAGCACCGACGGCAAAGTGGCCGACAACAGCTTCAACAGCTTCTTCGCCAACGTGGGCCAGGACAACACCAACAAAGCCGTGAACGATGCCGTGAACGATGCCATCAGCAAGATTGGCTCCATGCCCTCACCCTTCGTGAAATACTGCTCCACCATCTGGAACATCGAGTTCTCTGAATATAACAAATGGAACTAATTCTCTCGGACATCATTTTTACGTAAACAACCTGCCACCCGAAACGCCTTGCCTTAGGGCAAGACGTTTTGGTGGTTTAATCCCACAATACCAAAATGAAGAAAAAACAAACGACACGAAACATCCACCTCGCACAAATTGGAATAATCTGTGCCGCCACGCTCATGCTGGGCACAGCATGCCATGATGACAATGATGACACTCAAAACGGCCTCGGAACACTCACCCCATCCGAAGAGGTATTCGGCAAAGCCAACGACGTGTTCAGTGCCGAGGAATGGTATCCGGGCGGAGTGCTAGGCACCACCGAAAAAGCCAGTTACTCGGCAGCCGCCCCCGCTGTAGAGCACATCGCAGGGATGGAAGAAGACTTCAACACAGGCGAAGACCTCTTCGAACATCTATACACCTTCGAGCAAGCCCCCCGAAAAGGCCTTGGCCCAGCATGGGTGCGCAATGGCTGCATCTACTGCCATCCCTCTTACGGCCATGGCAAGCGCCAGTCCTACTACCGTGCCAACACCATTGGCAACGGCTATCTGCTCGTGATCTACCATCCCGACAACAATGCCTACATCAGCGAGGTGACCGGAATGCCCCAGACACAAGCCATGACACCTTTCAAGGCGCCCATCGACGAGAACCAGATCAGTATTGAGTGGAAGAACGTGACAGCTATGGAGAGCGGGATACCCATGCAGTTTGCCGACGGAGAGACCTACTCGCTGATTTACCCAGAAGTCCGCATACCCCAATCGGCTTTCAACACCGACCCCAAGCCCGAGAACTACGAAGTGAGGCTTGAGTCGACCATCGGTATCTACGGGACCGGACTCCTTGATGCCATCAGCGATGAGGACATGCGTGAGCAATACCGCAAGGAAGCGCCCTACGTGGAACTCAACCCAGCCATGTGGGACAAAGCAGCCAACGATTTCGCCGCCAGTGCCTACTACAAAGCCCCCTACAATGACCTGGGCACCTTCCGCGGCACTCACGGTCCGGTGAAGCGCTTCACCTACGCCATGACACGCGGCTCGCTGCAAGATGGTGCCGGAGCAAACGCCATCTGGAACATCACCAACGTGACCCGCTCCGACCGCCACTACCTCTATTCCACTCCGGCATGGGCCAATGCACAAAGCCAGGACCCTGAGGTGATCAGCTATATCAAAGAGCATGGAGCCGATGTTACCAGCATCTTGCATCCTTACTATGCCGACGGCACCGACGAAGGCATTGCCGAGCGCGTGAAAGAGATATTGAGCGTCACCTCCATCGCCGCCAAGCCCACATTCGACAAATATCTCTTCAATGGAGCGCCTTACTTGGGCGAGGAGGAGATGAGCGACAAACAATACTACCAATTCATGGTATGGCACCGTGGCCTGGCCGTGCCCGCCGCACGCGACCTGAACGACTCCGACGTGAAACGTGGCAAGCAGCTCTTCACCGAAATAGGCTGTACCCAGTGCCACCGCCCGTCGTGGACGACAGGCGACGACAACATGTGGGTGGACGCCAGCATCAAGTCATACGCCAACACCAACAACTTGGCCCAAGACGGAGACTACACCAAACTGCTTCCCAAATACCCGAAGCAGACCATCTGGCCCTACACCGACATGGTGCAGCACCGGCTCTTCATGGTGAACGACATCCGCACCGGCTGGTGCCGCA
>Ga0256407_10003513_pt1 | contig 27734 bp, 15 predicted proteins | sample RumenRJG_04DNA_FD_193489 | JGI IMG/M metagenome (GOLD analysis project Ga0256407, IMG submission 193489) | Bovine rumen microbial communities from Lethbridge, Alberta, Canada - RJG_04 | ecosystem: Host-associated > Mammals > Digestive system > Stomach > Rumen | place: Canada: Alberta... | reverse complement strand
GTGCGGAGCGTTTTGTTTTTTGATAAAACCAAGCATTTTCAAGGCTTTCCGCTGCTTGCGCAAAAATAGCCCGCCGTTAGGCGGGCAAGTTAAGAGGCTGCCACACTTTTTATTGTGCGACAGCCCCGCGTATTTTTTTATCAAAATTTTTAAAAGTCCTTTTTCCGCACCTTACCGGGCCCTTCCGGGCCGGATCTGCACAGTGCGCAGGCACGTTCGCGGCTATCTCACCGTAAAGCGGTATCCCAGTCCGCGGACTGTGATCAGGTAGCGCGGATTCGAAGGATCATCTTCGATCTTCTGTCTGAGCCTGTTGACATAAACCATTATGGCGTTCTCGTCGATTATGGTTTCGCCCCAGATGACACTGTATATCATATCTTTTGAGAAGATGTGATCCACGTTGTCGATAAAGAGCTTGATCATGGAGTTCTCTTTAGCCGAAAGAGGGATCTCCACATCGTTTTTATAGAATCTGAGCGTTGATGTGTTGTACGTGAACGGGCCAGCCTCGATTATGTTCGACGTGTTCTGAGGCGTGTGCTCGCGGCTCCTTCTGATGAGAGCCTTGGCCTTTGCCACAAGCGTTACGGGGTTGAATGGTTTTATTATATAGTCATCCGCACCGATCTCGAGTCCGTAAAGAGCGTCCTGATCTTCTTTCCGTCCGCTGACAACCATGACTGGCGTAGTCAGGCCTTTGGATCTGATCCTCTGGATCACTTCAAAGCCGTTGATGCCGCGCATGTTGATGTCGAGCAATATAAGATCGTAACTGTTGGATTCGAGCAGATCGAGTGCCGCTTCGCCGCTGATGGCCAGGTCGTTATCTATACCGTTGCTCCTGAGTGCTTTATGAAGCATTGTCAGGATCGCTTTATCATCGTCCACTACCAGAACTTTGTCTGCCATGTGAGCCTCCTATCTTACTGGTCTGATTCCAGACCCCATACATAGTGTTATATTAACACATTTGCCACATAATATGTACTCTTTTGTTTCTCTTCGTGGTAAAATATGTTCCATAATTATGACTGGCCGTAAGCGGCCGGAGAATGTGGAGGTGCTATTGTTGAAAAAGAAGGCTGCCGGAAGAGGATTGTTCATAGCCGCTCTTGTAGTGGCGGTTTTGTGCATAGCTTTAGGCATCTATGGTGTCTGGAGATCTTTCGCAAGGTTTGACAGCAGCATCCTCAATGAAAAAGACACCCAGCTGTACAGCCTGATGCGTTCAGGGGACATAAACCTTGAGAACTCCATCAATGCGATACAGCGTGAAGCGGAGACTTTTTTAGGGCGTGAAAGACTTAAAGCAGAGATCGCCGGATGGAAGGAGAGCGGGAGCACCGATGGCCTTCGCGAATACATAAGCGACAATACGCTGAAGACTAATCCTATTTATGCCGACCTTGTCATGAATCACAACGGCAAAGTGATCTGCACGGCTTCGGGCGCCAGTTCTTATTCTCAGGTGAGCGGAAGCGACGCAAACGGGATGTCCGTCTGGAAGGACGGAGACGGTGATTACTACATGGCGTGGCATCAGGAAGCCAGCGGAAATATAACATATGATATCCTGATCGACCTTAAGAATCTCTACAGCATGGCCATTGGCAAAAACAACGACAGGGAGATAATGCTTCTTGACGCGTCTTCGATGATCGCGATGACGGCAGGACCGGACGACCCGGTCGTCATGGAGACGAATTCACCGGCAGGAGAAAAGCTCACAAAGTTCAGGGATTTCATGCTGAGCTGCCAGAAGGAGGGCATAGCTGACGGGATCTCTGTTGAGACCGAAGACGATACCGGAAGTCCCTACACCGCCAGAATGGTTGCGGTGCCGAGCGACAGCACCGTTAACGGTGAATTCGCCATGGGTATTCTCGTGAATTATGAAAACGCTACAGCTCCGTCAAGGAAGGCTGCAGGAGAGATCCTTCTTTACGTAGGCATTGCGGTAGTCGGAATAGCCGGGCTGCTGCTCCTTCTCATACTGATGAGGCGCGCCAACGCAGCGAGCTCGGCTGAGCTGAGGGTCTTAAAGAAGAAGAATGAGGCCATGGAGGAGATAAACCAGAAGATGCAGGCTCTTGCCCATCATCAGAGGCTTGAGACGATCGGCACCATGACAGCAAGCATTGCTCATGACTTCAACAATCTGCTTACCCCGATCATGGGATACAGCATCATGACGATGGAGATGCTGCCTGCCGATGCGACAGACCTTCAGGACAATCTTATGGAGATATATGATGCTTCGGTCAAGGCGAAGGACATCGTTACAAGGCTCGCCGAACTCACCAAAAAGGGAAATGAGGAGAACTTCAGAGAAATCGATGTCGATGAAGTGATAAAGAGCGCCCTCAAGGTGACCCTGCCTGCCAAACCTAAGGAAGTGGAGATAAAGGCCAACTTCAATGCGGAGGGTGAGAAGATAAAGGCTGACAGCACTCAGATATCCCAGCTTGTAATGAATATAGTCCTGAATGCCTATGATGCCATGAGGGACAAGGGCGGTACGCTGCTTGTTTCTACCAGGATATCCGGAGAGGAAGTAGTCATCAGGTTTAAAGATACCGGGTGCGGCATGGATACGGAGACTATGTCGAGGATATTCGATCCGTTCTATACTACCAAGGAATCCGGAAAGGGGACCGGCCTTGGCCTTGCCATAGTGGCGCAGATAGCAGAGACTCACGGCGGCAAGATATATGTTGATTCAGAACCGGGCGAAGGCACTGAGTTCAGGGTATACATACCGCTTGCAGGCGCTGAGATGGAGAGCCTTGCTTGGGGCCCTGGCGGAGAAGGAAAGTTCGATACAAAGCGCTACAGTGTCAATCTCATCCGCAAGGAGCTCGCGAGGATACAGGCCGAAAAAGCGGAAGAAGAAGAGGCGCAAAATTAAAACCAATAATAAGACCTTTTTGGTAGAGAAGTCCGCATTGTTGTGATACAATATATGCGGATTTTTAGCGACGTTACAGACGCCAATCTGTCTTGCGTTGCGTCTAAAAATTTTAAATGAAAGGAATTTTAACATGATAGTTCTTGTTGTAAACACAGGAAGTTCATCACTGAAGTATCAGCTGATCAACATGGACAACGAAGAAGTCCTGGCAAAGGGACTCTGCGAGAGGATCGGCGAAGACGGTCACATGAACTACAAGACGGAAGCCGGCACAGTCTTTGACAAAGACATCGCTCTGCCTGATCACGGCGTTGCAATGCAGCTCGTTATCGACGCTCTGACAGACAAGGAGCATGGCGTTATCTCCAGCATGGACGAAATCGGCGCTGTAGGTCACAGGATCGTACAGGGCGGATACATCTTCGACAAGTCCGAGATCATCACTGATGAAGTCGAGGCAGGAATCGAAGAGCTCTGCACACTCGGACCTCTCCACAATCCTCCTGCACTCGTAGGAATCAGAGCCTGCAAGAAGGTTCTTCCTAACACCCCTGGAGTAGTAGTATTCGACACTACATTCCACCGCACAATGGCAGATGAATGCAAGTACTATGCTATTCCATGGGAATACGCAGAGAAGTATCACGTTCAGAGATACGGCGCTCACGGAACATCGCACAGATATGTATCCGAAAGATGTGCTGAGCTTATGGGCGGCGACCCTTCCAAGCTCAATATCATCACATGCCACCTCGGAAACGGCTCATCCATCTCCGCTGTAAAGGGCGGAAAGTGCTACGACACATCGATGGGACTCACGCCGCTTGAGGGACTCGTAATGGGAACACGCTGCGGATCGATCGACCCTACAGTAGTAAGCTTCATTTATGAGCAGACAGGCATGCCTGTAAAAGAGATCACCGACATGATGACAAAGAAGTCCGGACTCCTCGCTATTTCCGAGATCTCCGGTGACTGCAGAGACATCACAAAGGCTGAGGCAGAAGGCAACCACAAGGCTCACGTAGCAAGAGAAATGCTTCTGAGATCCGTCAAGAGATTCATCGGCGCTTACGCTGCAGAGCTCGGCCGTGTAGACGCTATCGTCTTCACAGCCGGCATCGGCGAGAACGACATCGAGCTCAGAGAAAAGGTCTGCGATTACCTCGGATTCATGGACGTCTGCATCGACAAGGAAAAGAACGACTGCAGAGGCAAGGAAGTCGAGATCACAGGAGAAGGCTCCAAGGTCAGAGTATTCATCATTCCTACACAGGAAGAGCTCATGATCGCAAGAGATACAAAAGCTCTGGTAGAGGCTATGTAACTGAGCCGCGGTAACTTACGGAAATAATTATTTCACCATATATTTATTTCAAAGAAGTGCTTTTTTACTAACTATCACTCAATTTCAAAATCTTTTTTAAGGGAGATGAAAGAATGAAGAGACAATTCAAGACAATGGACGGCAATAACGCCGCTGCACATGTCTCCTACGCGTTCACAGAGGTATCCGGAATCTATCCGATTACTCCATCCTCGCCAATGGCAGACTATGTAGACCAGTGGGCAGCCGCCGGCCGCAAGAACATCTTCGGATCGACAGTACAGGTAGTCGAGATGGAGTCTGAAGCTGGAGCAGCCGGAGCAGTTCATGGTTCACTCGGAGCCGGAGCTCTTACGACTACTTACACAGCTTCTCAGGGACTTCTCCTGATGATCCCTAACATGTACAAGATCGCTGGAGAGCTTCTGCCGGCAGTATTCCATGTATCGGCTCGTACAGTTTCGACTCACGCGCTGAATATATTCGGAGACCACTCGGACGTTTATGCCTGCCGTCAGACAGGATTCGCGATGCTCGCAGAGGGCAACGTTCAGGAGGTCATGGACCTCGCTCCTGTAGCTCACCTGGCTGCAATCGAGGGCAGAGTTCCTTTCCTGAACTTCTTCGACGGATTCAGAACATCCCACGAGATCCAGAAAGTCGCTGTATGGGACTATGAAGATCTCAAGGAAATGTGCAACATGGACGCTGTCAAGAAATTCCGCGACGCATGCCTGAACCCTGATCATCCTCATCTGAGAGGTTCTCACGAGAATGGCGACGTATTCTTCCAGCACAGAGAAGCATGCAACAAGTTCTATGATGCAGTTCCTGATGTAGTTGAGAAGTACATGGGCATGATCAACGAGAAACTCGGAACAGATTATCAGCTCTTCAACTACTATGGCGCAGCTGATGCTGACAGAGTCATCATCGCTATGGGATCCATCTGCGACGTTGCTGAGGAAGTTATCGACTACCTCAACGCAAAGGGCGAGAAGGTCGGTCTCATTAAAGTAAGACTCTACAGACCGTTCAGAGCAGACAAGCTGATCGCTGCACTGCCGACAACATGCAAGAAGGTTGCTGTTCTCGACAGAACAAAAGAGCCTGGCGCTCTCGGCGAGCCACTCTACCTCGACGTTATGACAGCATTTGCAGAAGCCGGGATGAATGACGTTAAGGTCATCGGCGGACGTTACGGACTCGGTTCGAAGGATACTCCTCCGGCATCCGTATTCGCAGTATATGATGAGCTTCTCAAGGACGAGCCAAAGAAGAGATTCACTATCGGCATCGTAGATGACGTTACAAACCTCTCGCTCGAAGAGAAGCCTGCTCCGATCACTGCTCCTGCAGGAACGATCGAGTGCAAGTTCTGGGGTCTCGGCGGCGACGGAACAGTCGGAGCCAACAAGAACTCCATCAAGATCATCGGAGACCACACAGACAAGTACGTACAGGCTTACTTCCAGTATGACTCCAAGAAGACAGGCGGCGTAACTATTTCCCACCTGAGATTCGGAGACAAGCCGATCAAGAGCTCGTACTACATCAACAAGGCTGACTTCGTTGCATGCCACAACCCTTCATACATCGACAAGGGATTCAAGATCGTTCAGGACGTTAAGCCGGGCGGGATTTTCCTGATCAACTGCCAGTGGAAGCCTGAAGAAGTAGGCCAGCACCTCGACGCAGCAGCCAAGAAGTACATCGCTGAGAACAACATCCAGCTGTACATCATCGACGCTATCGACCTCTGCGCTAAGATCGGAATGGGCAAGAGAACAAATACAACTCTCCAGTCCGCATTCTTCTCACTCGCTGAGGTACTGCCGAAGGCAGACGCCATCAAGTACATGAAGGACGCTGCTACGAAGTCCTACCTCAAGAAGGGCCAGGATGTAGTAGACATGAACCACAAGGCTATCGACGCCGGTGCTGACGCTCTCGTCAAGATCGACGTACCTGCTGAGTGGGCTAACCCTGAAGCAGACCCTGCAAAGGCTGCTCTCGAGGGACCTGAGGCTCTGGTTACACAGGTCAAGAACATCCTGCTGCCTATCGACAACATGGATGGAGACAGCCTGCCTGTATCCGCATTCCTGCCTCACGTTGACGGTGAGTGGGAACTCGGAGCTTCTGCTTACGAGAAGAGAGGCGTTGCTGTTATGGTTCCTGAGTGGGACGGCACAAAGTGCGCACAGTGCAACAGATGCGCATTCGTATGCCCGCACGCTACTATCAGACCATACCTGCTCGACGAAGCTGAGATGGCAGCAGCTCCTGAAGGATTCAAGGCTGTTGATCACAAGCTGAGCAAGGGCGCTTACAAGTATGGCCTCGCTGTATCCCCGCTCGATTGTATGGGATGCGGAGTATGCGTAACAGTATGCCCAACCAAGTCGCTCACAATGAAGCCGCTTGAGGAGCAGCTCCCAGAGCAGAAGAACTTCGACTACGCTGTAAAGAGCGTATCCGTCAAGGCGGACTTCGCAGACAACTCCAACGTTGTCAAGTCGCAGTTCAAGACTCCTCTCCTCGAGTTCTCGGGCTCCTGCGCAGGATGTGCTGAGACATCGTATGCAAGACTCATCACACAGCTTTGCGGAGATCACACATACATCTCCAACGCTACAGGATGCTCCTCCATCTGGGGCGGCCCTGGCGCAACAGCTCCTTATACAACAAACGCTGAGGGACACGGACCTGCATGGTGCAACTCCCTGTTCGAGGACAACGCTGAGCACGGCCTCGGTATGAGAATGGCTGTTAAGGCTCGCAGAGCTAAGATCAAGGCTGACGTTGAAGAACTGGTAGCTGCAGGCGTACCTGACGAAGTAAAGGCTGCTGCTGAGGCATGGTTCGATGCATTCAGCGACGTTGAAGCTTCGAAGAAGACAGGTGAGGCTCTCGCAGCTGCTCTCGAGGCTGCAGGAATCGGCGCTGACATCGTTGCACGTAAAGACCTCCTCGGCGAGAAGACAGTATGGATCTTCGGCGGAGACGGCTGGGCTTACGATATCGGTTACGGCGGACTCGACCACGTACTCGCAAGCGGCGAGAACGTAAACGTCATGGTATTCGATACAGAGGTTTACTCCAACACTGGTGGACAGGCTTCGAAGGCTTCCAACATCGGTCAGGTAGCACAGTTCGCTGCTGCTGGTAAGGCAATCGAGAAGAAGTCGCTGTCGCAGATCGCTATGGCTTACGGTTATGTATACGTAGCTCAGGTAGCTATGGGTGCTGACCCGGCTCAGACTCTGAAGGCAATGAACGAAGCTATCGCTTATGACGGCCCATCCCTCATCATCGGATACTCGCCATGCGAGATGCACTCCATCAAGGGCGGCATGATGAACTGCCAGATGGAAATGAAGAAGGCCGTAGAGTGCGGTTACTGGAACCTCTTCAGATTCAACCCGGCTGCAAAGGCAGAGGGCAAGAACCCGTTCACACTGGACAGCAAGGTACCTGCAGGCGGATATCAGGAATTCCTGAAGAACGAAGCAAGATACAACAGACTGACCAGAGAGAATCCGGAAAGAGCAGAGAAGCTCTTCGCTCAGAACGAAGCAGCTGCTATGGCACGTTACGAGAAGCTGAAGAAGTTCGTAGACTTCTACGCACCAGAGGCGTAATCGCAGCGTAAAACAAAACTGAATGGAGCCGGTCTTCGGACCGGCTCTTTTTTTAGTCTTAGTATAAAGCCGTTCCATATATACCGCCCGGGCCTGCTCTCGCTAACATTCGGACGCAGCGGTTCTAAGCTCTGTCTGCGCCTATGGCTTGTCAGTCGCTAAGAACCGGCGTCCTCGAGTTACCCGTTCGGTATATATGGAACGACTTATATAAAAGTGCTGTTGAAAGTAAACCATATTATAGGTAAAATATAAGTGTGTTATTTTGAAAAAGGAGGTAAATCTATGCCACTCGTAACAACAACTGAAATGTTCAAGAAGGCTTATGACGGCGGATACGCTATCGGAGCTTTCAATGTAAACAATATGGAGATCGTACAGGGCATTACAGAGGCTGCCGGCGAGCTCAAGAGCCCTGTTATCCTGCAGGTGTCGAAGGGCGCTCGTGCATACGCTAACCATACTTATCTGGTAAAGCTCGTTGAGGCTGCTATCATCGAGAACCCTGAGATCCCAATCGCTCTTCACCTCGACCACGGTGATTCGTTCGAGCTCTGCAAGAACTGCATCGACGGAGGCTTCACATCGGTAATGATCGACATGTCCTCGAAGCCATTCGAAGAAAACATCGCTGTCACAAAGCAGGTAGTTGAGTATGCTCACGCTCACGGCGTAGTAGTCGAGGCTGAGCTCGGAACTCTCGAGGGAGTTGAGGATGAGGTAGTAGTTGAGGCAGGCAAGGCCAGCTACACACGTCCTGAAGAGGTAGAGGAATTCGTAACCAGAACAGGCTGCGACTCACTCGCCATCGCTATCGGAACATCGCACGGTGCTTATAAGTTCCGTCCTGAGCAGTGCACAAGAAACGAGGAAGGAATCCTCGTACCACCTCCACTCAGATTCGATGTTCTTGAAGAAGTTTCGAAGAGACTGCCTGGATTCCCTATCGTACTGCACGGCTCGAGCTCGGTACCACAGGAATTCGTAAAGATGGTCAACACTTACGGCGGCAACATGCCTGATGCTGTAGGTATTCCTGAAGAGCAGCTCCGCAAGGCAGCTACAATGTCGGTCTGCAAGATCAACATCGACTCGGATATCCGTCTCGCTATGACAGGAAACATCCGCAAGTACTTCGCAGAGCATCCTGAGCACTTCGACCCACGTCAGTATCTGAAGCCGGCAAGACAGGCTGTAAAGGATATGGTAGCTCACAAGATCGTAAACGTTCTCGGATCGGACGGAAAGATCTAAAAACATAAACTGCTTAACAGTATGCGGCGCAGACTCTGGTCTGTGCCGTTTTTTATTGCCTTCCACCGATATATATGAAAAAGGCGGCAATATGTAATTTCTGTAAGGAATCTGACTGCAGTCTTTGTTGGATGATACAATGTTTTGGAATACAGCGATCCGTGCATATCACAGCGGGGAGGTAAACTTGTCTCATACGATAGAACTCAGAAGAGTATCAAAATACTATGCTACCGAAGATTCCGTGAGTCTTGGATTCTCACGTATCGATCTCAACCTTGACATAGGTGAATTTGTAGCAATAACCGGCGAGAGCGGCAGCGGAAAATCAACACTGCTCAACGTAATAAGCGGGCTGGACACCTATGAAGAGGGTGAGATGTTTGTCTGCGGTGAGGATACCAGCGCGTACGGAACCGAGGACTACGAACTGTACCGCAAGACTTACATCGGAAACATATTCCAGGACTTCAACCTGATCAACAGCTATACGGTTTATCAGAATATCGAAGCTGTCATGTTGTTGTCCGGAAAAAGAAAAAGCGAGTGCAAAAGCAGGATACTGGAGCTGATCGATCTTGTAGGACTCAGCCGGTTCCGCCGCACAAAAGTATCAAGGCTGTCCGGCGGTCAGAAGCAAAGAGTTGCGATCGCGCGTGCGCTTGCAAAGAATGCGCCTATCATAGTAGCGGACGAACCTACGGGCAATCTTGACAGCGCTTCGGCCAGGAGCGTAATGGAGACACTGGCAAAAGTGTCTGCCGACAAGCTTGTCATTATAGTTACTCATAACTATGAGCAGGCTGAACCGTATGTGACGCGAAAGTTGACAATGCACGATGGCAAAATAATCGAAGATAAGCATCTTGCGGCAAGGAGACTTTCTGAAGAGGATTATCTTGCGGAAATAGGAGGCGTCACATCATACACTGATACATACAGAAAAGATCCGGAAAAGAGCGGGGCGCCGAAAAGAGAAGGCCGTGTGGCAAGGGCTGAAAGGGCTGAAAAAGCAGCAAAAGCAGGCCTTACGACTCAGCACTCCGAGGCTCCTGCGCCGGGGAAAATGCGTAAAACATCAGAACTGCGGCTTGGGGTGCGCAACATGTTCAACCTGCCGGCAAAGTTTATTCTGCTGTTTATAGTGTATTTCTTTGTGGCTTCTGCAGTACTTGGTCAGTATGCAACGACTAAGAACAGCATGCATGAGAGCGATTTGCTTGGCAGCAATCCGTACTTTGTAAATGCAAGCACTGACCGCATCATAGTCAAGAAAAAGGACGAGAGCGCCTTCACAGAAGAGGATTTCACAGCGGTGGAGTCTGCAGATAATATCAAGGGGATAGTCAGGAACGATCTTGCCATGGACAGCGGGGTAAGTTTCAATCTCGGCGAATTCTACGTAGAAGGCCCGGTGATGCCGCTCAGCGCTATCACCGAGGATGATATTACATATGGGCGCTTACCTGAAAGTGATTATGAGATAGTTATAAAGCTCGATGCCTCGTCTGACGTGCTTACTATGGGAAACCCTGAAGAGCTTATCGGGCAGCCTGTGAAGCTCAAAGACATGAGCCAGATGCAGGCCTATAATTTCAAGAATGACATCAGCGTTGCCGGGATCATCGTGAGCGATGACATAAGTGATAACTACGCTCTTTATGGTTATTCAACGATATATACCAGTGAGACTGTCGGCAGTGAGCTCCTCATAATGATGATGGCAGCGACCTCAAAATCCGAATTAAACTTCGCCGGCACCAGAGTCAACTGTGAATACGAGCGTGGGATCTATTCATCTGACAAGGTGCCTGACGGCAAAGTTTATCTTCTCGAAGATCAGGTATTCTTTTATAAAGATGAACGGGCTGTTGGCGAAGATTTCAGCCTTAAGGTAAAAAACAGGTTCTTTGAGTCTGAAGGAAAATACAAGGTCGATAAGATCCTGACAAGGGATAACTGCAAGGAGCTTGTCGGTATACCTAAAAACGAATTCGACATGTACTACAACTGCGTATTTATCAGCGAGAATGATTTCAGAAAGCTCTTCGACAAAGGCTTCTATCAGATAAGCGCGATCATGATAAATGAGCAGGATTCAGACGAAACCCAGCAGGCTCTTAATGACATGGGCTTTACTACGCTTGCGATCAAAGACTCGCTGACAGATGAAACCGACGGTCTGGGAGGAGTCATGGATATGGTGACCTATGCCAGACTTGCACTGGAATTCCTGATACTCTTCTTTATTGCGTACGCTGTGATCAGGCTTATTATGAGGTCGCGAAATTCATATTATTCAACCCTCAGGATGCTGGGTGCTACAAAGAGCAATACTGATGCCATAATGAGGGTGGAGCTGATCCTCATGATGCTCATTGCATATGGGACAGACCTTGTGATCGTCTTCCTCATCAAGAGAGGTATCCTTCAGGATCTCCTCCACATGCAGATGAAGGGGGCGGAAAGCCTGCTTTATTACCTGACGCCGCTTGATTATGGTGTGCTGGGGGCAGTGCTGCTTCTGATGTCGCTGCTTATTGCCAACAGATACTCACGGCATATCTTTACGAAGAGTGCCATGAAGGTATTCAGAGAGGGGGCGTAGCAGATGATAAAGATCGAAAAGGTCAATAAATATTACAATAAAGGCAAGGCAAACCAGCTGCATGTCATCAACAATACGACGATGACTTTGCCTGACAAGGGTATAGTATGCCTTCTCGGACCATCTGGCTGCGGCAAGACAACTCTCCTGAATGCCATAGGCGGACTCGACAAGGTAGACAGCGGAGTTATTACTATAGACGGTCAGCGTATCACGAGATTCTCGTCGAGCAAGATCGACAGCATACGCAATGCGCGTATTGGATATATATTTCAGAACTTCAACCTGCTCGATGACAGGACTGTCTTTGAAAACGTGGCAATAGCGCTTCGAATGATAGGGATACGCGACAATACTACCGTCACGGCACGTGTAAGGTATTGCCTCCAGACAGTGGGCATAGACCAATACAGAAACAAACTGGCCGGATCTCTTTCGGGAGGTCAGAGGCAGAGGGTAGCGATCGCCCGCGCTATCGTCAAGAACCCGAGTATTATTATTGCGGATGAGCCTACAGGCAATCTCGACAGCAGCAATACTCTGGAGGTCATGAACATCATCAAAACCATCTCGAGAGAAAGGCTCGTTATACTTGTTACTCACGAGAGGAATATCGCTGAATTTTATGCCGACCACATTGCCGAGATGAAAGACGGCAAAATAATAAAGGCTTACAGCAATGACTCTTCAAGGTATCTGGATTATCAGCTCGAGAACAGGATCTATCTCAAGGACATGGCTGTTCACAAAGGGTTCAGCAAAGATGATGTCAGTGTAGATGTTTACAGTGACGAAGAGCGACAGGCGGATCTTAAGCTCGTTATAAAGGGAAATAACCTTTATATCAATACAGGCGGGATGCTTAACGTAGTGGATGAGCGCTCGAATATCGAAATGATCGATGAGCATTATTCTGCCATGGATGAGAGCTACTTCGAGGATAAGGATTTCGATTACACAGCGTGCCTGCCATCAAAATACAAGGCTAAATATACACCGATATACCGCCTTACTAATATGATAAGCAGCGGCTGGAGAACGGTTAAGGGCTTCAAAAGGATAAGAAAGCTGTTGATGCTCGGGTTCGTGTTCGCAGCAATGTTCGCTTTCCTTGCTGTCAGCAATGTACTGGGGCTGATAGATCTTAAGCCGGTCGATTACAGAACGACAAACGAGCATTACATAACGGTTTCAAATCCTGAAAGATCGGAGGATGTACTGGAGATGGCCGCAGCTCTTGACGGCGTGGCATTTGTCATACCTGGAAATACTATCAAGAGCGTGACTCTTCCTATGGACGATTATCTGCAGACAGGTTACGCACAGGAGGAACTTACTGTTTCATTGGTGAACGGCAGTGTGCTTACTGAGGACATGCTTATTGCAGGTGCGATGCCGGCCGATGAGCGCGAGGTTGTGATAGACAGGTCAATAATAGACAGCTTTATCAGAAAAGGGACCGGAAATTCCGTCGGCCTTGATACAATGGAAGAATTTCTCGGCCGCAGACTGAGCTTTGCCAATCTCGAGGATTACAGGATCTCAGGCATAGCTGATACAGAGTCACCTTCACTTTTCGTTGACGAAGGGCAGGTGATGTACATCCTGACGAATGGGAATGACGCTGCTGATGCTATGACATACACTCCTGAGGAAACAGAATCTGAGGATGTGATAAAGAGCGGCAAGGTCAGAGATCTTGATCTGTCGGAGAATAAAATCAAAATCAAAAAAGGGAAAAAACCTCAGGAAGCCGGAGAAACTATAATCAATGAGGTGCATGAGGAAGAAGTCGAGCTTGGCAAAACTATCAACACCAAGGTTGCGGGACGCAAGCTGAAAGTTGTCGGCTTTTATTCAAGCGATTCAGTTGACGATGATACATATTATGTGAACGCAGACACTATAAAAGAGGATTATATACTCGGGCAGAAGGACTTCAGCGTATATGCAAATGATATTTCTGCTGTAGAGTCGGCGCTCGCCTCTGAAGGAATGTCTGCAAAGGTGAATGATGTGCGCGACCGCAAGGCGTATGTCAGCTCACGCAAGAATCAGCTTACATCGTCATTGCTTGTAGCTGCCATTATAATCCTCATATCGCTTGCAGAGATGTTCCTTATGCTCAGATCCTCATTCCTTTCAAGGATAAAAGAAGTAGGCACGCTCAGAGCCATAGGACTCAAGAAAAAGGACATCTACAGGATGTTCACCGGAGAGATACTCGTGATAACTTTCATCACGGCTGTGCCGGGCATAGCCCTGATGTACTTTATACTTACGCAGATAGTGAAGACGTCGTACTTTATCGACGGCCTGTATATGGTAACTCCGGCAGCAGCGGCCGTCACATTCTGCACGATACTGGTATTCAATCTGCTGGCCGGACTTATACCTGTATTCGTTACGCTGCGAAAGACACCGGCACAGATACTTGCCAGAACAGATATTTAAGCATTTCAAAAGCCTGCCGCAAAACACGGCAGGCTCTGTCTTTTTTAGAGGTAAAGAACCTCGCATTCCTTGAAGTAATTCTGCTCGAGAGCTCTCTGTATCTCATCGATGGTAGGGAATCTCAGGCCTATCTTGGCCGCGGTCGAAGGATCTTCTATCTCATCGTTGATCTTCGTGCCGACGATTATCTCTATCTGGTCGGTCTCTCTTAGGAGCTTGATCATGCGCTTGGCGGCATCCTCGCTCATGTTTTTGAGAAGCACCTTGCGGGACAGCCTCTTTGCGACCTCCGAAAGGGTGAGCATGCCCTCGGTCACCAGGTCGACTCCTGCGATCTTACTCGACGGAGGCAGCATGCCCGCTGCCAGGCCGTCAGTCTTTATATCCTGCCCGAGCTCACGGGCTACTATCTTGGCGGTGGTGCCGCCGCAGACGATCACCTGGCCGTCGAAGTTCCTGATGCGCTCTCCCAGCTTCTTGTCGGATTCGCGGTTCCTCGGAGCACCGGTTATTATCAGGGTGCGTCGAGGCTTTCTTATGTTGATGACACAACATGTGATGTCATCGTTAGGCGTGTATTTATCATTCTTGTAAGCCTCGGTGACTATCGCGCGTGCGAGCTGTCTTGAAGATATGGAAGGATCCTCCCTCAGCGTCTTCTGTATGAACGCCGAAACGTTCTCTGTCCCCCAGCCTTTGGATTTGATGACTGAAGGAAGGGCCTGGGCCGGGCGTCCGTGAGGCCTGAATGCGGAGTATGCCGAATCCTCTTTCGAAGCAGCAGAAGGTCCGAGCGCGATGCCCGACTGGGCCACGCCGTCACTGAAAAAGATGAGTCTGTCGCCGTCTTTCATCTCAAATGAAGAGGAATAGACGATCTCTTCCTTGATCGCGGCTTTTCTCTTGAGCCTGAACGGCGTTTTAGCCCATTCTACAGGTTCACTGCCGTGGAACCTCAGACTGTCAGGGTTGTCATACTCCGCAAGCTCCACGCGGATGAATGACTTGGTGTCTGAGAAGATGATCCTGGCGATAGTAAATGTTGAATAACTGATACCCTTTTCGCTGTCGACAGGGAGGGTGTTCATTATTATCTCCGCGGACTTTTCAAGATCCATCGGTGAAAGAGACAGTTTGCTCGCCATATGGGCTGTCATCGACGCTAGAACGTTTGCTCTTACGCCGCTGCCGAGCCCGTCTGAGAGTATGGCTGTCAGCACATTGCTGTCCTCGTTGCGGTCGAGGAAGAACACGTCTCCGCCTATCTTCTGCCCGTGCTTAAAGAGCTGTGAGTAATCGATATCGATACAAAGGTCGTTCATCAGACTTCACTTCCTCCCTCTGCCATCAGACCGTCTTCTTCGACTTCGCTGTTGTTTACGTTGAACTCCTCGATTATGGAGTTGAGCACTACTTCAGTCTCGGCAGCGTTGTCTCCGAGCAGAGACGCTATCTGCTGAACGGTGGTCATGGATTTCCTTATGACTTCCTCAGCCTTTTCGACAACTGCTTCTCTCCTGACCGAAGGCTTCGTTATGTCTTCGAACATGGCTCCGAGAAGCTCCTTGCTTTCAACGAGGAAGAATGTGATCCTGTATATCTTGCCCCCGTGCCTGAACCTGTACTGCTGCGGCTTGCTCATGAAGAACTGCTCGCGGAACTTCTCGGCAAACGGAACGAATGCCGATACAGGATAGCCGCGGAAAGATCTTAGGCCTTCCGAATCGAGGAACTCATCAGGATAATCCTCAAAGATCTTGATGAAGAGCTTGTTGCACTCCGCAATGGCAAGATCGCTGTCTACGATAACCACGCCGTGCGGGATAGTGGAGAGGAGGATGTCTACCTTTGTCTCGGCATCCTTTCTCATCTTGGTGACGCACATCTCTGTCTCTGCGAGGCCGTCGAGCAGGGCTTTGGCCATGTCGCGGCATGTAGGATAGCCGCAGCCTCCGCAGTTGAGTTCGTCTTCCGGTGAGGTCTTGCCCAGCCTTGCCAGAGCTTCGCGGATATCCTCTTCTGAATGGTTGGATTGCTGCAGGCCTGTAGGCTCAGGGAATCCGGCTCCGAGGATACCGTAGCCTTTTTCGTATACCTCTCTGGCGAAGGCCTCATCACCGTCAAACACATCCTCTTCTTTAAGACGGTCTGTCACATATGAAGCCACGGCCTTTTTGCGCCTTACGGCCGAGTCGTTGTGCGAGGTGCCCGGACCGCTTATGCATCCGCCGTCGCAGTTGAGCGCTTCAAGGAAATCCCTGGTATGGGATCCTTCGAGCGATGACATGACCCTGGTGACTCCCGATACCGACAGTGCGGACTGATCCACAAAGTGTCCCTGCCATATCTTCGATGTCTCGATCTGACCGTTCTCGATAGGGTATATCGCAGCCGTGCCGGCCCTTGCAGGTATGAAGTTTACAGGGATACCGGTATCGATGTTCTCGAGATCGATATTCTCTTCCTCGAGCCATTCGCGCACCTCGCGGAAGGTGAGGGCAATGTCAGGGTATCCCGGATGCTCATCGGCTTCCACTTTCTTTGCGACGCATGGACCGATGAATACTACTACTATGTCGTTGCCGTACAGCCTGCGCAGATAGGCACTGTGAGTCTGAAGAGGGCTCGGTACAGGTGCCAGGGCTTTTATGTCTTCAGGGAAGTACTTCCTCACCAGCTGCACCACGGAAGGGCAGGCGGTCGATATGAACGGCGCATCGCCGTGATCTTCCATGTACATGTCGAGAGCCTGCGATACAAGAGCGGCTCCGATCGCTGTTTCTGATACTGCATGGAAGCCGAGCCTGTACAGAGCTCTGACGAAGTTGTCTTCATAACCTATGAATTCAGAAACAAAGGACGGAGCAAGTGATACGATGACTTTGCGCTTTGACAGGAAAGCCATCCTTACTCTGTCTGTATCGTTTCTTATTACCTTTACGGAGTTAGGGCACTCGTTGACACAGGTGCCGCAGAACGTGCAGCGGTCGTAAATGATCACCGCGTGCGCATCCTTTATCTGGATGGCCTTTACCGGGCAGTGCCTTACACAGCGGTAACAGTCGCGGCAGTTGTTGATCTCTGTATATATTGGATATTTCTCCACCGGTTTCCTCCCTCATTACGCAGCCTGATACTGCCGACAGCATCAGGCCTGCTGAACATAAAAAAAGTTCGCAAAGAAATTATACCATATCTGTTGATTACTCTGCACTCTTGGCTGTTCCTTGTGTTATAATAAACGAGAATTTTTGGGACAATGATCCGGAGGTAAATACATGGCATTTGCAACAGCTGAAGAATATAAGGATATGGCAGGCAACTTCATCCACGATATCATCAATGAAGACCTCGCCAGCGGAAAGCACAAAACGATCGTTACCAGATTCCCGCCGGAGCCTAACGGCTACCTGCACATCGGACACGCGAAGTCGCTGTGCCTCAATTTCGGCACTGCGCTCAAGTATGGCGGCCGCTGCAATCTGAGATACGATGACACAAACCCTACTAAGGAAGACATCGAATTCGTAAAGTCCATAGAGGCTGATGTAAACTGGCTCGGATTCCAGTGGGACGAGAAGCTCTGGGCATCAGATTACTTCGATACGATGTATGACGCTGCAGTAGAGCTCATAAAGCAGGGAAAGGCCTTTGTTTGCGAACTCACTCCGGACCAGATCCGCGAATACAGAGGAACTCTTACAAAGCCGGGCAAGGAAAGCCCTTACAGAAACAGGCCGATAGAGGAGAATCTTGAGCTCTTCGAAAAAATGAGAGCGGGCGAGTTTGCTGACGGAGAGGTATGCCTCAGGGCAAAGATCGATATGGCAAGCCCTAACATCAACATGAGAGACCCTGTTATCTACAGAGTCGTGCACGCTCCTCACCACAACACCGGAGATAAATGGTGCATCTATCCGATGTACGATTTCGCGCATCCTATCGAGGACGCCATCGAGGGCATCACGCACTCCATCTGCACACTCGAGTTCGAAGATCACAGACCTCTGTATGACTGGGTGGTAAGGGAAGTAGGCTGGTGGCCAAATCCTCCTCGCCAGATCGAATTTGCTCCTCTTAACGTAACAACGATGCTGATGAGCAAGAGATTCATCAGAAGACTTGTTGAAGAGGGCAAGGTAGAAGGCTGGGACGATCCTAGACTGTGCACGCTCGCTGCTGTACGCAGAAGAGGCTACACACCTGAAGCCATCCGCAAGTTCTGCAACGACATCGGCGTATCCAAGGCTGATTCGACCATCGACATCGCTCAGCTCGAGCAGTGCGTCAGAGAAGATCTGCAGCTCAAGGTGCCGGCTATCAATGTAGTAAAGAATCCGGTCAAGGTAGTTATCGACAACTATCCTGAGGACAAGATCGAGATGTGCACTGTTGAGAACAACAGCAAGGTGCCTGAGATGGGCACAAGAGAGATCCCGTTCGGAAAAGAACTCTGGGTGGACGGCGACGACTTCATGGAAGTTCCTGTGAAGAAGTACTTCAGACTCTTCCCGGGCAATGAAGTAAGATTCAAGGGCGCGTACTTCATCACCTGCAACGAGGTGGAGAAGGATGCAGACGGCAACATCGTCTGCCTGCACTGCACATACGACCCTGAGACACACAGCGGCAGCGGATTCGAGGGCCGCAAGGTGAAGGGTACTATCCACTTCGTAGAAGCAAGCACTGCGGTGAAGATCCGCATCAGAGAATACGGATATCTGATGAAAGAGGTCGAAGTGCTGAATGAAGAGACCGGCAAGATGGAGACGAAGCTCGAATTCGATCCTGAGTCGCTGAAGGAGACGTGGGGATACGCGGAGCCATCGGTGGCAGACGTCAAACCGGGAGAGAGATTCCAGTTCTTCCGAAAGGGCTACTACATAGCAGATTCTGAGCTCACAACAGATGACGAGAAGGTGTTCAACAGCATCGTAGGACTCAAGAGCAGCTGGAAGTAGACGGCAGCAACATCCTCGGCGGCCAGCGCCTTCGATTACAGCGAGAGCGTGCCTGACGGTATTATTACAGGATGCTCTATATTATCTGACTGATATATAGAAGGTGTATATTTCTTAAGATTCACGAAATATACACCTTTTTTTCTTATAATAGTTTTGCATATTTTGATAACTGTGTACAGGAGGAGTGCCATAGAGACGCTTTTAAACGGGATTCTGACTTTCTCGGAGAACAATCCTGAGATAGCTGCAAATATAACCACCGTGTTCCGGTGGATCTTTGTGGTGCTTGCGGCGTATATCCTTCTGATATCCATAGTGTCGCTTCTGTCCACCAGAGCGACACCTGAGATATGGGGCTATTTCATGGTTGAAGACGGCGGCAACTATCCGCTTACGCACTGGGAGAATGTGATAGGAAGGTCGAGGTCGACCGATATACGGATCCCTCTGCGCACCATTTCAAGCAACCACGCCCTTCTGGTGAGGCGGGCTGAAGATAAGTGGATGATCAAGGATCTTGGCTCCAGCAATGGGGTAAAGGTGAACGGGTATAAGCTGGATCCGGCAAAACGCTATATTATAAACCCGGGAGATCTCATCGAAATGGGCGGCACGAAGTCCACTATATCTCCTCCGAGCATCGAGGAGACACGCAACAACAGATTCATGCGCCGCCTTGACAAGGAGCCTGTTGCACCTTGGAAGATACTGCTCGCGATCACCGCGTTCCAGATCATGACGATAGTGCAGCTGGTCCTCAGCATGGGGTCTGAGATGACGGCTGCAGCCCTTTTGTGTATTGCGGTGCTGTCGGCCGTGATGTGGGCTTATGTGATGATCTTCAATACTATGGGCAGACGCGGCTTCGAGATGGAGATGATCGCGTTCTTCCTTTCTACTATCAATCTCGCTGTCACGGCTTCATCGGATCCGGATTCGGTGCCTAAAGAACTGATCGCCATTCTGCTGGGGCTGGCCCTGATGATATTCATGTGCGTTTATATGCGGGACATCAGCAGGCTGCGTAATATAAAACCATTTCTGATCGGGCTCTCTGTGGTGGCACTTATCATCAATCTGATTTTCGGAACGGCGAAATTCGGAGCTACCAACTGGATAAAAATAGGCGAGAGCGGTTCGATACAGCCGTCCGAGCTTGTAAAGCTGGCGTTCATACTCATTGGTGCCGGCACGCTTGAAGAGCTGTATGAGAAGCAGAATACATACATTTACGCTGCCTTCTCTCTCTTCTGTCTGGGCTGTCTGGCCATGATGAGTGACTTCGGTACGGCGCTTATCTTCTTTGCCACTTATCTCGTCGTTTCGTTCCTCAGAAGCGGAGACTTTTCGCGATTCATCCTTACCGGTGTCGCGGCCTTTGCGATGGGCCTGATCGTGTTGAGATTCAAACCATACATAGCTTCGAGGTTCGATGCATGGGGCCATGTGTGGGAACCGCAGTTCATGGACGATCTGGGATACCAGCAGACACGCACTATGTCATTTGGTGCGGGCGGAGGACTGCTCGGCCTCGGAGCCGGCAACGGATCTCTTAAATATGTGGGAGCATCGAATACCGACCTCGTCTTCGGTTTTGTAATGGAAGAGTGGGGCTTTATAATAGCCGTGCTCGCTGTGCTTTGCATAGCTACGCTTTCCGTATTCGCTGTCATGCACATAGTCGCCGGACGGTCGACCATTTACACCATACTCGCGTGCAGTGCCGCTACGATGTTCCTCGTGCAGACAATGCTGAACGTATTTGGCGCCATCGATCTCTTCCCGCTGACAGGAGTGACATTCCCGTTCGTATCTACAGGCGGCACGAGCCTGATGACCTCATGGGCGATGCTTGCGTACTTTAAGGCCGCGGACATGCGGCGTGACGCCAGCCTCGTGGTCAGAAAGGAGGATGATTAACCATGCGAAAACAGGAAAGAAGAGCGTGGATATGCCTCCTGCTGGTGCTTGTGCTTCTTGCCGGGATCGGCCTTTTCGGATACAGATTCGTTAGATTCGGCGGCAAGTGGGCAACATTTTACGGCAATACGCAGATATATACAGACGGCGCCATAAATCGCGGCACTATAACGGACCGCTATGGGGAGGAGCTCCTGAAGTGCACTCCGGACGGTTTTCAGTACAGCGAAGACTATGAGACCCGCGTAGCTACCGTACATGCGGTTGGCGACCCTCATGGAAATATATCTGACGGAGCCATATCCGTCTTCAGAAGTCAGCTAATCGGATACGACATACTAAACGGTACATATGACAATACGGCCAACGGCAAAAAAATAGCTCTTACGATCGATGCAAATGCCAATCGGACGGCCTATGAGGCTCTTGGCGGCCGAACAGGCACTGTCGGAGTATACAACTGGAAGACCGGTGAGATCGTGTGCATGGTAAGCACTCCTGCCTTCGATCCCGCTTATGAGCCCGAGGCATCGGCTGACGAAGAGAGCTCATATTTCTTCAACAATTTCCTGGACGGACTTCTTACACCGGGCTCGACTTTCAAGCTGGTCACATCTGCTGCCGTCATAGATAATATGCCTGACAGGGATTCCTTCAGCTTCGACTGCGACGGTGTAAACAAACTCGGTGATGGTGACGATTCCAGACTGACAGATGTGTCTGCGCATGGAGAGGTCGACTTCAGAGCTGCCCTCGCGCAGTCGTGCAACGGAGCTTTCGGAGCCCTTACCCGTGAAGTGGGGGCAAAAACAATGGCAAAGTATGCCCGGAAGGCTGGCCTGACCGAGCCTGTGAAGCTCGACGGTATAGAGACAGCCGCAGGCTCTTTCGACTTCCCGGACAATGACGATGTAAAGCTCAGCTGGGCAGGAGTAGGCCAGGCTGACGATCTTGTCAATCCCTGCGCCATGATGGTATACATGGGCGCGATCGCCAACGGCGGCGAACCGGTGCAGCCGACTCTCATCAAAAGCGCCACCTTCATCAAAGAACTGACGGGCGGCAAGAGTCTGGGCAGATACCTGGACAGCGATACTGCGGCAGAATTGAAGGATATGATGAAAAACAATGTTGTCGAAAACTACGGCGAGTGGAATTTCGAGGGCATGGACATGTATGCCAAGTCCGGAACGGCTGAGGTGGGCTCGTGGAATCCTGACGCGTGGTTCGTCGGATTTACAGCTGATGAAGATGCTCCGTATGCTTTCGTCGTATGGGTAAAGGACGGCGGCTTTGGGGCTGAGGCTGCGGCGCCTATCGCGGCACGCGTGATAAGGGCGCTCGGCTCATCGGGCGAATAGGAGAGAGCCTCATAGCTTTCAGACGCAGATAACAGATACAAAGCGGCGGCAGAGATGCCGCCGTTTTTATGGTATGACGGGCATGCTGTCAATCTGTGGTGAAAGTCCACAAGGGGCGTAGCCAACGACGAACCCTATAGCGACTCCCAAGGCTCAAATCGCGAGGTTTGGGCGAGAAGAAGGGATAGCGAAATCGTAGCCTGACGAACAGAAACCTAATACCAAGGCGCATACGGCGGATAAGCGGGCCAGAAGCCGTGAAGTCCAAAAGTTGGTCGTAACCCGTGTGTGTAAATTAGGCAGGTAGACGAGGAAAGATAGACGACTTATCCCGTGAGGTCTCACGGACGGAGAAATCCGCAGTAACAACGAACCGTGAGAAGTCAGCCAAGGTCATAGTAGTGATGAAGTCTCTGTAATGGAGATGGAGCGAAGGACCGAACAACCCAATAGTCAAATGGAACTCTCAAGGCAAGTATCCGTATCCGACGAGAGCCGAAGTAGCGAAGACGTAACGGAGTGAAAGGTTCACAGGAGGTAGGAGTGAGGATACGAGAGCGAAGGAAGGAAAGGAGCCAAATCTATGTCGCAACTCTTAGAGGAGATACTCTCAAGGGACAACATGATGCGAGCGTACAAGCGAGTGGCCGCAAACAAAGGCGCAAGCGGAGTGGACGGGATAACGACCGAAGAGGTCAAACAATATCTCGTAGAGAATTGGGAGAATATCCGCGAACAGATCCGAAACCGAAAGTACAAACCCTTGCCGGTACGCAGGGTGGAAATACCCAAACCGAACGGGGGAGTGCGTAATCTCGGGATACCGAGCGTGGTGGATAGAATCATTGAGCAGGCGATAGCGCAGAGACTGACGCCAATAGTGGAGCCACTATTCAGTGACTACAGCTACGGCTTCAGACCGAAACGCAAAGCACAGCAAGCAGTCATCAAGCTACTTGAATACCTCAATGACGGATACACATACATCGTGGACATCGACCTCGAGAAGTTCTTCGACAACGTTCCACAGGACAAACTCATGTACCTTGTACACGGGATAATCGATGACGGAGATACGGAATCACTTATCCACAAATACCTCAAAGCAGGTGTGATGATACAGGGAAGGTATGAGGCAACGGAGAAGGGAACACCGCAAGGCGGTAACCTTTCACCGCTCTTGTCTAACATTATGCTCAACGAACTGGATAAGGAACTCGAATCAAGAGGATTGCACTTCGTGAGATATGCGGACGACTGTGTCATCGCAGTTGGGAGTAGTGCAGCCGCGAACAGAGTCATGCATACAATAACGAAGTGGATAGAGAAGAAACTCGGACTGAAGGTCAACATGACCAAGACGAAAGTCACAAGACCGAGCAACCTCAAATACCTCGGCTTCGGATTCTGGAAAGACAGCAAAGATGGGCAATGGAAGGCAAGACCTCATCAGGACTCAGTGGAAAGATTCAAGCGCAAACTCAAGAACCTCACCGATAGAAGTTGGCCAATCAGCATGGATGACAGAATCAAGAAGCTCAATGCAGTCATCCGTGGATGGATTAACTACTACAGGATGGGAAGCATGAAGCAAACACTTATACGAATCGACAAGCATCTGAGGAACCGCATGAGAATCGTCATATGGAAGCAATGGAAGAAGAGTGAAAAGCGATATTGGGGACTGCGCAAACTCGGGGCACCCGAGTGGATGGCAAAGCAGTCAGTAGGATTTGGAGACCACTACCAAGCGGTCGCAAAGACAACGGGACTGCGCCTCATCAGCAAAGAAATCCTCGCAAGGCGAGGACTTCTCAGCTGTGTAGATTATTATTTATTGGGTTGAACCGCCGTATGCCGAACGGCACGTACGGTGGTGTGAGAGGGGCTACGAGTTAGCCCCTACTCGATTCTGCATTGCGCGCCGGCTTGCGATCCAGGCATCCGCGCGCATGCGCTTCCACCCCGCGGCGCCTGCTCACTTTTGGCCGTCCGCGCTAACACGGGAGCCCGCCCGGCACCGGCACCATTCCTCCGTAACTGACCCTTTTCAGTGCGCCCTCCTCACATATATACAGATCATCAGCCAGTATGTCACGCTCTTCCACAACAGATCGGTTTGCAGACCGCACCAGGTCAGCCAGTTGCTTCGGATCCTGGTCATCGGCCGCGATCAGGATGAGCTCATGAACAGAAGATGGCAGCACATAAAAATCACCATCAAGCAGCTCCCGGAGGCGGTCGATTACGCCCGGATAAAACAGAGCGCCGGCGCCCCAGAAAAACCTTGTATTGGTAAGCACATAGGCAGGCCCTGTATCGGCCGGCGCTCTGCCGCTCCGGCTGTCAAGAAGATTGACGCAGCCTGTAGGATAGCGGGTGGCCGATTCGGCAAGATCCTGCAGCACAGCCGGGAATTGTTCCGCAGTGTTTTTAATGGCCATGTCAAAAAGCTCATCTGCTGTCACTTTGAAATCCTTGAGCAGGGCATTCGTAATGACTGCGCCGTATTCTCCATGGCCTGCCTCAGCGATAAACACGAATCCGCAGCCCAGCTCCCTGTGAGGGATCCCCTTCAGATATTCCCTGTTGCGCCCTTTATTCAGAAGCCGCACTCTCAGATTAGCGGTGTCGTAGATAATATCAAGCGATCCCTTTGCCATCTCGTCCGCCATCCCCATGCTGCGGACCGCAGCCTCCACGACCTCATGGGAGAGGTCAGAAATAGGAGTTCCTTCCTTATACGCTTTATAAAAATCCTCCACATAGAAAGTCGGGGCGCAAAGAGAGCCTTCCTTTCTGAACAAGAGGCCGTTCAGAACTCCTCTCTGAGCCTTATTGACCTTCCGCTCCTCGATCATCATATCGAAGGGGCCGGATTCACACAGAGTGTTGCGGCAGTCTGAAATAAACTCCTGCTTAAAACCCATTAGATCCAACATATCTATCTCCTTTCCTTTGATCTGTCAAAAATAGGTTGTGTACTGTTTCCTTGTATTAGTGAAACTAAGATAATGACGCCAGAGGCTTAAGTTTTCAGTTATGTAAAATAGGTCATATTACGCTTGATATACATAACGGTTTTTTTCAGTTGTGTAGAACTGATCAAAAATTGCCTAACATACATAACGAAATATTTTCGGTTGTGTAAAATGAATCGAAATATGCTTAATTCACATAACGAAAGCACGTCGGATTGTGTATTTTTTGACTGAATCGTGTTACCTGCAATAACAATTACGCAGTTTAGCAGGCCTGCGTTGTGTAGTTATTGCGACCTTTCTTTGTACGACAACAACTAAAGGCTTTGGCGACTCACCTAATTGTGGTGCTGTTCAGAATAGCGGGATTTACTACACAATTATTGCTGAATCCCTTCATATCTGACTCGCCGGAAAATGATATCTTTGATAGGACGGTCATCAAATCCTCCGTTAGGAGAATCAAAAGTGAAGAAAACGTCCCTTTCCGGAATGTAATTATTGAGCCAGTACTTATAAACCGATTCGTTGAATTTATCTCTATATGAGGGAGAGCTCATCATGCCCTGGTGCTCTATAAAGATGACGGTTTTATAATCTCTTTCGGACAGTATTGTGAAATCTGGAAGCAAAAGAGAGCGCTTGCCGTTGAAAGTGATACGAAGCGGGCACTCATACACAAAAGTGACGCCCATTTCCAGGAGATAGTTATATATATCGGCCTCAGATTTTGAGCGCACCATAGTCCTGTCATGCGTCGGATGTATCAGGTCCTCAGGTTTGTAAGGTGGAAATGAAGCTTTATAGTTCTCCACGCTTTCCTTCCATTTCTCAGCAGTTTCTGAAGCGAATGAGCCGAGCCCTATTGCAGCATTTCGGTACATTTTGGGAAGCGCCGCATTGATATCATCGTATGTAACTGCGATGCTGCTGTTTATAAATTTTTCCACAACTGAGATTTCGCGCATCAGCTTCTTTGTTGATAATGACAGGTAGCGGGCCTCCTTGATCTTATTCACCTCTGAGTGTTTATCCGAGCCAATATATTTATACGTTCCTGTCTCCGGAATATAGACCGCATAGTAATTGACATTATTCTTGGTCTGCGTAATTTTAAGCTGTTTTGTCTCATAGCCCGGGAGCTGATCCAGCCGGTGCTGTTCATTCAGACACCGTGTCCGAAGCTCGCTGCGGTATGAGTTGAGGGTGGAGCGAATGTATTCATTCATGATGGAGCCTCACTTTTTGTAATTTCGATAAGTAACAATTGTTTAGCAGAATCAGCAGGAACTGCTGCCTGCCGCAGCAGGTGCCCTGACTCCCGCATATGCGACGATCCGAAGACCGTACTATGAGGAATGACAGCTGTGCCTGCGCCTGTAAGATCCCCCTGAGATAACAACTTGGCCTGCGCTTCAAAATCATCCTGAGGTAACAGCATGGTCTGTGCGTTGTAAAACCATTCTGGGAATGGCAGCCCGGCCTGCGCATGAAAGGCGGGCTGCCTGCTGGGGGATAAAGCCAACTATTTAAATAGAGTTGTGCTGTGCGCTTACAGTAATCCAAACGGCCGCAGCCGGTCAAACTTCAGAAAAGAACAGGATTTGGCCAGCAAAGGCAGGGGCTGCGGCCCTCTTTCGAACAGGCGCCGTGAGTTTTATGTCGAAAATAGTGCAAAAAATGTCGGAAAAAGGTGTGCGCAAAGGCTTAAAAATGCTTGAAGTGACATGCTTATGACTGTAAAATATGGAGCACCATAAAGGAGGGCGGGGCGCTCAGACAGTGACAGCGCCCGCAGTTATGGCACAACTAAAGCTGAAAAGGAGATCGTTTTTTATATGATCGATGAATATATAAAGGCTCTGAAGGCCGGTGAAAAAGAATATAAGGCAAGGCTTGCGGCGGGGGAGTATCCGTATCTGCCTTCGTTCGATGACGTGTGCCCTGAGAACAGCACGCTTAACCAGAGGCACATCGGACTGGAGGAGATCCCGATCGAGCTGATCGCCGGCACAAAGACACGCGCCAGGCAGAATTCGTTCGCGCCGGGCTTCATGCCTCTGCTCGATGTCGATACGGAGTTTGCTGCGAAGTGGAGCAATCTGTATCAGGCGCAGCTCAGCGAAGGATTCAACAGCCCTATAAAGGTCTACGAGTACCTGCACAGGTTTTACGTGCAGGAGGGCAACAAACGCGTATCGGTGAGCCGCTTTCTTGAGATGCCGTCAATCACGGCCGATGTTACCCGCATCATGCCGGCGCCTGAAGTGCTGACAGAGAATCCGGTCTATAAGGAATTCCTGGACT
>Ga0256407_10003511_pt1 | contig 27745 bp, 16 predicted proteins | sample RumenRJG_04DNA_FD_193489 | JGI IMG/M metagenome (GOLD analysis project Ga0256407, IMG submission 193489) | Bovine rumen microbial communities from Lethbridge, Alberta, Canada - RJG_04 | ecosystem: Host-associated > Mammals > Digestive system > Stomach > Rumen | place: Canada: Alberta... | reverse complement strand
TGACTTTCCGAGTCGATCAGGGAAATCGCCTCGGAAATCCCGCGTTCCGCGGGACACGCCTTTCGCTGTCGCGAAAGCCTGGTCGAGTACGGTTATCGAATTTCTGATGAAATTCGATAACCTATAACTGATTTAAAGCTTCATCAATATATCATTGCTCCTCTGGATGAATTTTGTCATCTCATCCGGGGAAAGCTGCTTGTTCGAAAGCAGGGCCAGGTCATAGAGCTGCTGGGAGATAAGCTTTGAAGCCTCGCTTTCGGGATCCTCCATCACCTTCTTCACAAGGGGATGTCCTGCATTCAGGATGAGGGTCTCGCCCTCGGCATCCTTGAACATGTCACCCATGTCCCCTCCCATGGAATACATCTTCATCATATCCTGCATCCTGCGGGATTCCTCGGAGGTGGTGATCATGGAAGCCACCTTTTTGTTCTTAAGCTTATCCAACTTCACCGAAAGCTTATCCTTTTTAAGGGTCTTGCGAAGCTTCTTCTGAAGCTCCTCGGACTTTTCCTTAAATTCCTCGATCTCCTTCTTTGAGGCCTTGGACCGCATGGAATCCTCAACCTCCGCATCGATCCTTAAGAACTTCACACCCTCGTTCTTGCCCTCAAGCTGCTGGATGAAGGGCTGGTCGATATTGTGGGTAAGAACCACCGCAGTCATCTTTGAAGCCTTGAACATGTTGATGTACTGGCTCTGCTGGACGGGATCCGTCACATAGTAGACCTTCTTTTCCTTCTTTTCCTTCTTTTCGGCCTCCTCTTCCTTAACAGGCTCACCGTTTTCATCAAGGACCTCTCCCTCAACCTTCTCGGGGGCATCCTCCGCTACCGCATCTTCCGTTGAAGCATCGGTCTTTTCATCCGAATCCTTATCAGCGGATCCCTCTTCTGAAGCCGCCCCGGACTCTCCTTCGGTTTTTGCGGACTCTTCCGAACCTTCCGCCTTCTCCTCCGCTTCCTCATCCTCCGTGTCAATGGGCTTAACCTCAAGGCACTCAGGCAGGGTGGTATATTTATCGTAGATATCCTTAAAGAGGATGTAGTCGTTTATCTTCTCGGCAAATTTGTCGTTCCTTAAAACACCGTACTTAACGAAGGGAGAAATGTCATCCCAGTATTTTTCGTAGTTTTCCCTGTCTGTCTTGCAAAGTCCCGAAAGCTTTTCAGCCACCTTCTTGGTGATGTAGTCCGAGATCTTTGTAACAAAGCCGTCGTTCTGCAGGGCGCTCCTTGAAACGTTAAGGGGCAGGTCGGGACAGTCGATGACACCCTTTAAGAGCATAAGGAACTCGGGAATGACCTCCTTGATGTTATCCGCGATGAAGACCTGGTTGTTGTAAAGCTTGATAACCCCTTCGATGGACTCGTATTCGATGTTGATCTTGGGGAAATAAAGGATACCCTTAAGGTTAAAGGGATAGTCCATGTTAAGGTGTATCCAGAAAAGGGGTTCCCGGTAGTCCCTGAAGACCTTGCGGTAAAACTCCTTATATTCCTCGTCCGTGCAGTCCTTTGGTGTCTTTGCCCAGAGGGGATGAATGTCATTAACAGGCTTAGGCGGCTCGGGAGGGATCTCCTTTCCGTCATCATCCTTCTTAGGCTCGGGATCCTTTGCGTTCACATTCTTAAGATAGATCTCCGTGGGCATGAAGGAGCAGTATTTTTCAAGAACCTCGCGGACTGTATATTCATTGCAGTACTTAAGGCAGTCGCTGTTTATGTGAAGGGTGATCTTCGTTCCCACCTTGTCACGGTCTCCCGTCTTCATCTCAAAGGCGGTCCCGTCCTCCTGGCACTCCCAGTGCACGGCCTCGGCATCCTTTTTATAGGAAAGAGTGTCGATCTCAACCTTGTCCGAAACCATGAAGGCCGAGTAAAAGCCCAGTCCGAAGTGACCGATGATCTGATCCGCATCGGACTTGTCCTTATATTTTTCGATAAAGTCCGTCGCACCGGAAAATGCGATCTGGTTAATGTACTCATCCACCTCGTCGGCGGTCATTCCCAGACCGTTGTCCACGAAGGTCAGGGTCTTGTTCTTATCATCGCATAATACATCGATCCTGCCCTTTAAGAGAGCTCCCTCGCTTCCGTCCGTTTCCGAAGCCGGAGCCTCGTATTCACCCATCATCTCCAGCTTCTTGAGCTTGGTTATGGCGTCGCACCCGTTTGAGATCAGCTCTCTTATGAAGATGTCCTGATCCGAATACATCCATTTCTTGATTATCGGGAATATATTTTCGCTCGATATCGAAAGATTGCCTTTTTTATCAGTCATTATTTATAACACTTCCTTTCTGAAAAATCTTGTTCTTTCATCATTCTAAGACCGGTAAAGTCAAAAGTCAACAAAAAATTAGCACTCAATTTAAATGAGTGCTAATAAACGTTACTGTTCAGTGGTCAACCAGACCACGTAAGCAGTAACGGGTTCGGCACATGAGAATTGCCTTCGGCGGAGGTGTCCGAACCTGCTAAATTTACATATTTGCCCGTAGCTACTCGACTCCATCAGCATGCCTTGTCGCTCGTGGCTCGGGACTGAACAGTAACTAATAAACTTCCATGAACCCGGGAAAAACTTCCTTTTTTCTTCCCCTGTTTTCGTCGGTATATTTCCTCTTAAAGCGCCTGTAAAGCCCGTAAATACACTATTTTCGTTCAAGCAAACAAACAGTCTCCACATGGTTTCTCTGACAGAACCGGCTTCTGTGTTCGTTGACGGCGAAACAGACTGCGGTCAGATCATCAGCAGGAAAAAGAAAATAATCCGCTTTTTACGGAATCGATTATGGACCTGGCATCAGCTCCGCTAATATCAAGCCCTGTGGCTTTGATCAGCCTGAATTCGGGAATACCGTAAAAGCTCTGTGCCAGTGCTTTGACATATCCGGCTCCGAATTCTTCAGGGAAGTAATTCCCTCCGGCAGTTGTGACATATGTCAGACATTTTGCCCTGCACAGGCCGACGGGAATTCCTTCCGGCGTGTAGTAAAAAGTGACCCCCCGGACATTGATCTGCTCGAAATACTGCTTTAATACCGCCGGAAAGGACAGATCCCAAAAGGGTGCTGCAATTACGATATTATCCGCCTCGGCAAATTGCTTTGGCAGGTTAAACACAGGATCACTGAAATCCCGGTCATCGATCAGCCGGTCACGCCGGTTGAGGAAATCTTCATCGACGATCGGGAAGCTGATGGAATTCAGATATAATTCCTCATAAGGTTCGTTCAATTTTGACAGCAGATGATCTGCCAGGTCTTTCGTTCTGGATTCTTTCCTGACACATGCGTTGATAAATAAAACCATCATGATCCTCCTTCAGCCTTGCGGACAGGCTTTGCTTAAATGCGGTTACATGTTTCTTCTGCTGCTTATTTTAATGTTTCTCCGTCCCGGCAGCAACGGCAAATTGAAAAACAACTGACAAAACAGAGACTATATCGTATAATCATACATAGTAACTCATAATCTGCTATTCAATCAGCAAGCTGTTTCGCTGTCGCCTGTATTTAACAGCATTCCAAAAAGGACATCCGGCAGCATCAAACAGAAACCGTACCTGACAGGGCTTTGGCGTGCCCTGCTTAAATGCGGAGTTCCTGAGTGCATTTAAGCTTTTGGAGGCAGGAAGCCAAAACCCTGTAGTTTTAACAAAGGAGGCATAACTGATGGAAATTGTTAAAGTAAAAAGGGAAGAAATAATTTACTTTTCCGGTCTTGCCCCTGTCGAAGCCCTCGGGATCTTGACCCTGCCCAACGCCGCAGCCATAGGCGCCGTTGAAGGAAAGGACGCGGCAGGACTCCTGATCTTCACCAGACAGGGAAAGGAAAGTATAACCATCGAATGGCTTTATGTTGATGAAAAGTTCCGGGGAATGGGGGCAGGCTCCATGCTCATGGAAAAGATCTTCGACATAGCGGAAAAGCTCAGGGTAAAAAGAGTCTGTGCAAGGCTGAACCAGGATGAGAATTTCGAGGCCTGCCAGCTCTACCTCATCCAGTGGGGTTTTTCCTGGATGCAGACCCTGCCCGGGGAATGGAACCTGACCGCAAAGGAGCTCTTCAGCCTCCCCTTCGCAAGAAAAGTTCTGAAGATGGACGCTGATGTTCCCGACATCCTGCCCCTGTCAGAGATAAACAAAAAAGATCTGGCAAAGGCAGTCAAAGAAGCGGAAAAAGAGGGCACATCCATCCTCTATGATGTTGCAGGGGATTATAAAAGCCTGGATCCCAATATGTCCGTTGTATACTCCAAGGGCGGAAAGATCTGCGGAATGTTCCTGATCCACAGGAAGGGTGGAATCCTCTACCCCGCAGCCCTCTGGGCAAAGGACATGGACCAGGCCATCATCTCAGCCCTCTTTGCAGGCTGCCTGAAATCCGGTTCAAAAAACCTTAAGGATAAGGACACCATAAGGATCACGGCAACAAGCACCGGTCTTTATGACTTTGAAAAAAAGCTCCTGTCCGGCATCAGCGAAAAAACCGTCTATATGATGCAGGCTCCTTCGGATATGCTTAAAAAAGCCGAACAGGAACCCGTAAGCATAAAAGACCTGTTCATGCCCAAAGACATACCCACCTCCGGCTTTGCCGCTGTGGATTTTGAAGTAAGGTAAAGACCGTTGTGCATGACACCGCAAAAACGGACAGCCGACCGGTTTTAACAGATATAATCAGGATTTACAAGGAGGTCCTTTTATGGATTGGAAAACAAAAGTAACACAGGAAAATGTGTCAACCTATAACCCCTTAAAATATTCGGAAGAAGAGATGTCCTACTCAAAGATATCCGACCAGAGCCAGTCAGCTCTGGATGAAAGGGCTCTCTCACTGGAGCAGGAGCTTAACTCCATGAAGCTGGGAAACATTGAGGGACAGTTAAATGACCCGGTTCCCTACTCGGCAAGGGTGGAAAAAACAAAGGAGCTGTCCAGAACCCGGGCATCCTCCCTTTCAAAAACCTGGAAGATCTTCGGAAACAGCAAGGAAATGGATGCAGTCATAAAAAACGTGAACGGACTTAACTCCATCCTTGAAGCCGAAATTCCCAGAACCACAGACGGAAGGATAGATGCAGATATCTTAAAGCAGCGCCACTTAAAGGGCTATGAAGCTGCCCTCAATGCCTGCCAGTACTATCTGGATGTAAAAACTCCCAAATACGGCTGGACGATAAAGCGCTACCGCCGCGTGGAGGCCATGAAGGCCACACTTGAAAAGGAAAGAGAGCTTCTGGAGGTGGTGATCTCCAACATAGCCGACCAGAAATACACAAAGGAGGAGCTTCAGAACATTCAGACTCCCAGGGATCTTTTAAGCATGGTCCGTTCCGTTAAAGTTGAGGGTGAGGCTGAGCTCCAGATGGAAGGAAACTCCACCGATGTCTACAGGGTAAAGCTAACCATAAACGGCAAGGAGGGCTGGTACTATTTCAAGCAGAACTTAAAGCCCGTCAGTGACGACCTTCCCGGCTTTGTCACAAGACGCTTAAGGCAGCTTTCGAACAGTCAGGCTCACATCGGGGATAAAAAGGGCGAGGAAGCCAGGCTTTTCGGAAAGATCGACCAGACGGATTATGAGCTGGGAACCCGGTTCCTGAACGGAATGCAGACAGCCATAAACAGGGTTTCAGACAGCGTAAAGGACACAAAGGAGCTTAACAAAAGGCTTCTTTCCTTCCTGGGTCACGATTTTGACACCCTCTTTAAGAAGCTTGATGAATATAATGCCCTTGCAGACCAAACCGAAAGAGAGCGTTTCTCTTTAATGGCACAGATCAACTCCGCCAGGGCAAACAACAATGCAGCAGCCCTGCAGGCATATGAAAACCAGTTAAAAAGCTTAAAGCCCATGCAAAAGCTAACTGAATATGACTGGCTGGTCAGGCTTTCAAAGGATAAGACAAACCCCTTAGGGATCACCCTCAGAAAGGATGCAAACCTTTTTGCCGTCTTAAAGGAGATGTCGGAATCCCAGGACAACCTTGCCACCACACAGGGAGGCAACAACCGCATCCGCAGGTTCTTTACAAGAACCCTTGGCAAGGAGATCGAGGCCTACGGACAGCAGAAGGAGCGAAGCAACACCTCAAACAATGAGGTCATGGCCAAGAACAACACCGCAACCTACCGCATGGCCAATCTCTTCCACTTTGATGACGTTGTCACCTCCTCGGAAAGCGCCGTAGTGGATATCAAGCTTGCAGGAGCCGAAAAATCCGACCATGTCACCGGAACCATCTCTGTTGAGGCCCCGGGACTTGAAATGCTCCGCCTGGTTGAGATCGCCGAGCAGCAGAACAAAAAGATCCACTACTCACCAAAGGCCATAAGACAGCTCATCAGGCTCCAGATGTTCGACACTACCTGCATGCAGACAGACCGCCACTGGAGAAACTTCAAATGCATGACAAAGCCTGATCTTAGAAACTGGGACGGCTCTGCCCCCCTTGACCAGGACATAGTCATCGAAAGCATCGGCTCCTATGACCACGATATGTCCTTCGGAAATGTCCTTTTAAAGGATGCCTTTAAGGACAAAAACAACCCTGACGGACCCTCTGTCAAAAACGGCATGCTCCCGCCCATCATCAGAAAGATAAAGAGCATAGGGGCGGAAAGCTCTTATTACAGAAACAGGATAGTCGGAGAGATCGATCTTTCCCTCTTTGACAAGATGCAGATGCCCCTGCCCCAGAAGGGAAGCGGATATGCCAAAAAGCATGCAAGAAACAGCAGTCTGGGAAACTACCTCTTCAGAAGCATACCCGTTGATGAGCTGGGAGTGGATTATAAGACCCTGCCCAAAAAGGTCATTCAGACAGAAGACGGAAATAAGACCTTCTACGAATATAAGGGACTGCTTTTGGAGCACTCTCACAATGAACTCTATGAGTGCGACGAAAACGGAAACAAGATCGGCTATAATATCCTTGACAAGCTCGCCTACTCCGAGCGGGGTCTGGGTCTTGATTACATGACCAACCGCTTTGAAAGAACAAAGGAGATGCTGCAGACTTCAAAGATGCTGATCGGCGGCACGCCGGTTCCCAAAGAGCTGATAGATAGTATCGAGGAAGACTGCGGGATAATAGGAAACTACATAAAGATAGAATCCGAGGGTTTTAAGCCATCCACAGCAAAGCGCCTTTCAGAGCTTAAAAATGAAGAAAAGGTTGAGGTTCTTGCCGCTGCCATGAGGCTTCACAATTCCTTAAGCCAGATAGACGTAACGGACAACGCATTCGAAAAGGAGCACATAGAACACGGAACCGACTACATGGGCTTCAGGATAAGGGCCGTGATCTTCTACTTAAAGCAGGAGCTTGACTGCATGGAACCGGCAGAGCGGAATTCCCTCCTTACGGACGTTAAGGCAAAGGTCATCGAAAACAGCATGAAAAAGAAGAAGAAAGACGAGGACGGGGATAAGGAAGAGGAAAAGAACAACGACGGATATATCGAGGTTCCCACCATGCTCCATATGGATGAAAAGGCCTATCTTGACATCTGCGACATGAGGGACAGGTTCGATACCGATATACGCTATGCCCTTCAGGACCTGGGCTGGGACGAGGAAAAGATAGCCGCATATAAGACAAGGATCAGTGAACAGATCGAGCAGATCCACAAGTGCAGGGATATGGCCACAGTCATTCTTGAAAAGAAGTATCCGAATGTGGATGATCCCCTGAGGCATTTCTTCCTGAAGGAGGAGGACTACGCCCACATCACCGATATCCGTGACATTGCCTGGGATCCCGGAATGTCCTATTTTGCAACCGAGGATGAGAACTTCCTGATGTCAGATGAGACCTTCTCCTCCTTCCTGACCAATGACGAAAAGAAGGCCAGGCTTGAGAACACCAACAACCACCGTAAGGTAGAGCGTCTTCACGGCTTAAAGCAGGATATGAAGACCTACAACACCATGATAGACGGCGTGGTTAAGGCATCGTAAAATACTCCCGGAAAAAAGCCCCGGCAGCTGTCCTTAAAAAGACAGCCGCCGGGGCTTTCGTATATAAAAAACAAACTCCTCTGCCGAATCTCAGGCTCTCATGGCTTCCGCCAGAGCCTTAAACTTCTCATCATCCTTAGCCTTCCTTGCAGACTTTATGGTTATCATGGGTTCAACCACCGTGATGTCCTTCATGGCATCAAAATATTCCTTCATCTTCTTTCCCGCGGCAGGAGCCCAGGAGCCGTTCTCGATGATCCCCACCTTCCTCTTCTGGAAATTCTTGATCTTAAGGTGGTGCAGAAGATCGTTCATGGCCGGGAAGATCTCCAGGTCATAGGTTGAAGAGGCCACGATCATCCTGTCATATAAAAAGGCCTGCTCAACAGCCTCCGTCACATCCTCCTCCGTAAGATCCATGGTAACTACAGTCTCCCCCATAGCCTCCAGCTCTTTGGCAAACTGAAGGACTGCCCTCTTCGTGTTTCCGTGGATGGAGGCATAAGGCATGAAGATCCCGGTCCTGTCGGGCTCATAGGAGGTCCAGGTTTCATATTTATTCATGATAAGATCGATGTCGGTCTTATGAACCGGTCCGTGAAGAGGGGCAACAACCTTAATATCCAGGGTCCTTGCCTTTTTCAAAAGAGCATTTGCAGAAGCCCCGTGCTTGCCGACGATATTGAAGTAGTAGTGGCTGGCATCGGCGATCCACTCCTCATTATTCTCAAGAGCCGAAAAGGTACCGAAGGCATCAGCCGAAAAAAGCACCTTTTCACTCTGCTCGTAGCTGACTAAAACCTCGGGCCAGTGAACCATGGGAGCCGTGAAAAACTGCAGGGTGTGCTTACCCAAAGGCAGTGTGTCTCCCTCGTTGACAGCCATAAAGGAGGCTGAAAAATCAGTCTCAAAGAACTGGTTTAAGATGACTCCCGCCAAAGCGCTTCCCACGATCTTCATGTCGGGATACATCTTAGCCAGTCTTTCAACATTTTCCGAATGATCCGGCTCCATGTGATGGACCACGAGATAGTCCGGTTTCCTGTCCTTAAGCACCTCCTTAAGGTTATCAAAGAACTGGTCCGTTCCCCTTTCATCCACCGTATCCAGGATAGCCACCTTTTCATCCAGGATCACAAATGAATTGTAGGAAATGCCCTCCGTGGGATACTGGCTTTCAAAGGTCTCAAGCTCCGGGTCGTCTGCTCCCACAAAAATTATGTCGTCGGAAATCTCAACTCTGCTCTTATCGTACATACCCTGTCTCCTTTCAAAAACTCAACTGTTTTCCTCGACAACCTCCCTTAAGATGTGGTAGGTGTCCTTATATATATTCTGTCTTCCGTCCGAAAGCAGATACTCTATATCCCTGTAAAAATCCCTGTTTTCGAAGAGTCCCACGATCAGGGGATTATAGCGCTTTCCGCTTCCTTCCTTAAGTTCCGTCACAAAGTCCTCCAGGGTCTTTCCCCGGTTGTAGCTCCTGCCCACGGAATCCGTGGCCGCATCCATGCAGTCTGCCACACAGACTATGTCGATGACCGTCTTGACCGGGCTTTTTGAGGTATCAAAGTCCTCAGGGTACCCCTTTGAATCATCGAACCACCTGTGGTGGCCTCTGGCCACATCGGCATATTCCCTGGTGGAATCGTATTTTTCCATCATGGAAGCTCCCAGGCTGCTGTGCTGGCTGATTATCCTGAATTCATTTTCAAAAAGATCCCTGCCGTAGATGAAAATGGTGTCGATCATGGGTATCTTTCCGAAATCGTGGCAAAGCCCGGCCTGATAGCAGTATTCCAGAGCCTCTCCCCTGGTCATATCTTTGAAATAGTCCCCGAAGCTTTCAGGAGAATGGCTGTAAAGGTGGGTGGCAATGCACCTTGAAAGAAGGGCCACCATCCTGGAATGCACATAGGTGGGCGGATGAAAGGCCGCAAGGGACCTTAAGCACATCTCCTTAAAGCTTAAGCTTCCCGGCTCTTCGATAAAATGCCTGAGTATTCCCGAAAAATATTCAAGGAGGGCCGTAAGCGTGCCGCTGTTTGGCATGAAAAAGGCATAGGCACAGAAATTCCTGTAGAGAGTCCTTAAGGTATACCTGTCCTTTTCGCTTAAGGGATCCTTTCCGAAGGAAAGAATGTAGTCAAGGGGCATCTTAAGATTAAGATAGAGGTTATCGAAATCATATGCCTTTTCATCCCTTGTCAGATAGAGGGTGTAAAGCTCCTTCCTGAATTCCTCCGGGGTGATGTGTCCCGCATTAAAGGATGCCCTCAGGTAATTTCCCTTAACATAGCTTTGACGGGCAAGCTTGCTGTAGTGGGGCGGGTTGGACTCCCAGAGCTTGTAGTATTTTTTCTGCATCTGCTCTATCTCGTCCAGCATATCCCTGGGGAGCTTAAGGCCGTAAAGGCTGTCCTCTATATTTCCGAAGTTTTCAAGAGTCCTGAAATAAAAAGCGTTCCAGTCATAGTCCTCGGCAGCCTTCCTGTAGAAGTCATCCTCATAGATCTCAAGGGCCTTCTTAAGGATATTTATCCGCTTTTCGGCCATTTCAACCGTCATTCCCGAAGCCGTCTCATAAAAGACGTTGGCATAGCGGGAGCAGGTGAGAACCAGTCCCTTTTCGTGGTCGGGAAGGGCCTTAAACTTCTCATGGTCCAGGAACTCATTCATCTTTTCGCAGACCGAAAGCCCTCTTTCCCTGTAGGAGGCGCTTATGGAAAGATCCGTAAAGATCCGGCTTGTCATGTAAAGAAGGGTGTAGCAGGAGGTGATCTCCTGATAGAGCTGGCGTACGTAGTAGGCATGATCCTTCTTTAAGGTGGAATCCTCAAGAAGCCTTCCCGTCAGAAGATACATCATGGAAACATCCAGGTTTTCAAGCTCTTCGCTGTTAAGCAGATCCTCGCTGAACTTCTGGATGGCGGCCGAATCCTCATCCGTCAGGAGGTCTTCCGATCCGATGACAGGCATAAGGACGTTCTTAAGGGCACTCTTGTTCTTCTTTGCAAGAGCGCCGATCTTCCTGAAATTCTCCTTAAGGTATCCGCTGTACTGGCCCGGCTCGGTAAAGCCGATGATGTTCGGAGAAGAAAGCTTCCTGATGGCAGACATTCTTTCAACGTACTCATCAAGCTCCTTTCCCAGCCCCCCGTCGTCTGTGTCCCCTAAGCCGTAGATCCCGGCATATTTTTTCTCAAGATAGTCCATGTAGGCATCGGGAGAAAGGTCTTTGCCTGTGATGTCCCTGATCCAGTCAGCCGGTTCGAGAAGATCCGCCTTTTTGAACACCTTCTCCTTCATCCAGTCGTTGATGGTTAAAAAGTCCCCCTTTCTGAGGCACTCATCAGGGTCCAGGTCTTCCTTCATCCTCTCGTAATACATGGCTCCGTAGAAATTCCCCATGCTGTAGACGGGAAAATACCCGAAGTCCGAGGTCCACTGCACATCCTGAAGGATGCCGTCACAGTCGTTTGAGGGTCTGATCCCCAGATACTTCTTATATTTATCGTTCCAGGCAGAAGGGAGATCCTTTACCTTAAGCCCTTTCGTGAAGATATCCTTTTCCAACTCATATCTGATAAGGATATGAAGGGAATAGGTCACCTCATCGGCATCGACCCTGATAAGCGAGGGTCTGACAAGGTTTACGGCCTCATAGAGCTCCCTTTCCGAAACATCATACAAAGCCTCCGGGAAAAACTGCTTAAGCCTGGGATAGATAAAGCTTATGAAGGCCTCCGACCGGCCCAGGATGTTTTCATAGAATCTTGAAACGGACTCATGCATACCCAGGGTCTTGTTATCATAGATATAATACTCATTGTCCACCCCGGGGGTCATAAGCTCAAAAAGGGCATGGCCGCACTCATGGAGAACGGTATATATGCTTGAAAGGAAGGAATCCGGGAGGTAGCTTGTGGTAAGCCTCACATCATCCGCCTCGATCCTTGTGGTAAAGCCGTGCCTTGAGACGGCAAGGGCAGACCTTTCGGGATCCAGCCCCAGCAGATCCTTTATAAAAACGGCCGCCTCTCTCTGGTGATCCTCGCTCACCTGCCGGTAGAGAAAATCCGTCCGGATCTTCCTGCCTCCTTTTTTGATGGAATCAATAAGCTTAAGGAGCCTGTCCCTAATGGCACCAAAGCACTCATCCAGTTTTTCTGTGGTAAGTCCCCTGTCATAGCGGTCAAGGAGCACGTCGTAGTCGTTCTTAAAGTGCTGCATTTCCTCCGGAGTCTTTTCCCTCCTCGACGCCCTTTCCCTGTTAAGGGCTATGACTTCGGAAAGGGAGTCCATGAAGACTCCGTAGTCCCTTCTGTCCCTGGCCTCACCCCAGGCCGCAAAGGCCCTGTTTTCTATCTTTGAATATTCAAAGACCGTATCCTCGGTCATATAGCTTTCAGACAGACGCTTTCTGTAATAGTATCTGACAAGAGCCTGCTCATATTCATTCAAGGCATCCCGTTTTTTATACAGCCTTTCAAGGGCAGCACAAAAACCGGGCTCATTCCTCAGGCGGAAAGCCTGCCTGTCAAGACTTGCGATAAGCTCTCCCTGGGCATCCATGGCTTTCGGGGGACAGACAGTGTAAAGATCCGTTGAAACGAGCCGCGAAGCGTGCAAAAGGACATTTTCCCGCTTAACGGTCTCAAGTAATCTGTTAAAGTCATCTCTTAAGTTTTCGCTCATAGGATAATCTTACAATATAGGCTTAAAAAGTCAAATTTTTAATATCTCCCTGACCACTCTTCCGTCAGTCTCTCCCAGATTCCAGCCAAAAAGTCGGGCTATTGTCACTCCCTCATCCGCAAGGGTCATGTCAGGGTCATAAAGCCCCGGAGCGACTCCTTCATCCTTAAGCATAAAAAAGGTCCTGTAGCCTTCATCCTCCGGGTCATAGCCGTGGGTGGCCTTCTGCAGTCTTCCCCCGCTTTCGCTGACCCTCTCCTTCTCCTTCTCCATAAGATCCAGAAAATAGTATCCCTCCTCTGCTTCAAGCATGAAATCGCATCTTCCGTCTCCACCCTTTTTCCTGATCTCATCCTTTTCAAGCAGGGCCTTAATCCCCGCCTCCTTTTCCTTCCAGTCAAGGAGCAGGTTTCTGACCCGATCCGTCTGCCTCCTGTCCTTAACATAGATGCAGGCTGCCCCGTCGGCATTTAAGGAAAATGCCTTCCGGGAAAGGATATTAAGCCTTCTGTCTGTTTTTATAAGCCCCGCCTTTCTTAAGATGAAGTTTGGATAAAGGGCGGTATGGACGTTTTTCTGATAGTGGTCTCCCAGCACCGCAACGGTGGTCTCCTCATAAAAGCCGGTTTCCTTTAAGGTTTTTATGATGACTCCAAGCCTTTTAGCCTGTCTCCCTAAAGCCTCCTCCGCCTCCTTTGAATCCACGCCGTAGATATGCCGGATGGTATCCACATCCGAAAAATGCACCAAAGTCATATCCACGTCATATTTTGTAAGGGTTCTTAAAAGGGATCTGCAGGTGAAATCATCAAGATTGGGCTGTTTGATGCCCCTGATGCCTGCCCCGTAGAGCCTGAGCATGTTCAGCTGATATAAAAAGCTTCCATGTATCAGGGATCTGTCGACCTGGGTATGCCAGGGTCTGTTGGCAAAGATCTCGGGCATGTTAAAGTCGATCTTTGCCCCCGCAGTCACAGGCCAGAACAGGGCTGCGGTCTTATATCCGTGCTTTCCTGCCTCATCATAGAGGGTCGTGCCCTTGATTGAGCTTCTGAACCAGGTCCAGTCAGGTCTTCTGTATCTTCCAGACTGCAGCCTTAAATTGTTTGTCACCCCGGAATGGAGGGGATTTCTTCCGGTGACCACGGCCGTGTGGGCCGGATAGGTAAGGGAGGGATAGACGCTTTTTACCCCCTTTATGAGGGCTGAATCCCTGACAAGGTCCCGGACACTGCCGCCCTTAAGCAAAAACTTAAGATCCCTGTCTCCGCAGGCATCCAGGGATATGATCAAAAGCTTCTTTTTTCCGTTATGTACCATCTGCTTCTCCGTCTGAGGGCCAGGATCTGTTCATAAATCCCTCTCGCCGCTTCAGGGTCTTTGTCACCTGCCTCTCAGATAATAAAACTCCTCAGCATTTTCCTGCCCTCCGGAGTCAGGATCGATTCCGGATGAAACTGCACACCGTAAACCGGATAGTCCCTGTGCTTAACCGCCATCACCTCACCCGTATCCGTCACCGCCGTGACCTTTAAGACCTCCGGAAGTGAATCGGGATCCACCGCCAGTGAGTGATATCTTGCAACCTCTGTTTCCTTTGAACAGCCCGCAAAAAGGAGACAGCTTTTGTCCAGGGTCACCCGGGACTGCTTCCCGTGCATAAGCCTGTCCGCATAGGTGATCACTCCTCCGTATGCCATGCAAATGGCCTGATGACCCAGGCAGACACCCAGGATGGGGATCCTTTCCCCCAGCTTTTTTATGACATCGATGATAACCCCGGCATTTTCCGGCCTTCCAGGTCCCGGAGAAATTATAATGCGTGATGGGGAAAGCTCTTCGATCTCCTCCGGAGTCATCTCATCATTCCTGATCACCCTTATGTCAGGCTTTATCTCTCCCACATACTGATACAGGTTATAGGAGAAGCTGTCGTAATTGTCTATAAGCAGTATCATGGTTTCACCTCCACGCTCCCAAGAAGGGCTTCGATGGAAGCCTTTGCCTTGTTCATGCTCTCTTCAAATTCCATCTCCGGAACAGAATCCGCCACTATCCCCGCGCCGCTCCTGACAAAGGCTTTTCCGTTTTTCCTGTAGACCAGCCTGATCCCGATGCAGGTATCCATATTACCCGTAAAATCGATATATCCCACTGCTCCCCCGTAAATTCCCCGCTTGTTATTTTCAAGCTCACCGATGAGCTGGCAGGCTCTTATCTTGGGTGCTCCCGAAAGGGTGCCTGCGGGAAGGACCGATTCAATGGCATCAAGGGCATCCTTGTCCTCCCGGATCACACCTCTTACTGTTGACCCTATGTGGCAGACATGGGAGAATCTGTGGATCTGCCTGAGACTTTCAACCTCCACCGTGCCGAAGCGGCTGATCTTACCCAGGTCATTTCTTCCAAGATCCACAAGCATGTTGTGCTCGGCAAGCTCCTTTTCATCGGCAAGAAGCTCTGCCTCGATAGCCCTGTCCTCCTCCTCATCCTTTCCCCTCTTCCTTGTTCCGGCAAGGGGAAAGGTATGCAGGATCCCGTTTTCCAGCTTGACCAGGGTTTCCGGGGATGCGCCGGCAACCTCCACATCCGTCCCCGAAAAGTAAAACATGTAGGGAGAAGGATTGATCGTCCTTAAGTTTCTGTAGGTGTTTAACAGACTCCCCTCAAAGGGCACCTCCAGCCTGTTTGACAGCACGATCTGAAAAATGTCACCCTCAAAGATATACTTCTTTGCCTTTTCCACCATTTCGCAGAATTCTTTTTTGTTGAAAAGGGGCTTTACCTCACCGGAGATCCTTCCTTCGGGCTCCTTCCTTTTTTCCCCGTTTATAAGGAGGTCTGAAAGCACCTTAAGCTCATGCACGGCCTTGTTATAGCCTATCTCCGGGTCGTCTAAGGACATGTTGACGATGAGAATGATCTTCTGCCTCATGTTGTCAAAGGCTATTACCCTGTCAAAGAGCATCAGGTCGGCATCCTTAAAGCCCTCTGTGTCCTCTGTTTTTTTCAGGGCTTCCGGCTCGCTGTATCTTAAATAATCATATGAAAAATATCCCACAAGGCCGCCGGTAAAGGGAGGGAGGTAGTCAAGCCTGGGACTCTTAAAATCACTTAACACCTGTCTTATGCATTCCGAAGGATCATCCGTTTTACGGCTGACATTTCCTATCCTTATCTCGCCGTCAGAACAGGTAATGCTGAGTTTGGGATCATAGCCTAAAAAGGTGTACCTTCCCCATCTGTCATCTGCCCTTGCAGACTCCAGCAGAAAACAGTGTCTTGATACATTCTTAAGCACCCTCACGGTCTCAATGGGTGTCGTAAAATCCGACATAAGCTCGCAGCTTACGGGAAACACCCTGTAGTCCCCCTCAGATGCGATGCGCCTGATCTCACTAAGCTCCGGTTTAATCTCCAACTTACACCTCCTGTGGTAAAACGCGGTCTGGTGTCCGGTTTAACGGGGTCAAAGCCCCCGGGATAAAAAAAGCGATCCGGAAGCTCCATTCCCGACCGCTGTGTAAAAATGACCTGAACCGCATGGTAAAAAAACTCCATTCCCGAAACAGTATAATACCGGCAGGGCATCATTTCAATCTTTTTTGGTAATAAACCAACCCGGAAGTTTGACACCCAAAATCCTCAGAAGCCAGTGATGGCTTTTTTTACACAAATTTTAACTTTGTGTATTGCGTATATGCGTATATAGTGGTAAAATATTACTATACTACTAAGTGTTGTGGAGGTAACGCAAATGCGTATAATGAAGGGGAAATCTTCAAATCCCACCTACCATGTGATACAAGATATAAGGAGAAATGGAAAAAGAAGTACTGAGATAATTGAAAATCTTGGAAGTGCATCTGAAATTTGCGAAAAATATCATGTCTCTGATGCTGATGCATGGGCCGCTGATTACATAAAAAGCAAGCGCGAAGAAGCTGCCTCAAAAGATCATAAGGTTCTTATCCCCTACAACACCAGCGCAGTAATCGATAAGGATAAAAGACTCTCCTTTAATGCCGGCTACCTTTTCCTGCAGCAGATCTATTATCAGCTGGGCCTGCCATCTATTTGTAAAAAGATAAAGAAAGACAGTTCCTTTGAGTATGATCTTGATAACATACTCTCAAGACTCATCTACGGAAGGATACTCTTCCCCTCATCAAAGCTCTCCTGTTATGAACAATCGCAGGAGCTTATTGAGGAACCAAAGTTTGAACTTCATCAGGTATACCGTGCCCTTACCACACTTTCTGAGAATTCCGACATGATACAGGCAGAGCTTTACAAACGTTCCAAAAAGCTTGTAAAAAGAAATACCGGCGTTCTCTTCTATGACTGTACAAACTACTTCTTTGAAATGGAACACGAAAACGGGCTTAAGCAGTATGGCCCAAGTAAAGAACATCGTCCTAACCCCATAGTCCAGATGGGACTGTTCATGGACAAATCAGGGATACCTCTTGCTTTCTGTATCAATCCTGGAAATCAGAATGAACAGTTATCCTTAAAGCCTCTTGAGCAGCAGATAATGCGTGACTTTGAATTATCTAAGTTTATCGTATGTACCGATGCAGGGCTTTCTTCTGACGCAAACAGGAAGTTCAACAACTATGGTGAAAGAAGTTTCATAACTACCCAGTCGATAAAAAAGCTAAAAAAAGACCTAAAAGACTGGTGTCTTGATCCTGAAGGCTGGGAGCTTGAAGGCAGTAAGAAAAAATATGATATATCAGAGCTTGAGGACACTCCGGAAAACAGAAAGAAGATTTTCTATAAGCAGAAACTTATTGAGGGCTATGACGAAGAACGGGACATAACCTTCGACCAGACCATTATTGTTACCTACGCTCTTAAGTACAAGGAATACCAGCAGACTGTAAGAAAACGCCAAATAGAAAGAGCAAAAAAGCTTATTGAAAAGCCATCTTCAGCTGATAAGCGCTCACAGAATGACGCAAAGCGATTCATAAAGAAGACTCCATTCACAAACGATGGAGAAATTGCAAGCAGAGCCATGTATGAGCTTGATGAAGCAGCCATTGCAGAAGAAGTAAGATACGATGGTTTTTATGCCGTATGCACCAACCTCGATGATGATCCTGCTGACATAGCAAAGATAAACCATGACAGATGGGAAATCGAGGAGTCATTCAGGATAATGAAATCCGAGTTTGAAGCAAGACCTGTATGCCTGCAACGGGATGACAGGATTGAAGCTCACTTCCTCACATGCTTTATTGCCCTTATGATCTACAGAATACTGGAAAAGAAACTCGGCGATAAATACACCTGTGAAGAGATAATAAGAACTCTCAGAGAAATGGATATGAGAAAAGTCGGTGAACATGGATATATCCCCAGCTATACAAGAACACAGGTGACAGACTCACTACATGAAAATGCAGGGTTCAGAACTGACTATGAACTGATAACCCCTAAGTCAATGGCAGGGATAATCAGGAGAACAAAAGGGTTATGACGGGTGGTTCACATGTCGGATACCCTTAGTTCATATCCGCTTGTCAAACAATCCCCATGAGTCATATATCTGTCAAGGCCGTAGCCGCGCAGCGGTGCTCCGCAGCCTTGACAGATATATGGCTCATGATAAAAAGGTAATCAAGCGGATATGAACTGGAGCCTGGCATAGATGCCCGGCTTCCGTTTAGATTCAGAGGTTTGCCGCAGGCAAGGCTTCCTTTTCAAACAAGTTTACGCAGCATTACGCTTTTCGCGAGATAAAAATAAAGCTGTAATCCTAGATATAGACTGGGATTGCGGCTTTTTAGGTGTCAAAGACGGGAATGTATATGCTACCGTAAATTCACTGAAACTTCAACGGAAATGTTGACATGGAACAAATGACCGAAAAAAAACGCCCCGGTATTCTCACCGGAGCTGTATCATTGTAAAAAACTGTTACTTTATTTACAATGTTCAATCTCAAGTAAACCAGTAAAGTCCACCAACGTAAATAGCCAGCTACCGTTCGAGGCGATTTTTGCCGAGTTACGGGAGCGGCTCAGAAAGGACTAAGACAGATAATAATGCTATTATTAGATGAGATATTAATATTTATGCTATGGTCTTTGCCAGCCTAATAGTGTCGGCATCGTATTTCTTTTTTAGTTCCGTTGGTTTAAGTCCTTCCCGGATGTCCTTAACCGTGGATGCAAGTTTCTTTGCGCCTTTTTTCTTTCACGTTCAGAAAAAGATTCCAGAATCTTTCCACTCATCTTACTCATCTCCTTCCTTGCTTTCTTCTGCGAACGCAGCATATAGTCCATGATATCCATGATGTAACAAACAAGATCATTGTACAGTTCTGAAGCCTTGTCCATCTTCATAACGCATGACATAGAGAGTCGGGATTATAGTCTTTTTCCGGTCAAATAACAACTTGGTATTGGGCTGCCGGCATCATTGGTATTGGGTTGTCGCATCATTGCAGAAGAGACATGATATAATCCCGTGAATGATTTGACTGGGTAAGCATCGACTGTCCGGCCTGTTCAAGAATGTTCATATTTGAGAATTTTGACATTTCCTTTGCCATGTCGGTATCCCTGATACGCGATTCGGCTGCTGTTGTGTTTTCCGCAGTATTTTCATTATTTTTGATGGAATGTTCAAGCCTGTTCTGATGAGCACCGAAATTACTCCTGTATTCCCCCACTCTTTTCAGAGCTGTTTTTGTGAGGTCTATTGCCTCCGTAGCGCTTTTCTCCGTGGTTACGTCAAGCTGTTCAAGACCGAGTCCTTTTGTTGTCGCGTCAACACAGGGTATGTCCATCCCGTCAAGCTGAGTATCACTTGATTGTATCCAGACGGAATCAAATCTGTTCTGGAAAACATGATAGTCGGCGAGTTTGATATTTTCATTATGGCTGCCAAGATTGTCATCCGAAAAGATATTTCTGATTCCGTAGGTTATTGTACTGGGTCCGAAGGTCGCATAAGTAAAACTTAGATCTTCGCCTTCAAGGCTTGGTTTGTCTACATGCCCTTTATTATTTACATAATTCTTAAAAGTCTTCCAATGATTGGAATAAAATGAGTCCACAGTCATAAAAACTTCCTGATTATTTCTGTCAAATTGTATATATTCTGAAAACGGAAGTGCGTAATCCTCAGTATTTGCTATTGATATACTGTCCGGTATCCCTTCAAGCGGAATAGAGCCGTGTGCTTCCGGTCTACGAAAATTAGCAATAAATTCTTGAGCCAACTTTCTTTCACCTACTAAGTTCAATCTATAGGCAGTTATAAGAGAATTCCCTTCGGAAAAACCATATGTTGAGGTATTGTCAATTCTGTTACCGTTCTTATAATATTGCTCTATATAATCACCGTGGTTATCACCACCATAAGCGGTGTCAAAAAACTGTAGAAACATATATCCGGTAATATTGCCTGCCCCCGTATCCTCCAGAGATGTGTCTATCTTATATGACTTATTTTCCGCATCAAGTGTTACAGACTGATATATCTTAAATGATATCTGTTTTTCATCATCAGAATAGCTGAATGTTCTTGAAAGCCTCTGATTAGCCTCGTCCAATACAACAGAATCAGGATCAACACGCATATTACTGAAATCAACCCTATAGGATTGAATACTATCAGTTAAAGGTTCTTCCCCCGGATTTACATATCCAATCATAACTTTCGACTTATTTGAATTACCATCCTCATAGATAAGGTTATAGCTTCTCCCATCCAACGCGGTGCCTGTCCCACTGATTTCCGCCCGAAGCCTCATAGTTGTAGCCGGATCATCTTTAGTAAACGGCCATTTCTGCATAAAAGAATCCCCATTCCTGAATTCCGGTAAAATAATATTGTCAAAGCTTACCGTCTCACCGGGGATAGTGTATTCGTCGATTCCCTTTCCATTTAACGGATGAATAAAATTGTTAAAGCTCGTGGTCGTTGCCGTTCTGTCTATATCTGCCATAAGCTGTGTAATCTCTTTCTGGACATCCTGCCTGTCACTTTCCGAAAGAGTACCGTTCGCCGCTTTTATTGAAAGCTCAGTCATGCGGTGAAGCATATCATCAACTTCCGCAAGAGCCCCGTCAGCAATCTGGCACAACGAAACCCCGTCCTCCATATTGTCGGTTCCCTGATTAAGTCCTCTTATACGCTTTCTCATCTTCTCGGATATCGAAAGCCCTGCTGCGTCATCAGCCGCGCGGTTTATCTTATAACCCGAGGAAAGCTTTTCCATTGATTTACCCTTGTCTTTGGTATTTATACCGAGCTGGCGGTTAGAATACATTGCCGGAAGGTTATGTGCAACTACATTAAGTGTTCCCATCTATTGTCTCCTTATCTATCTGATTCCCCTGTACCAATGAAAACAGTTTTTTGAAAACTATTCTTTCATCCACAAAAGGAATATCGGAATAATTTTACAAAAACTTTAGCTATTACTAATATCTATTTTTCACAGGTCATTAAATCTTTTCTCATGCAAAAGTACCTTTGATATAGATTGGCTTATAAAAAAGGTTGAGTTTGACATTAGGAGGTAGGAAAAATGAGTGATCTAAATTATAAATCCATAGGGGATAAGATAAGAAAAAGGCGTAAAAGCCTCATGATCACACAGGAATACCTTGCTGACAGGCTGAATGTAAATCCAAGCCACATTTCCAACATAGAGTGCGGGAGGACGGCGCCCTCCCTGACTATTCTCGTTAATATAGCAAATATACTTCACTGCAGTGTAGATTTTTTCCTGTTTGAGGAATACACATATGAAAGCGAAAGATCCTCGCTTGATGAAATGATAATCACAAAATTAAAATTTAAGGATAATGAAGTCAAAGAAAAGCTGCTAAAAATAGCAGATATACTCTGATTCATCGCATAGACGAGTTTTACATATCGTACAGTATACTGCATTTCAACAGTTTGCTCAAGCTTTTATATTGAAAAGCTCCTTCGCTTTGCTCAGGATGACAAAAAACAGCTTTTTGACGACTCTGCACGCCATCTCAATCCCATGCCTCGATCAGTTCCGGAGTACGGGTGTCCCACATCTGAATAAGCCTGGTTCTGTGATCTGAATACCATTCCGTGATCACGGGAACGACATACTTGGAAAAATCGCCTTTTATTGTTCCTTTTTTAAGATCGATCGAGCCCTGAATATCCTCGTCCAGATAGATTATATCCAGTGAGGCGGAAGTTTGACACCTAAAATCGCTATAAGCCAGTAATGGCTTTATTTTTGCACAAATTTCAATATTGCGTATATGCGTATATAGCAGCAAAATATTAGTATACTACTAAGTTTTGTGGAGGTACCACAGATGCGCATAATGAAGGGTAAATCCTCAAACCCCACTTACCATGTGATACAAGATGTAAGAAGGAACGGGAAAAGGAGTACAGAGATAATTGAAAATCTTGGAAGTGAACTTGAGAACACCCCAGAAAACAGAAAGAAGATTTTCTATAAACAAAAACTAATTGAGAACTATGACGAAGAACGTGACATGACCTTCGACCAGACCATTATTGTTACCTACTCTCTTAAGTACAAGGAATACCAACAGACCGTAAGAAACCGCCAGATAGAAAGAGCCAAAAAACTTATCAAAAAGCCATCTTCAGCTGATAAACGCTCACAGAATGACGCAAAGCGATTCATAAAGAAGACTCCATTCACAAACGATGGAGAGATTGCAAGCAGAGCCATGTATGAGCTTGATGAAGCAGCCATTGCAGAAGAAGTAAGATACGATGGTTTTTATGCCGTATGCACCAACCTCGATGATGATCCTGCTGACATAGCAAAGATAAACCATGACAGATGGAAAATCGAGGAGTCATTCAGGATAATGAAATCCGAGTTTGAAGCAAGACCTGTATACCTGCAACGGGACGACAGGATTGAAGCTCACTTCCTCACATGTTTCATTGCTCTTATGATCTACAGGATACTTGAAAAGAAACTCGGTGATAAATACACCTGTGAAGAGATAATAAGAACTCTCAGAGAAATGGATATGAGAAAAGTCGGGGAACATGAATATATCCCCAGCTATCAAGGCTTCCTTTTCTAACAAGTTTACGCAGCATTACGCTTTTCACGAGATAATAATAAAGCCGTAATCCTAGATATATACTGGAATTGCGGCTTTTTAGGTGTCAAAGACGGGATTATACAGACAAAAGACGAAAACGGCAAATATTTTTTGCCCCTTCCTTACTTTAAGAGAGACAGCACACCTTCGTTTGAGTGGCATGCCTGAGTGAGCATGGACTGTCCGGCCTGCTCAAGGATATTTCTTCCGGAGTATCTGACCATCTCTTTTGCCATATCGGTATCACGTATGAGAGATTCTGCCGCAGTGGTATTTTCAACGGTATTATCAAGATTTTTCACGGTGTGCTCCAGCCGGTTCTGATATGCGCCGAAAAGAGCTCTTTCCCTGTCGATCATCTTTCCTGCACTCTCCACCTCATCAATGGCTTTGTCCGCATCCTCTATCGTGAGTACGTTGGTCTGTTCAAGGCCAAGGGTATTTAAAGTCATATTCTGGTGGACGATCCCGATCTTTCCCATTGTATTGCTTTCATCCAAAGCATGGATGGTTATGGAGTTCTTCCAGGGTGACCACTTGCGGACAATTCTTCCGTTTTCATCGAGAACCTCTTTTTCTCCCCAGACCTGTTCCGTTCCCGGAACCGTTGTGGGGACACTTTTACTCGGAGACGAATTCCCGACAGAAATATACATACTGTTTGACCCCGTAGTTCCACCGGTATCCGAATTTGCGCTTCCGCTGTAGATATCGGCTCCCGCGATCTTAAGGATCCTTTCCGTGATGGTGCTTATTGATTCGGATTCGTTCATCGGAACCTGGATCGTAAACGAACCCACCTGCGTGTCTGACTGAGAACTGTTTTCGATCTTGAACGGGTTTTGCGCCACCAGGCTGAAGTTCATAACGATCGTTCCGGGATCGCTGCCATCGTGGTCAAAGTCACCTGTCTTAAGTCCGGGCCGATTGGCATTTCCGTAAAGAGCATCCATAAATCCCGCTCCGCCGGTTCCGCTTGCAGTATAGCTTGCACCGTATGTGGGATAGGTGGTTTTGTGAGTCGTGGGATTTACGTATTTGCTGTAATACCACCATCTGTCATTTGAGAGAGTCGTACTGTTTTTCAGGTCTTTTGTGAATCTGTTGGGATCGCTGTCGTTGCCCGCTCCGCCGGTCGAAAGCGTGTAGCTTATCTGCGTACAGGTTGCCGTAACCGTACCGATATTTTTCATGTCAAATGAAAACTTCCAGGTCCCGTTCAGGTTTCCGGAGCTGTCAGCAGTGGGCTCCTGTATGAGATTGGTATTTTTGCTTCCTGTGGGTTCGATAAAGCTCGTGTCTGAATGAATGGATGGACCGGGCTTAACCGAAGCATCGCCGCTGTCGTCAAGATTCATGCCGGATTTTACGACTGCGGGATAATTCAGGGATACGCTTGTTACACGGGGTACGGAATCTCCTGTAAGCTTGGCTGAATCGGAACCGTAAAGCTCCATGCTTACGTTTGTGGATGGTGAGGCATATATTTTTTTTCCGTTGTAGTAGTTTATGAGATCTGAAACCTCGGTAAAATCGTTTTTATTGTAGGATATGGTGAAACTGACACCCGCCATTTCCGGCTGTCCGGAATATGCTGAAAGGTAGTCGGAAAGCTTATAGCTGCAGCTGTTGCCGTCCTTCCATTCCATAAGGTCGGAGGTATAGGTATTTCCGTTATAGCCGGTCCAGCTGACCTTCATGCCGTTTTCATCTGCGGAAATATTAAAACTGCTCCTTAGCCAGACGGCTTTGTTATCGTTTGTTATTACACCTGTTGAAGAGTAGGAATTGGTCACACTGAAAGCGGTGACCGTTTTCGTTGAAGGCAGAAGAACGGGCACAGTTACCCAGGCGGGTTCCATTTCTGTGAAATACTGGCCTTCATTGGGCCAGATCTTCTGCTCATTGAATTTTGTTGTGGAGAGGATCTTATCCATCTCCTTTTTGATCTCCTGGATCTCGTCGTTGATGCTGACTCTGTCAGAGGCGGAATTGATCCCGTTTGCCGCCTGAACGGACAGCTCTTTCATACGGGAGATCATTGCCGACACTTCATTTAATGCACCGTCAGCTGTCTGACAATAGGATATACCGTCTTCACAGTTGTCGGAAGCCTGTGAAAGTCCTCTTATCTGTCTGCGCATTTTTTCGGAGATTGAAAGACCGGCTGCGTCATCGGCAGCCCTGTTGATCCTGTATCCTGAACCGAGTTTCTCGGCGGAGCCTGCTTTGTCTTTTCCTGTGAGATTAAGCTGCCTGCTGGTATACATCGACGGCAGATTGTGTGCGATTATGTTGAGTGCGGATGTCATTTGTCGATATTCTCCTGTAAGTAATACAATGATCCCTGATTTTCGAGTGACATCCTTGTACTCTTTTTAACCTGTTGTAAGGAATATCCTTTTCCCATATTTTTATCGGCAGGTCTTTTACAAAATTTAACCCTTGATCCGTAAAAATACCTTACAGGCTTATCTGCTGGTTTTTGTGCCCGGAATGATCAAGGGTCTCAACTCCTCATGACACATTGAGTCCGCTCAATCCCGACAAAGTTTAAGTCTATTAGTTGCATAATACAACGGATTCAGAAGGATAATTGATCCAAGAAAATGTTCGCAACCCCAATCTAAAAAAGCATCATCTCCTACTGTTGTCAGTCCGGAGGGCAGAGATTCCATATCTGTAAAATCAACATCTTGAAAAGCTTTATTGCCAATAGCAATTAAACTTGATGGAAAAGAAAAACAGGTGTCATATGCGCGTCCACACATGACACCTGTCCTTTCCAGGAATTTATAAAACTAACACACAGCCTGCTACATAACCACTCCGCTCCTTGTAAACCCTTTTTAAATAGTTTACAATAGCCTTGAGTGTGTATCGCAGACTCTGTCTGTATGGTGTAGTGCTGTGACACTATGCCCTGCCCGGCGGGATTGCCGTCCTGTCGGGTGGTACACCGTTGATGACCTGTATTCTTTTGTGATTTGAAATCAGTTATATCACAAGCAAAAGCCGTAAACAAGCGGATTTTTTCCGGAAAACCAGAATAAAAATGAATTCACGAACACTCATTGGTTATATCGACCGACGAATCATAGATCTTCTTGATCTTGACATAAACGAAAACACCCCCATATATATTTCAGAGAGTAATATAAAACATATCCGGGAGTTCCATTCAGACGCTTACATGAATTATTATGACGATCTACCTGGCATCATCAAAAATCCTGATTATGTTGGCATCGCAGGTGTAGCAATCCCGTCGATAGAATATATAAAACAATATAAAGTGAACGATGAATATGTAAACGTAGCGGTCAGAGCCACAAAAGGCGGCGTGTATTACATAAGATCCATGTTCCGCATCGAAGAAGGTCGCATAAATGACTATCTTAAAAAAGGAAAACTCATTAAAATATAATAGCTCTTCGTTAAAGAAGAGCTATTTATCAACAATATAGACCGGGTGACATTCCGGTATCTCCAACTTGGGTGGCGGCTGCCTGTTCCGCCCTCTGTATTGTTAATATTATTATACAAAATTATTAATGCTATTACAAGTCATTTTTTACTGTTATCTCCCTGACAAAGCACCCATAGACTTAAGCTCCTTCTTGCGCTCGTACATCATGTGGTCAGCTCTTTCAAACACATCGCTCAGATGTTTATCCTCTTTTTCAAGAGACGAATAACCCGGAAGTTTGACACCCAAAATCGCTGAAACCCAGTAATGGGTTATTTTTTTGCATAAATTTCAAAATCTTGTATATCGTAATGCCGTATTGTGTAATAATAGAACTTTATATTGGGGAGGGTCTTACGGTGAGATATAAGCTTGGTCTGCCTTCCATCTGCAAGAAGATAAAGAAAGAGAATTCTTTCGAGTATGATCTCGATAACATACTATCAAGACTTATCTATGGAAGAATACTCTTTCCATCATCAAAGCTCTCCTGCTATGAGCAGTCACAGAAGCTCGTAGAGGAACCTCAGTTTGACCTCCACCAGGTTTATCGCGCCCTCACCACACTTTCTGAAAACTCAGACATGATACAGGCAGAGCTTTATAAGCGTTCAAAGAAACTGGTGAAAAGAAATACCGGTGTCCTCTTCTATGACTGTACGAACTACTTCTTTGAAATGGAACATGAAAGTGGTCTTAAGCAGTACGGTTCCGGTAAAGAACATCGCCCTAACCCCATAATCCAGATGGGACTGTTCATGGACAAGTCAGGTATTCCTCTTGCATTCTGCATCAATCCCGGCAATCAGAATGAACAGTTATCTCTAAAGCCTTTAGAGCAACAAATCATGCGCGACTTTGAATTATCAAAGTTTATCGTATGTACCGATGCAGGTCTTTCTTCTGATGCAAACAGGAAATTCAACAATTATGGCGAAAGAAGCTTCATAACTACCCAGTCGATAAAAAAGCTAAAAGCAGATCTGAAGGACTGGTGTCTCGACCCAACAGGCTGGGAGCTTGAAGGCAGTAAGAAAAAATATGACATATCAGAACTTGAGAACACCCCAGAAAACAGAAAGAAGATTTTCTATAAACAAAAACTAATTGAGGACTATGACGAAGAACGGGACATAACCTTCTACCAGACCATTATTGTTACCTACTCCCTTAAGTACAAGGAATACCAGCAGACTGTAAGAAACCGCCAGATAGAAAGAGCAAAAAAGCTTATTGAAAAGCCATCTTCAGCTGATAAGCGCTCACAGAATGATGCAAAGAGATTCATAAAGAAGACTCCATTCACAAGCGACGGAGAGATTGCAAGCAAAGCCATGTACGAGATTGATGAAGCAGCCATTGCAGAAGAAGTAAGGTACGATGGTTTTTATGCCGTATGCACCAACCTCGATGATGATCCTGCTGACATAGCAAAGATAAACCATGACAGATGGAAAATCGAGGAGTCATTCAGGATAATGAAATCCGAGTTTGAA
>Ga0256407_10003509_pt1 | contig 27757 bp, 15 predicted proteins | sample RumenRJG_04DNA_FD_193489 | JGI IMG/M metagenome (GOLD analysis project Ga0256407, IMG submission 193489) | Bovine rumen microbial communities from Lethbridge, Alberta, Canada - RJG_04 | ecosystem: Host-associated > Mammals > Digestive system > Stomach > Rumen | place: Canada: Alberta... | reverse complement strand
TAAAATTATTTAAAAAAAAATTAAATTCAAAAAAAAAATATAATCATTTTCTTTAAATATTATTTAAAATAATATTATAATAAAAATTAAAAAAATGAGAAAATTTGAAAAAATAAAAACATATCTACACTCTAAAACATTTACAAATGTAACTGATTCAGAATTTTGTGCTTTATTTAGTAATTTTGAAACAATAATGGAAATATTAAAACTTGAACCGCAAAATAGAATTAATTTACAAGTAAAGCAATTAATTCCATTTATATCAAAAATTCCATATTTTTTTGATTTCCTTACATTTAATGAAACAGAAGAAAGTTTACAAAAATTATTAATTGAATTCTGTTGGTTATTAACTTATGAAAATTATGATAAAAATAAAATAATACAAAAATTAAGACAACCTTCTGATAATTTTTATTTAATTATATCAGGAAAGATCGCTGTTTTAGATTTAATTTTTACAAATGAATGTTTAACTGATGAAGAATATATAATTTATTTAATTAAAATGTATTTATTAAATGAAACTGAAATAATTAAAATATGTTTAAAATATAATAAAAAAACATTAAATGTTAATAATGAAAATATAAAAAATTTTTGTCAAAGTGGATATAAATTTAAATATAATGAATTAAAAAAAAAAGCTTTAAATGAATTATCAAAATATAATTTTAATATAGAAAAATATCAAGATAAAATACCAAGTTTAGAAAATTATATTTCTGTAACAAAAATAGAAATAAAAGATGTTCAAAAAGGAGAAGAGAAACAATTTAAAAAATATTTTCTAATTCCACATTATGAAAAAGTCGCTGAATTTAAAAGAGGAAGAAATATTGGTGATTTATGTAAAATAAAGAATTTCAAAAATACTGAAAAATATACATTTGTTACAATTGAAAATTCAATTGTTGGAATTATAAAAAAAATAAAATATGATAGACCACTTTTATATAATCCAATTACAATAAAAAAAGAAGTTTATATAAAAAATATATTAAAAAATTTTTTTATTTTTCAAGATTCTGATATTAATTTATTTTCCAAAAAATTTTCAAAATTTTTTATATTTAAAAAATATTTAAAAGAAGAAAAAGTAATAACTCAAAATTCAATATATGATGGAGTATATCTTTTAATTTCTGGTAATGTAATAGTAACAACAAATAGAACTTTAGATGAATTAGATGGATTAACAATATCATTTCAAAATGCTTTAGATAATTTTAATGATTATTTATCTTTTTTAAAAACAGAAGAAATTAATAATGGAAATGAAGATTTTATAAGAGATCCTATTTATTCTACTTCTGAATATAATATTTCTTCAAAGGGAATTAAAAAAATTTTTATTATTGAATTATTTTGTAATGATATTATTGGAACTAATGAATTTTATAATAATAAAAATAATTTAAATTATTTTGATGTTAAAATTTCTACTGGACAAGCTACTATTATTTTTATTCCTAAATTAATATTTCATGAAATGATTTCTCATGAAATAAATGTTAGAAATGCTCTTATTAAAAAAGTTGAATTTAAAGTTAAATTATTCACTGCAATATTATTTAGATATAAAAAAGATTTTATGAGATTAATAAGGAATAAAATATTACAAAAAGCGAATAATTATAGAAATAATTTTTTCAATTCAACTATAAAAAATGATAAACTAAAGATTAAAAAAAAAACTTTATCTTTATCACCTTTAAATTCAATTGTTAAAAATAGTAGTCCAATATTAAAAAATCCTAGTCAAAAAAATTTAGAAAATTCAAAATTTAGTGAATTGACAGATTCAAAAGTACATATTAGTAGTAATAATAGTTCACTTTTTGTGAAAAATATTTTATCAGTTAATAATTCAAGAAACAATATTTTAAATAATTCTAAATCTGTATTTACATTACAATCTAAAGATAATAATAATAAAAAAATTAAGATTAAAAATATTAAAAATAAGAAAATTAAATTTAATATTGAAGCAAGAGTTTTTTTAAATGATTTTCCATTTACTGTTATTGAAAAAAATGAAGATAAGGAAGAAAATAAACCAAAATTAATTTTACCAATAATGAGATTAAATAAAAGTAAATCTTCAGTTAAAAAAACTTTTTATATATAAAACAGGAAATATTTATTATAAATAGGATTAATGTAATATATATTGTAATTTTTTTTCTTAAAATAAACAAGGAAATAATATTTTATTATATATTTTAATAATTAAATAATATTTTTAAATTAATTATTTATCAATTGGGTAATGATTGATAATGAAAATGAAATAAATACATCTATTAAAAAAAATAAAAATGAAATAAAATGGGAAGATAATGACGAAGATAATTTAGAAATCAATTTAAATTCAATAAATAAATTAAAAAAATTAAAAAAAAATATAAAAGAATCAACAATTAAAGGAAGTGAATATGAAGAAAGAATAAGAGAACAATATAATTCAATGCATAATGAAAAAGAAAAAAATTTATTTAAATGGGCAGAAGGAATTGATGATGATGAAACAGATTTAAATAATAATAATGGTGATTTAGATTTACTTTTAAAAACAAATAAATCAATAATAAATGAATCTAAAATTTTATCATCTTCAAATATATTAAAAATAAATCAATTACCTCAAATTACAAAATTACCAAATTATAAACATAATTCAATAACAACAAGTTTAAATTTTCATCCTTATAAAAATAATGTAATAGTCTCAACTGGTTTAGATAAAACAATGAAATTATATCAAATTGAAAAAGAAAATGATTTTAAAAGTACTTTATTACAAACAATAAATACAATAGATATGCCAATTTTTTCATCAAATTTTATAACAAATGATGAATTAATAATAAGTGGTAGAAGAAAACATTATTTTATATATAATATTCCATTAAATAAATTAAATAGATTTGAAGGTCATTTTGCTACATCATCAAATGAAATATCATCTTTAGAAAAATGTTTTGTTGGTTTTAATTCAAAAATTTATGCCTTTGGTGATATAAAAGGAAATGCATTTATATATGATATTAATACTAGGAGATTTAAATATGATTTAAAAATTAATTCTTCTATTAATTCAATTTGTTTTGATGATATTAATATTTATTTAGTTGGAGATCAAAGTGAAATTTTTATTTTTGATATTAGAAAATATAGAAATTGTGTAAATAAAATAAATGATAATGGAAATTTTTATACTAATTGTATGGATATTTCATTTGATTATAATTATTTGGCGACAGGAAGTAAAAATGGTTATGTTAATATTTATAAATGTGATGATTTAAAAAATTCAAGTAGTGATGAAGTAGAACCTATTAAAGTTATTGATAATTTAACTACTTCTTGTGATTTTGTTAGATTCAATAAAAGTAGTAATATTTTGGGTATGAGTTCTAAATGGAAAAAAAATGCTATTAGATTATTTAATTTAGATACTATGAAAATTTATTCTAATTTTCCATCTTATAAAGAAAGAGTTAAATATCCTTTTTGTTTTGATTTTAATTGTGATAATTCATTTTTTGCAATTGGAAATGATGAAGGAAAATCATTTCTTTATAAAATTGAACTTTAAAAATTTAATAATAATTTTAAATAAAATAAATAATAAAATCTAATTTTTTAATTCTAATTATTTGTATAAAAAATATGAAAACAAATTTCAAGAATAATATTTTTAATATATTTTCCTTATTTCAATATTAAAAATATATTAAAATATCATTTTTTTAAATAATTTATTAAGAATTAAGAATAATATAATATTCAATCAATATATCAATAGACATTTTTAAAAAACTATTTAAATATCATAAATTATTAAAATATAGAAATAAAAAAAAGAATGTTACTATTTACTTAATTTTAATATTAATCATATATTTTGAAATTTCTTAAGTAAAATGATTTTATTAAATTAATTTTTCTTAAATAAAACTATTAAAATTATTTATTGATTTTTTTTTTTGATTGAATTTTTAATTTAATCATTTGAGTTAACTAATATTTAATTATTTTTATTTATTTACATAAAAAAAATTATCTATTTATAAAAAATAAAAAAGCTAAGCTTTTTTATTTATCTTTATCCTTTAATTCATCTTCATTTTTAATTATTTCATATAAAACATTTTTTGGAATAACTCCTAATATAGACCTTGTTTTATTTATATCTTTATTTTCATTATAAATCATAGGACAAGTATGAAAAACATAAACCAATATAATAATACTATAAAAAATAACCATCATAATAAAAATAAAATTATGATTATCTTGATAATAATTGTCAAAAGACTCAAATAGAATCTTAATAATACTTTGATACATAGGAACTAAAATATTTACTATAATCAAAGTAATATCTCTAAAGCCTTTCGAATTAACAATTAAAAATGGATTTGAATTCAAATAATCTTCTTCATTTTCAACATTATCAGGAATTTTATCATTATATAATTCAGTCCCATAAGCAAAATCAGAATAATTATAACCTTTAGCAATTATATAATTAATAATATCATTAAAATCATAAAGAAGTTGAAATATAATTTTAATATAATAAGTATATATTGGAATAATACCATAATCAACTACATTTTCTCCTAAATCATAACAAGTTAAATTTGATAAATTATATAAGTTATCATAATAATCACATAATCCTGAAGTTAAATTATTTATTATTATCATTGATGCATTTCCTGGAAGTCCTTTTTCTGTTATATTATTATATATATCTAATTCTAGTTGTTTTATTCTTAAGAATGTTGTTTTATAAATATCTTTTGTTTCTTCAAAATTGAAAGAATGTATTCCATTATAGAAAATTAAACCAGAATTTCTAAGATTTAAACGAAGTGAATTTATATTTTTAAAGAAATATTGTTCTTGTTCCATATATAAAACATTTATTAATGCACTATTATAAAATTTATTGAAACTTGTTAAAGTCTTTAATATTGATAATATTACTATTATTATTAATGTAAAATGAACAATAAATGTAAAAATTAATAAATTTTTAAATTCTTTGTTTTTGAAAATTTTTTCATTTTTTAAATATAATTTTTGGTCATTTTTATTTATTAAAATATTTTGATTAATATCTATTTCTTTTTTTGTTAATAAAGATTGAATATCATTATCTTCAGAATCTGAATTAATTAATTCTTGATTTTGAGCAAGTGATTTTTTATCAATTTGAATATTTGAATATTTTTGACATTTTAATCCCATTATTCTTATTATTTCAATATCAATTTTATAAAAAATATTCAAATATTTTTCTTTTTCTCTGATTGATTTTATATTACCTATAATACAAAGTAATGTTATAATAATTTCAAAAGAAAAATAAAATAAAAATATAAGACATAATAATATTCTATTTGACTTTGAAATTTTTTTCATTTCATCTAAATAATATTTATTTAATAATCTAATTCCATCTGCAATTTTTTGATAATTTTCCATATTATATTGAATTGTATGATGTAAAAAATGTTGTTTTGATGAATTCAAATAAATAAAACTAATATAATTAAAAACATAAGTTTGTATAGAAGGAGTAATTAAATATTCTTTTTTAACTGAATAAAAAGTGTATTCTCCTTGATACCAATATACTGACATATTATAAAAATAAGTATCAATTATTTTTTGACTATCTTTAGAAATTGCAGCTTTATGAAGAATAAAAGTATCTAAAAGTTTTTCAGTTTGTGCATAAGTAGAAATTATTTTTTGTTTTATAATTTCTGTATATTTTGCTCTATCATTAATATAATCACATTTATACTTAGGATTTTTTAAAAAAATAAATTCTGATAAATAATAATATGCTAGTATTATTTGTTCACTTAATGAACATTGTGTATGAACAAATGAAGTAAGAATATAAATTTTTTTATTTGAATTGAAAATATTTTTAAATGTAATATAAGGAATAATTATTAGTAAAGCAAGAGATAAAAAATAACAAATAATTAATGATATAATACTTTTATTAATCCAATGAGGAGATATTAATTTTTTAATTATATTACTTTGACTAATTGTTTGTTTTCCCATTACATTCATTTTTTTATTAATTTTTTTTATTAAACTATATCTAAATTCAGCTTCTTTTTTATTTTTATTTTTATTTTCTAATTCAAAATTTACTTTTTTAGTTACATTTTTTTCTCTTTTTATTATTTCTTCAACTTTACTTTCAAAATTATTAGTTTTAATCTCAATAAATGAATTATTATTAAAATCATAAATAGAATAAAAAATATGATTTATTTTAATTTTATAATAATTCTGATAATTAGATTCATCAAAATCTATATTATTTTCTTGATTATTATTTTCATTAATTTTATCTGAAAATTGTTCTTCTTCTTCTTCAACATAATCAGAAGAAGATGAAGAAGTTATATAAGATGATGATAAATTAGATTCTTCTGTTTCTTTTTTAACACTTTTCTCAAATGTTTTTTGTTGATTATATTTTTTATCAAAAAATTTTTTAATTGTTAAAGAATTATCATCATAATAATATTGATTTTTATTCTTTAAATAAAAAGCTTTTGCATCAATATTAAACAAAACTTCTTTTTCAACAATTGGAATATAATTTTGATATACTAATCCCATTTCAGTATCTTTTTTTTGTAATATATGAATTAAACTTTTTCTACTTTGATTACTATTTTTCATTTTTAATTTATTATAATTAGTTGTACTAGTATAACTTTTATTAACTGAAGTTGAATCTAATTGTGTTATTGTTGATTCTAATTCTAAAGTAAAACCAATTGTTTCATTTAATATTTTTAATTCTTTAACATAACATATAAATCTTTCTGAATTTTTCCAACTTAAAATAACTTTATCATGGTTTTTAGTTAATAATAAATCTTTAAATAATTTTACTTTTATATTTAATTGATTTACTTCATCTGTTTCATTTGTTAAATTATTTAAAAGTTCATTATAAAAATCAGGAATAAATTGTGTTATTTCAAATGAACCATTTAAAAAATAAGACTCAAAGCCTAATGTATTTAAACAATTAGGAGTAAAATTTTGGATAAGTAATTTATTATTTATTAATATATAACATATTTTATATTTATTATCATTTTTTCTTTCTTGAATATCATTTAACTTTAAAAAAATCATTGGATGATTATTTTCATCAAAAATAATACCATTATTAACATAAAGAGGAACTAAAAATTTTGCACTATTTCTTAATAAAAGAAAAGATTCTTTTAAATTATTAAAAGAGTTATTTTGAGGTGTCGCATATTTAATTTTTATTTTTAACATTTTTTCATGTGGAGCTCTCAAAAATTCAGGTATAATTAAATTTATATTTTGATTAATTAAATCTTTTTCAGAATAACCTAATCTTTTACAAATTCCTAAAGATATTTTTTTAATAATTCCAAAAAATTCACCATATCCATAAACAATAATAAATTGAAAATCTGATTTTGATTGTAAATGATTAATATCAAAAAATATACTTAATAATTTATCATCATTTTCAAAATCATTATAATTTAATTCTTGTATTTCTTTTGGATCATTTAAAACATCATTTGTAAAATTTGCATAAATTGAAGAAATTTTTTTTGTATTTAAACCATTTGAAACTAAAGTTTTATATTTTTCTTTTATTATATGAATTAATTCATCAATTTTAATACCTAACTCTTTTAAATGATTAATATCAACAATATCATTTTTATTTAATAAATTATTCCAAAATTGAAAATAATATTGAGAAATTTTTTGTATTAAACATAAAATTTGTTTGGTTTGAAAAGCATAAGAAATATGAGTTTGTTCAATTCCCATTTTAATTCCTTTTTCTTCTAAATTTCTTTTTAATCTATAAATAAAAAATTCCTTTGAGTAACTTAATCCTGTTAATTCTGCTGCTTTAATTAGTGTTCTATAACTTTTTTGAAATTTTTTTAATTTTTCTATTTGAAATACTGCATAATTAACTAATAATATTGGACTATTTTTAAATATATTTAAAGAATCTTTAAATAAAAGATCTATATGTTGATATAATAAATATTCAATATCTGAATTATCTATTAATAAATCTTTTGGTTTTTCAAGAACTTTTTCTAATCCAATTGTATTTTTAACTTTTTTAACTTGGGATAAATTAATTTTATTATATGAATAACTTAATAATTCCATTAATGCTTCTCTATTTTTACTTTTTAATTCAATTGAATTAATAAATAATCTTATATTATTATATATTTCTATATCTTTTGAATTATTAATTGATAATAAATTTGAATTTTCATCATTTATATAAAAAACTGATAAAATAAAAAGAATTGAACTTACTAAAAATATTGGTAATAATCCTGTAAATGATGTTTTTTTTATAAAATTTCCAAGAAACATTATAAAACATCCCCAACAATATATTAAATTCATAATAAATTTTGCAACAATTAATGGATTATTTTTACTATTTTGATATTTTCTTTCAACAAAAAAACCATATAAACAAAAAAATGATGATAATAAAAAATATGTATAAGTTAAATCCAATATATTTTTTACTTTTCCAATTTTCAAAAATATTACAGCTATTGTTTTTGATAATAATAAATAATTATTTCCATTAATAATTAAATATTTAGATATAGATGAAGAGAGTTTATCTAATTTTTGATAAGATAATGAACTAAAATTAAATGAAAGGGAAAACATAATAATAAAACATAATAGACATATAAACACAAAAATTTTATGTTGCATTTTCCAACATTTGAATTTTTGATCAAAAAAATGTTTATCATCACAAACAATTATAGTAAAAAGTATTTCTAAAAAAAATTATTTATAAAATTAAAAATATACCTGTGAAAGGGACAATTAAAACACTGTTCATTATTTCCATTGAAGTTCTCAAAATTAATTTAATTATTTTTTTCTTTTCAATTTTTTTTCCATTAATTGAAAGAAAAATTAAATAAAGGAACAAAATAAAATTTATTAAAATAAAAGCCCAAAGTAATTCAATATAAATAATAAATAAATTTTGATTATCATAAACATAATAAAGAAATCTGAAATATTTAAAAAAATCACACATATAAAGCAAAACTTTTGATTCTTTCCAAATTGGAGCAGTCTATATAAGTTAAAATTTTTTGTATACTAAATTATTCATTATTAATCCAAAATTTTGTAATACTTCTATTATAGAAAAAAATATTTCAATTTTATAATCTGATGAATATGAGTTATATAAATAATATATAACATTAAAATTTGCTTCTTTAAGTTTAATACTTAATTCATTCATTTTATTTTTTTATTTATAAATACATATTCCCATTTTTTTATTATTTAAAATAAAAACATAATATTTTATTTTGTCATAAACTAATATAAATAATTAATCTTTAATAATTTTAAAAATTCAAATTAATATAGAAAAATAAAGCAAATATCCTTATTCAACGGTATTAAATTCTTCAAAAAAATCATCATAATTTTTAATCCATTCTTCAACAGGACTTTCATTAATATCCATTTCTAGAAATTCCTCAGAAAAATTACTTAAATCTTTTTTATTTTGTAAAACAGGTTTCAAAAGAGAATTATATTTCTTATTCCTAATATAATCAAAATTAACCTCATCAAAAAATTTATGATTCATAATTTCATTCAACCCTCTTTTTCCTAATCTAACATCTTCCTTAGTTAACAATTTCAAAATTAAGTCTTTAGCTTCATTACTAACAGAATATTTAATAAAAAAATCATCAATTTGATTATTTTCAGGAAAAAAAATTTCACCATTATTAATTAATTCAAACATTTTATTTTTATTTTGATTATAAAAAGGGGTAATACCATATAATAATTCATAAATTAAAATACCAAAACTCCACCAATCACTTAAAATAGAATGACCTTGATAATTAACAATTTCAGGGGAAGCATATATTGGACTTCCTGAAAATACATATTCTTTATTTTTTTTAAATGTATGTACACTTGCACCAAAATCACATAATTTAATATAACCATCATCTCCAATTAAAATATTTTCTGGTTTTAAATCACGATATATTATACCTTGTGAATGTAAATATTCTAAAGCAATTGCGATTTGTGCTGCACAATTTTTTACTGTTTTTTCATCTAAATGTATTTTTTTCTTTAATAAATTATATAAATCTCCTCCTGGCATATAGGGAGTTACAAAATATAATCTTTCTTTTGTTTGGAAGAAAAATGATAAATTTAATATAAATTCATTTTTTGAACATGATAAAATTTGTTTTTCTAATAAAATATTATCTACTATATCTTCACTTATTATTTGATCTTTTCTAATTACTTTAATTGCATATAAATTATTTGATTTTTTATATTCTGCAAGTAAAATTTTACCATATGCACCTCTTCCTATTGTTTTTATTATTTCAAATGATGATATATCAACATTTGTATTTAAATATTGAGTGGTATTTTCATTAAATATTGTATCACGATTTACTAATGGAATTGTTTCTCTTTTTGTTCCAAAAATATATTCATGAACATCCATTTTCCCTGTTGTTGGTTTTTTTGAAAATTGTTTATTATTTTTTTTATCTTTTTTAGTTGTTATGTAATCTTTTAATACATTTGGTAAAACAAATAATTCAAAATCACTTTCACTTTCATTTTCAAAATTATTTGATATTATTTCTATTATTTTTTTTTTCTTTGGGGATGAGTAAAGATAATCATATTCATCATCTGCAAAATGAACAATAAATTCATCACATATACTTGAGACTGTAATTGCTATTAATGATTTTAATGGAATTCTTCTTCTAAAAGTAGTTCCATTAAAATTATATATTGCTTTATTTGTTAATACTATATTTCTTTCTTGTACTTTTCCTTTATCATTTGTTTTTTTTATTTTGTCACTATAATTTATTATTTCTTCTTTTATATGTTTTTTGATATTTTTATTTTGATTAAAATGTAAAAAGTCAAAATTATCTATTTGACTCATTTTTAATAATTGTAATCCAATTATTAATTGTTTAAATGTAAAAAAATAATATTTAAATAAATAATAAAATGAAATTATTTATTTATTATTTAATTTTTAAAATTAATAAATTATGAAAAAATCAATTCTAACATTTACACATTTAAATCAAATAAAAAAAATAGCAATACAAAATTTAAAAAAAAACTTAGAACATAATAAAAAATTCCCAAAGCTACAATTATCTTATAAAGACCCTTCATTTTTTAATGATACAAATATAGAAAATCAAAAAAAATCACTAAAAACAATATTTAAAAGAGATTTAGATTTTCAAACAGAAACAATATATTCAGATAATTTCTTTTCAAATAATTTAACAAATTTCCCTACAATAACAACTGAAAAATCAATTACATTACGTGGGAAATTAGATAATAAAAAAAAAGATGATTTAAAATATTATGAAAGAATTTTTAAAAGAAAAGGATTATGGAAAAAAAAAGTTAAATCAATTAATAATTTATTAAATATTCAATATGCAGATAATGAACAACAATATTTAAGATTAGCAGAAAAAGAAAATAAAAATAGAATTAAAAATGGTTTATCAAAAAAACAATTTTCTTTATCAAATTTTACAGACAATCAAATTAAAACTATTAAATTTAATATTGAATTTATTAAATCAATTGAAGATTTTGTTTTACCTATTTTTGTTAATGAAAAGACAAGATGTTTATCTAATAAATTAAAAGATAAAATTAAAGAAAATGATTTTATAAGTCCTTCACATCAAAGATTACTAAGGAGTAAACAACATCAAAGTGAAAGAAATTTTTTTTTGACTAAAACTATATCCATAAATGATTTTAAAAATTAAAGATTTTGTTTATTCAAATAATTTAATCTTTATATATATAAAAATAATATTATTTAATTATATAAATTTAAAAATAAAAATTATTCTTTTGTTCTTTCAAAAAAATTCAATAGTAAATGAAAATTAAATATTTTTTTTTATTTTTCAAATGGATGGAATAATATATTATGTACAATTAGTATGTTTAATTTTAAGTACTTTATCATTATTATTTATTTTTATACTTTATATAAAATTATGTTGTATGGTAAAATTTGGAAAAAAGAATGAAGAACTAGAAGATTCAATATCATCTAGGTTATCAGAAGGAACTTATTATGATGAATATAATAAAACAATAAAAATTGGATTAGGAAATCATTATATGTTTATTTTAACATTATTTAATATATTAAATTATCTTATTGAGTTTATTATTATTTATAAAAAGGATATAATTTTTCAAAGTTTTAAATTTTTTTTCAAATTAAATTCTTTTTGTTGGATAATATTAATAAGTCACTTATTTTATAATTTGAATAAAAATCCTGAAATTAAAGTCAATCATAAAAAAAGAATTATATTTGGTTTTTTATATTCATTGATAGTTTCAAGTATTTTTTATTTTTTTTTTTTTTTTTTTGTTTATTTTTATGAAAAAAAAAAAATAAAATTAAATCAAATATATTCAAATATTCTTTTTATTATATTCTTTCTTTTTATTATTGGTAATTTTATATTTAGTATATTAACATTAATTTGTTCATTATGTTATTTAAAAATTTCTTCTATTCATGGAAATAAATCATATATCATGTTTCATATTATATTTTTTATATTTTTTTCTTTATTATTTTTATTAGCATTAATAATGGATTTGATAAAAATTGATAGTTTTTCAGAAATCATCAAAATAATTAATTATTTATTAGGATTTTTATGTTCATTTTTTTGCTTTTTTTTCTTTAAGTCAGTGATTTCTTGTCTTAATAAAAATAATAATGATGAATATGATAATGATAATAATTATGAATATACATCAATTGATTTAGCTGTATCATGTTAAAATAAATTAATGTATATACATATACATATATATATATTTTAAATAAAATAATCAATTATTATATTAAGTAATAATAAAATAATATGATTTTGCGAATAATTTAATTTAATTTATTATTATTAATACTATTTAAACAATACTGAAAATTTTGAATTTGAGATTCATATTTTCAAATAAAAGATTGTCAAATTTTTTTTAAATTATTTTAAGAATTAAAATTTAAACATGAATTTAAATATTTAAAAAAGAAAAAAACAAAATAATAGTAGAAATAATTTGACATATATTTAGATAGGAATAAAGAAAGATTATATTAAATGGAAAATGATATAAAATCTTTACAATTACATATTGTTCAATGATTGAAAAAAATCAATTATTATAATACTTAAAAATATAATGTAAATGAAAAAATAAAACAATTACCAATAATCATGAATTATAAATGGTTCAATAGAATTTAATAAAAGAATAACATTTAATTCAATAAAAGGATTATCAGAAAATAAAAAAATAATAGATGGAAGAAATAATAGTTTTATTGATGAATTCATTGATATATTAATAGATATCAATAATAATAATAAATATATTAAAATAATGTACATAAAACTGTATTAGAAAATATTATAGAAGATGATAATAAAGATAATATTAATAGTAATGATGATAAAGATATTAAAAGTAATGATATAAAGAGCCAGCTCCAAAGATTAATTTTGAACTTATTAATCAATCAAATAAAATTAAACCTCAAACTAGTTATCATGGGTTAAATTCTAGGAGTTACAAAATTTTCATCAAGGAAATAAAATTAATCCCTAATTTGCTTCTTAAATGAATTCTCATCAATTTAGTCATAATAATTTATAAAAATGTTTAATATTTATTTATTTTTATATTTAATTTAAAACACTTATATAAATAAAATTAAATATATTATATCAATTATTAAATTACAATTAAAAAATAAGAATTAAAAATAATAAAAAAACTTATGCATTTTAAAAAAGTATAAAAATATTAAAAAAAATCAAACTAATCATCTAAGTTAAAGTTAGATAAATATAAATTAACAATAGAAAAAATAATATTAGTTCAATTAGAGGTAAATAATGTGAAAAAGTTATTGGTGACTAATTTAGTTAAATTTAATATATTAAAAAAAATTAAAAATAAAAACTTTTATTTTTAATTAAATTAATTTATAAATTTTTAAATTCAATGAATGTTAATATCATAAATATATTTCCTAGAAGAAATAATTCTATTAATTTTAATGAATTAGAAAATATTGAATTTAATTCTAAAGAAAGATGTGAAGAACATTATAACAAAATAGAATATTTTTGTAAAAATTGTCAAATAGGATTATGTATTTTATGTAATAAATCTCATGTAGAAAAATATAAAGAACATTCAATTATAGAAATTGAGAAATATATATTATCAACAAAAGAAGTTGAAAATATTAGAAAATATATAATATCATATGAACGAGATTATGAAAAAATAAAAAAAGATATTATTTCAATTATGAAGGAAATAGAAAAATATTTTGAAAAATTAAATGAATATTATCATAAATTTATAAATGAAAAAGAAAATCTTCTAAAAGAAATGAAAGAAATATTAGAAGATTATAAAAATTGTATAAGAAAAGGTCAATTTCAATATAATATATTTACAAAAATGCCTTTAATTAAGAATAATATAATAGAAGAAATAAAAATAAATAAAACAGAAACAACCTTAAATAAAATATCATATATCCAAAATTATTTTGAATCAAAAATCCTTTTAAATTCCCATAAAAAACAAATAAAATATATAAGAGATTATGATTCAATTTATACAAAAACAGAAACAGAATTAGTCTCTTCTATGTTAGCTTTAAATGATAATTATTTTGCTTTAGGTTATAGTGATGGATTTATTAAAATTTTCCAACCAGGAGATTTTCAATCAATATTAAGTTTTTATATTTTTAAAACTTCAATAAATTATCTTTCTCTTACAAGAGATAATAAAATGTTAGTTTGTGCAGAAAATGAAATAAAAATATTAAATTTTGAAAATTCCTATTCAAAATATAAAATATTGGATATCTTAAAAGAACATCAAGACTCAGTATATCAAGCTCATGAATTAAATAATAAATTATTAATATCTTGTTCAAGTGATAAATCATTGATTTTTTGGGATCATGATATAGAAAATAATGATAAATTATATAAATGTATAAATAAAATGTATATATCAAAAATAAATTCTTTTTTAGAAATTCCAAATCAAGAAATAGTAACATTATCAAGTTGGGAAGAAAAATTACATTTTATAGATATAAATTCAAAAAATATAACTCATATAATAAAAAGAATAAAATGTAATGGAGGAAATTCTTCAATTTGTATAATTAATAATGATTATTTAGCAATAACTGGATATATAGGAATTTATATTATTGAAATTAAAAATCATCAAATTTCTTTGGTTATTAAACCAAATGATAATGTTTATACTAGTATTATTCCTTTAAATGATGGTACTTTTATGACTACTGAATTAAATAATCATAAAGGTTATTTTTTTGGTGATATGAAACAATGGTCTGTTACTGCTAATGGAAATAATTGGGAATGTATTAGTGAAAAACAATATTCTCATTTATCTTGTATTATTGGTATAATACAATTATCAAATGGGAATTTAATTTCAACATCATTTGATCAAAAAATAAAAATATGGAAATAAAAAATAAATTTTTAAAATTAGTTTAAAAAAGAAAAAGATTATTATTCATTAATTAAATATTATAAAAATTATAAAAATATAAAAAAAACTGTATTCTATTACAAAATGGAAAATACCACTCATTCACATAACCAAAACCAATCTCCCAATAATAAATCTTCTCATCAACATTATCACGATACCCATAGTTTCCACAAGAAACATAAAGAAGAAAATTTAAATAATAATCATCATCACATATGTCACAAAGACTTATTAGAAACAGATGAAAATAGAAAATCAACAAAAGAATTTTCAGATGATATTAAATCATGGATTAAAATAAATAACAATATGATTCTTTTAGATTTTGGTACTGGAACTGGATTAGTTGGTATTAATTTTAGTAAAGAAGTTAAAAAAATTATATTTCAAGATATAAATGAATCAATTTTTGATGAAGTAAAAAAAAATTGTGAAAAAAATAATATTAAAAATTATGAATTTTTCATTGATTCAATTGATAAATATAATAAAGAAAAAGTTGATATAATAACTTGTTCAATGAGCCTTCATCATATAGAAAATTTAGAAAGTACAATAAAAAATTTTTTAAAAATTTTAAATTCAAATGGTTATTTATGTATTGTTGATATGTTACCTGTTAAAGTTGATAAAGATCATATTCCTCATCATGGATTTGAACCTGAAAAATTTAAGAAATTTATTTTAGATTGTGGTTTTGTTAATGCTGAAATTAAACCTGGGAGAGATTTTTTGTGGAAAGTTCCTGGGGAAAAAGAGTGTATTATTAAGAGATTTTGTTTAATTGCTCAGGCTCCTTAAAAAAATTTATTTTTTTAATATTTTTTATTGTTTTAGAAATTTAATAATAAAATTTGTTTTTTTTTTTAATTTATTTTTGTTCTATTTTGATTTTTTATTTTTTTAGTTTATTTATTAATATTTTATATGAATTTATATATAATTATTTTCATAATTGTTAAAAAATCAAAATAAAACTTTTTGGAAATAAAAATTATTAAATATTATAATTTTTAACTTAAAAAAATAAAATTAAAATGTCATCCAAGGAATTTACACTTTTTTCTCGTGATAAATTATCAATTCGAAACAAATTTTATTATTTAATGGATTTATTAATAACAAATCAAAATTCTTCAAGAACTGAAGCATTATTTTTTATGTTAATATTTTATTCTCAAATGATATCTGGATTTTATTCAAAATATTTAGGAATTTTTAATCCTGATCATTCTACATCAGATAAAATATTAAATTATATTGAAAGAATTGTTCGATTAAAAGAATTATTTATTGATAAATATTCTACTTTTAAAAAATTTATTATTATTTTTTTTATTATTACTCTTATTTTTACTTCTCATTTTATTATTACTTGTTATAAAATGAAAAGACAATCTTTTTATTCTTATAGTGAAGTTATGCTTAATTTTTATATTAAATTTATGATTTATATTGGTTATAATATTGTTCTTGATTGTAGTTTTTCTACTTTTTGCTTAAATGGAAGTAAAAATCCTTATTTTAAAAATGTAACTTGTTCTTTTAAAGATAATTTATTAACAAATGTTATTGCAATTTTATTATTTATTTTTTCTTCAATTTTTACGGTTTTAATACAATTTTTTTATTGTGATTCAATGTATTTATCGACTAGTTTTTATTCTAGAATTGCATGTAATTATGAATTAATTACATCATTAAATTGTATAGTTTATTCATTTTTATTAAATCAAGTTAAGAGTTTATCAAAAGAAGTTTTTTTATTCTACAATATAATAATGTCAATTTTTCAATTAAAATTTTTTTTAGAACATTATCTTTTTTATGACAAAACAACAAATACATATGCCGGTTTATTTCATATATTATATTTATGGACTTCAATTTTTTTTTTTATTTTCGCATATATTGATTACAAAGAAAAAGGAATAATATATATAGTATCAAGTGTTATAATATTATATTTTTATTTTAATTTAAAATATAAAATAGAAGAAAGTGTATTTTTAGATACTCCATTTTATAAAATAACAAATAAATTCCATTTACTATATTATATTAAAAATATGATTGATAAAATGAATCATGTAGAAGAAAATCCAGAAGATAAAGCATTATTATCTGGAATAATGCAAATGCATTCTCTAGAATGTCCTTCTGAAAATTGTATTACTAAAAATAAAACGAAATTATATTTACCAATAACAAATGAATGGAGTGATAGAAGTAAATTATTTATTGAAGATAGAGTTTTTATGATTAATTTTATTGTTAGTATTTCTGATTATTTTATTAATGAGAATTCATCTTCTCCTGATTTAATTATTAATTTATCTTTATATTATTTAGAAGTTATTGGAAATTATTGTCTTGCTATGTATTATTATAAAAAAATAAAAGATATGAAATTAACTTTACAAGAACAATTTTCTTTTATTAGATTAAAATTAAGAATTTCAAAATTATTAGTTGAAAAATTAAAACCTCCAAATGAACCATGTGAAAATTTAGAAGATTTAAATGTAACTTTATATTTTAAATATGAAGATTTAAGTCAAAATTTTGTAGATGAAATAAATAATGATATAAATTTATCACTTGAATTTTGGAAAATTTTCCGTAATTCTCAATTAGATATAACAAAACAAATTAATTTTAATAAAATATTCCAATTAACAGATAAAATAAGAATAACAAAATCACGTGTAGGAATATTATGGGAAAAATTAATAGGAATATATAATGGAGTAAATGAATTATTTGATTTATATTTTGATTACGTTGATCAAATAAATGATGATGAATTAAAAAAAAGAGATTTAGAAGGTTTAAGAAGAAAAAATGATAATTTAACAGATCATTTAAATCAAAATTATTTTGCTTTATTATTTAATAGAGAAACTGGAATTATAATAGCAAATGCAGATAAAGGAAAAGAAGGAGTAATAGAAAAAACAAATACAGAAATAGAAAATATATTTAAATATAAACCAGAAGAATTAAAAGGAATGAATTTAACATCATTAATGCCTAAAATATTTTCAAAAATACATAAAAGTTTCATGGAAAAATATTATAATTTTGGAGAAAAGAAAATAATAGATCAAAAAGATATAAAAACATTTGGAAAAGATAAAGATAATGCAATTGTTGTTATTCGTTTAGCAGTTAAATTATTTCCAATGTTAAATGATAGTGTATATTTTGTAGGAATGATCACAAAAGAAAATATAGACGATGTTATATTTTTAGATCATCATTTTAATATTCAAGGTATGTCTGGTAAATTATTAAAAATATTAAATTGTGATAATAAAATTTTATTCCAAGATAATGAAATACCATTTTATGTTATTTGTAAAAAATTTGTAAATTTTTATAAAATATTTCTAAAAGGTAAGAAACAAAATATAAAAGAAAAAAAAGCAAAACCAATAACAATAATAGAAAATTTAGATGATTCATCACTATCAGATTCAGAAAAGAAAAACAAACCAAAAGAACAAACTCCATTACATATTGATAATATAGAAATAAATGAAAATATAGAATTAGAATATGAAATACGTCTCCCTCAATTTTTATTAGATTTCTCAAATTCAACAAATAAGAGATTAATTCGAATGGCAGAACAAGCCAAATTAGCAGGAACAGTTACAGCTGAAGTTTTAGCAGCAGCTGCAGAAGTTGCTAATATAGATGCAAGTGAAAATGACTCACTTGATGAATTTGGTGAAAGTGATTTATTAGTTGATGATAATGATAGAGTTAATGTAAAGGAATCATCAACTTCGAAAATAGAAGAGAGTGTTACTGAGAAGAGAAATAATTTTAAAAGAGGAAATTTATTAAGGAAAGAATCAGTTATGAATGATTCAAATTATGGGAGTAATTATAATAATGGTATTAGTGGGAATAATGATAATATTAAGAGTAGTTATATTGAAACTAATAAATCTGATTTTCTTCAAAGGAGTAATACTAAGAAGGATGATTCTTATTTTAAATCTAAAAATAATGATAGTAGTTTTACTCCTACACCTAATGGTGTAACACCTACTCCTACTCCTGATGATGATAAAGGGAATAATTTGAAAAATAATGGCGATAATACTAAAATAAATCAAAATAATGCTAATTTGGATTTTAATAAGAAATCTGATGAAGAAAAAGAATTTATTGCTAAAATTAAGAAATATAAAGAATATTTCTATAAATCAAAATTTGATGAATTAGATGAGTTAATTGATGATTGTAATAGAGATTCAAATTCGAAAGAATATAAATTTAATTTTACTTTTGATAAATATAAATTTGGTACTAGAAATATGAGTTATGTTGTAAGATGTATTGATGCTAAAAATGAAGGATCAAAAAGTGATGAAGAAAGTATTATTGAAGCAGATGAAAAATTATCTAAATATAAAAAAGAAAAAGCTAATGCAATAAAACCTTTATTTGAAGTTTTATTTAAGGAAAAAGAAAAAATAATTGAACAACAAAGTCGTGTTGAAAATTTACAAAATGAAAATATAGAATTTCAAAAATTATTAAATTTATGTAAAGAAGATATTAATAAAATGAGTATGGTACATGGACAAAAAGAAAAAGAGGATTTAATTGATGAAAATGCATCTCAGACTTCACATGCAAGTTTTAACGCTGATTTAGTAAAAAAAAATAGAATTGAAGAAATAAGAGCAAATTTATTAAATAATATATCTAATTTTTTCACTTTGAGATATATTAAAATTGTTGTAGCAGCAATTGCATTTCTTTCTCTTCTTTATGGTATAATTTATATTGTTTTATTTAATGGAATTTATGATAATTTAAATGTAATAAGTGAATTAAATATTAATTTATTCCAAACTACAATTTGGATGTCAAATTTAATTGGTTCTATGATTTCTTTAAGAGCTTTATATAATGATAATATGTCTGAAGATAAATTTTTTTTTAATTCATTTATTGAAGATATAAATGAATATTTTTCAACAATTGAAGAATATTGTTATATATGGTATGATAATATTACTGATAAATTTGGTGATATTGAAGATAAAATTGGAATATTTATAAATGATAAAAATCAGAAATTAATATTTTGGGATATTGAAAATGTAACATATCAAGATAATGCAATAAATGCCCAAGAAGCATTTCCATTATCAATAGCTCAAGCATTAAGTAATATAAATTCAGTATTAAAAAATGATTATTTCACATTAAAAAAATCAAACACAGATTTATCAGAAAATTCCAAAAATTACATAAACTACATATCATTCATGGCAATAGAAAACACATATGATAACGTACTTCCAAATCAATTTGATAAACTAAAAAAAATTCCAGAACAATTAAAAGACTACAACTCAAAATCAAATAAAATTTTAATGGTATTAATTTTAATATATGGAATATTAATGATAATATTTTGTGTCTTATATACATTATTACTTCATATAACAAATAAAAATATGGGTGAAGGATTAGAAAAAGTTTCTAAAATAAAATTAGAAAAAATTGAAGATACTATTAAAACAATTGAAGGTTTTAATGTTATTTTGAAAAAATATAGAGAAAGAGAAGGACAAAAAAATGGAGGGGGTGATAAAAAAAAAGGAAATAATGATCAAAATCAAGATGGAACAACTGTAAATCCTACAATAAGTCCAAATCAAGGTGCTCAGATTTCTAATTCAATTAATTCAAATGGATTTAATATTGATACTAAGAAATTTATTCCTTTGAAAATATTAAATATTTCATATTTTCAAACTGCTATTTTATTTTGTGTTCTTTGTCTTTTTTTAATTCCTGTTTATATGCTTTCAAATAATATGCTTAATTCAACTAATCAAATTATAAATGTTCAAGAATTTTTATTTGGAAAAATTTTAGTTGCTAGTTCCATATCAGTCAAAGTTAAATGTTTTATGACTGAATGTAAAATTTCAAATAATTTATCTTTTAATGAATTAATTACTAAAAATGATATACAAAAAATTGTTCAAGGATTTGCATTATTTAAAAATTTAAATAATTTTTATAATGAAAAATTTAGATTAAATGCATGTGCTGCAGTTTATTTAAATTCAGATGAAGAAAAAGTTTGTTTAGAAGATGAATTAATTCAAAGTGGAAATAATACAGAAAGTTTATTAAAATTAATATCAGAAACTGTTGATAATATTTATAAGGATTATGAAATGAAAATTGGAACAAATATTACTATGAAAGATAAAACTGTTAAAGAATTTAAAACTATTTATTTATTTGAAAGTGATGCCTTTAAAGATTTAGAACTTGTTTTTTATAAATATATTGCTCCAGTTTCTAATAATTTTGCAATGATTTGTATTGAAAGTTTGAGAGATTATCTAAATACCAAAAAAAATTTGGTTTTTGTTTTAATTTATTCTTTTTGTATTATTGTTATTGGACTTTGTTGTTATATTGGCTTCTTCTTTGTTAGAAGGTTAATTTATTTACTTTCTGTGTCTAGATGTATTTTGAAGATTATTCCTACTTCTGTAATTAATACTACTCAAGAATTAGAAACTTGGATTGAGAGTAAATATTAATATTAATATTAATTTTTTATTTTCTTTTTATTTAGTTATTATATTTTTTCTTAATGTAATTTATTTTTTATAACTTTCATTTCAATTAATTTGTATAGTAATTGAATTTTTATTTAATAAATATTATTAATTATATATCATTTATGGAAAAAATTAAAAAAAAATTAAAAATTAAAAAAAATAAAATTTTATTAATGTATTCTTTCGCAACTTATGATTCAGGTGACCCATTTTATAGTACAAAACCAAAACCATTACTAAACACAAATCCAAATTATACAATAACAAATCAAAATAATAAAATAAACCCATTACCAACATCATTATACAAACCATTAAATGCAACAACAAGTTTACCAAATATGTCAACAAAAGTATTCAATTTAATAAATCCCCATTCAAATTATAATCCTCATCAAACTACAACAAGAAGAACATTTAGACCAGAAGATTTAAAAGTAAATTTATTAGAAGAAAAAATAAGACAATTAGAAGAACAAAATAAGCAAGATCGAAGTAAATATAATGATATAATTGAAAGTGGTATTTTAAAAAGAAGAGATTTAGACAAACAAATTCAAAATGAAATGATGAATTCATATAATAATAATTTACAAAATAATTTAATAAATAGTAATAATAAATTAAATGAAGAAGAATATAATAAAAGACGTTTTGAAAGGAGAAATCAAGTTAAATTTGAATTAAATCAAGCAAGAAAATTATTACATGAATCATCATCTGAATACACAGATGAAGAAGAAGAAGAAGAAAATGAAAATTATAATAATCAAAATTTAAAAAATAAAAACATAAAAAATGAATCTGATTTTATAAAAAGAATAAAAAAAAATTATCAAAGAACTGATTCAATATCATCAGAAAAAGTAAATTCAGAAGCTTTAGATTTTATAAATGGAATAAAAAATCATCCTGCATTTCAATTACAAACAGATAACTTTAAATTAAGAGCAAATGTAATTTATATAAAAGGAATTTTTCAAGAAATTCAAAATTCAATGAATGAAAGATTTTCACAATTAGAACTTCAACAAAAATTAAATTTTGAAAGTATGAGACATGTTTTAGAAAGAGGAGGAAGTAATAAATTAAAGGCTTCAGTTTTGAAAAATTTAGATAAGAGAAAAATTAATTTAAATGATGTTAATGAAGAAGTTCCAGATTTTATAAATGATTTACCTGAAATTATTAAAAATAAATTAGAAGAAAATGATAAAATTAGAAAAGAAGAACAATTAAGAGAAAAATTAGAAGAAAATGAATTAAGAAATATGGATGAATTATTTTTACCTCCAATTATAACTGGAATTGTAAATGGAAATGCACAAAAATTAAATCCAAATAGAGTAAATTATCCTAAATATATTACAAATATGTTTGGTTATCCTAAAGAAGAAGAAGAAAAAAAAGGAAAAAGAAAAAGTATTGCTGATAATGTTAAACAAATTACTTCTCATAGGAGAGGGAGTATTGGTGGTAATTTAAATATTAATAATGATGAAATTATTAAATTGAGAAATGCTGGGTATTTGAAAAATAATATTAATAATGAGTCTTCTAGTCAAAGTTCTATTAGTGAAAGTTCGGTTAGTCAAAGTCAATTTAATAAAAATAATAATCGTAAAGATAATAAAAAAAATTATGATGAGGATAGTGAAGAAGAAGAAGATGAGGAAAGTTATAAGAGAAGAAGAAATAAGAAGTTGAAGAATAAAAAAAAATATAAATTAGGGGATAAAGAAAATCAAAGAAAGAGAAAAAATGTTAAACAAAATAAAAGAATTATTAGTGAAGAAGATGAAGAAGATAATTCTGATGATTAATTAATATTTTAATAAATAATATTTATATATTATATTTAATTTCATTATAAAACCTATAATTATGTATAAAATCATAATCAAAAACAAATAAATAAACTATAATTTAATGAGTTTTAATTTGAAAATATTATATTTAAATATGTGTCATAAAAATAAAATAATTAGCAAAACTTTTAATTAAACATAAATGAAAAGAAATAAATAATAATTTAAATATATAGAAACATATTTATTTTGAAATAATTTAATTTAAAATAATTCTAATATTCAAAAACTGGATTATACAAGTTTAGATTTATAGAAACATTTGAAAAAATAGGAATATTTCTTATTATGTATTTAATAAATATAAATAATTATTTAATTATCATAAATAATTTAAGAAGAAAAAGAAACAAAAATCAAAATCGATGATAAGGAAAAAATAATAAATTAACAAGATTTTTAAAGTTAAATTAAGTTTTAATTATGAATTAACATTTTAATTATAAAAATTTAGAATTTATCTAATTCTATAAAGGTAAAATAAATTATAAAATAAGATTTATAATCCTTTAAAAACATAAAAGTTACACTTATACAGTTAAATAAAATTTTTATTCCTTCACTTTTAACAATAACCTTTGAATAAAAAAATTTTTTTCATATAATAAAAAACCTTAATCTTTAAATTATAAACCTGCTAATCCAAAATTAATTTTTAATAATGATAGTCCTGTTATAGTTAATTTATAATTTTTATAATTATTAATCTTGAAATTTATAATTTAAGAGTTGTTTTTTTTGGTAAAATACGATTTGAATTAGAAAATAAAACTTCATTAAAAACTTAAAAAAAATTTATTTTTAACGCAAATACAATCAATTAGATTATTAAAAAAATAGATTGAATTTCCAATTTTCATTATAAAGTATATTTAAGATATTTATATATAAATAAAATACTGAAAATGGATCAAACTTCGTTTTCAACATCAAATGATCTACATATAAAAATTGAGAAAAAAAATAATGATACTTCAAAGTTTTTAAAATTGTTTGAAACAACAAATAAAGAAAACAAATCTAATGATGAGAATACAAATGATTTTTATGCAGAAACTTTTCTTCCAAAAGATCTTTTTCAAGATTGTAATAATTTTGAAGAGGAAGAAAAAAATGAAAAAGATAATTATGCTATTTTTAACAATAAAAGAAATAATATCCAAATTCCAAATCAAGAACAAAATAATAATAATTTAGAAATTCAGGTAAAAATGAATTTTTTTGGAACAGATATACAAATATTAATTAAAAAAATGAAAACTTATAGAGGAAGTATGTATCTTCAATATTTATTAACTTTACTTGATGATTATGATATTGAAAAATTATTATTGAGACTTTCATCGAATTTGACTGAAGTGATGTGTTCACATTATGGAAATTATTTTATTCAAAAATTTTTTCTTAGACTTAATTATCAACAAAGATTATTTATTTTTAATATTATTCAAAATAATTTTATAGATATTTGCATTGATAAAAGTGGAACTTATTCTATTCAAGCTTTAATTGATTCAATTAAAACACCTTTTGAAGAAAAAATAATTGAAAATTTATTGAATAAAAATTTATTATTATTATTTTGTAATGAAAATTCTCATCATATAATTCAAAAAATTATTATAGATTATCCTGAATATAAAAGAGATTTTTTAAATAATTTTATTTTGGGTAATTTAAATAAAATTTGTACTAATCTTTATGGGAGTTTATGTATAATAAAATTTATTATTATGAATAATAATCTTTTCATAAGATTTAAATTAATAAAAGCTGTACAATATATGTTTTATAATTTAGTTTTAAATAGATTTGGTTGCTCTATTATTTTTTTTTTATTGGAAAAATATGGAATAGAATATTGTTATTTTGTGATTGAATTTATAAAACAAAATTTTGAATTTTTAATAAATCAAGCAAATAGTGTATTATTAATTGAAAAAGTTTTATCATATCTTTATAAATATGTTAATAATGAATTTAATGAAATTGTTTGCTTGATTATTAAAAATGAAAAAATTTTGAAGAGTTTAATTGAAAAAGAATCCAATAATAAAATTTTATCTTTGTTCAATAAAACTATAAATAATGAACAAAAAGATTTGTTTAGGAAAAAATTGAAAAATTTGTTTTATAAAGATAAATCATTAAAGGAAAAAATATTTCATTTAATTTTGAATTAATATTTAAAATTCTTTAAACCATTTTCATTAAAATAATGAAAATGAAAAGAAAAATAAATAAATAAATTTTTATGTAAATAAATTTAACAAGAATTAATTTTCTCTTGATAAATTAAAATATATGTATTTTTTATGAATTGTTGTGATTTGATAATTGATATATGAACAAATAATTAGTATAACTCAAAAAATATGTTATTTCCAATTAATATTGGTAACATATATTAAATTGATAATAATTATAAATTCTTATATTTTCTTAATTTTAACAAAAAACTTAATTTACTTTTATTTATTATAACAATATTTATAATTTATGTGAGTAAGTCACTTAAATAAAAAAATATAATATATGTTTATAAAAAATAAAGTTAAAAAATTTAATTTTTTTAAATTTTATATAAAATATGTCCTATAATATTGATACAAAATGTTCAATTTCAAATGAAAATTCAAATTTAATCCAATATTTAATAAGAAAATTGGAATCAAGAAAAAGTTTATTATATAATATAAAAGAAATTTTAAATTCTATTAATTCAATAAATGATTTTTTAAAATATAAAATACCAACAATTAATTTTTTAGAAGAAATAAATGAAGATTTTAAACAAGCAATTTTTGCAATTAAAGCATTATTTACTGAAAATAAAGCATTATCATTATCAAATGATGCTCAAAAAGAAAAGATTGATAAACAAAAAACAGAAAATGCTTTTTTATTTTCTGAAAATGAAGATCTAAAAAAATCAATTAATGAAAAGTTTGAAAATAAAAAGAAAAATAATAATTTAAATTCTAAATCAATTAATGATTCAACTGAAAGAAATGCAATAAATTTTTCAAATGCTATTAAAAACATTGAAAATAATAAAATAAAGTTAAAAAATGCAGTTAAATTACATTTTAATAAGAATAAAATTAATGCAAATGCTTCAGAAATTGAAAATGAAACAATTGATAATAATATTAAATATAATTTTAATCAAATATTAATGAATAAATTTAATACAACAAAACAAATAAATAAATTAACAAAAAAAATAAATAAAAATTTGATTAAAAGTTCAACTGATACAAATTATAATAATAATTCTCAAAAAAAAATAGGAAAAATTATTAATAATAATGAAAATGAATCTGATTTTAAAAATAATAATATTCCTATTAAAATAAAAAATAATTTAATTGAAAGATTAAATAGTCCCATAAATAATAATAATAATCAATTTATAAACAATATAAGTTATGTTGGAAATCAAAAATCAAGAAATAAAAAGAAAAATGAAGAAAGAAAAAAGACTTTTGATAATTTTTCAAATTCATA
>Ga0256407_10003508_pt1 | contig 27768 bp, 22 predicted proteins | sample RumenRJG_04DNA_FD_193489 | JGI IMG/M metagenome (GOLD analysis project Ga0256407, IMG submission 193489) | Bovine rumen microbial communities from Lethbridge, Alberta, Canada - RJG_04 | ecosystem: Host-associated > Mammals > Digestive system > Stomach > Rumen | place: Canada: Alberta... | reverse complement strand
GTTCAAGATCTGATCTACAGACATTGCAGTCTTCTCTTCAACTGCGCCGGTATTTGACAGTACCCTGAGGGCATCTCCGACCGGATCTGAGTTTACAGCAGTTTCATTCGCGGAATCACTGCCAATTTCAGTCTCAACCTGCAGTAATACCTTGCCGCCGGCATAATCATATTCCGGTTCAATGGCAGAACTGCCTGACATATCCTGAATTTCACTCTTTACTGCCAGTTTTACATCTGAACTGATACTGCGTGCGACATCCAGGTAACTCATCAGTTCTGAACTGTCTGAAGACATGGCGGTCCATACCGTATCATTCTGCGGTACACCTGAATCCTTTTCAGCTCCGGCGGTGCAGGCGGTCTCATCGTATCCATTTGACTGCTGCAGCTGAATATTCTTAACAGCATCCGTGCTTATGTCATGTGTTTCGCCGGAATCAGTCTGTTCCTCAGCTGCTGCGGTTTCCTCCTCCGAAACCAGGCCGACGTCACTGACGGACAAATCCGTCAACACAGTTTCCTTAATCTCAGACTCTTCATCCGTATTATTTTTCAAATCCTCCCGTTCATTGATGTTTCCGGATTTTCCTGCCTTTTCCTCTGAATCAGCCTTATTTACATTCTTATCGGGCGAAATATTCTTCTTATCGGCGCAACCGGTTTCCTTTTGCTGATCATTGCGGAGTTTGGACTCTGTTTTTGTCTTTCCTGCATTATCACTGCCTGTTTTATTGCCGGAATCAATTCGTTCATCACCGGCACCGCGGGTCTTTCCGATCTTCTGTTTTGTCTGAACCCTATCATTGATAACTTCATTTACCGAACTTAAAATGTCGGCAAAGCAGGACTGGTCTCCGCATCCGGCACCCGTACCGCCTCCCAGTTTACTACCGATTTTATCAGCAATATTTGTCATGGTTCTTTCAATAGCAACTTGCATAATCAATCCTTACCACCTGGCAAAAAATGGTCACAATAATAAACACTACCGTAAATCAAGCAATATTTATACCATAAACAGCAATTTATTATTTTTATAATCATATTTCCGTTATCCCTTTTAATTATTTGATATTCCTCAACATAATTTTATTCAAACTTAATTTTAGTAATTAATTTTAACAATTAATTTAAATTATTAAGTTTATAGATAGATTAATTAAAATATTAATGTATAATATGGATAAACATTTAGTTCTTTATTTAATTAAGATTAGGTTAAATAAACATTAAATTATAAAGTTAAATTCATAGAATTTTATGTTTTTTAAGATAAGTAATTTATAACAAGAGGATTCCAACATGAAGATTAAATTATTATTAACAGCTCTTCTGTTAGGCACTGCGAATGTTGCCATGGCAGAATCGGCAAACGATGTTAGTTTAGATCTGGTGTCTAACGGATTTATTATTATGAGTACCGTTCTGGTTATTCTGATGTCGCTTCCTGGAATAGGTCTTTTTTACGGCGGTATGGTACGTACCAAAAACATGTGCTCTGTCCTGGTTCAGACACTTACCGCATTTGCCCTAATGTATTTGCTTTGGGCCATGTACGGTTATTCTCTTGCATCCAGTAACGACAGCGGCTCGTTTTTAAGTCTGTTTTTCGGAGACTTTTCAAATTCGTTCCTGGTTAATATAACACCATCCACGGTGGATACATCGCACTCAAATCTTTCAGAACTGGTTTACTTTGCTTTCCAGGGCGCCTTTGCGGCAATTACCGCATGTCTGATCATCGGTTCTTTTGCTGAAAGAATCAAATACCTTGGACTGATTGTCGTTCTGGTTATATGGTTTACCTTTGCATACGTTCCGTCCTGGCACATGGTATGGGGCGGCGGATGGCTGGATTCTGCTTTCGGAGTACTGGATTTTGCCGGCGGCACCGTGGTTCATATCAACGCTTCTATCTGTGCTCTTGTAGGTGCCTACTATGTAGGAAACCGTATCGGTTACGGCCGTGAGGCAATGAAGCCGCACAGTCTGACCATGACCATGATCGGAACAGGTTTGCTCTGGGTAGGCTGGTTCGGTTTCAACGCAGGATCTGAACTTACACCTGACGGAACTTCAGCTTTGGCATTTGTCAACACAATTCTCGCTCCGGCAGCATCGGTTGTTTCATGGCTGCTTTGCGAATGGGTTGTAAAGGGCAAGCCATCCCTCCTGGGTGCATGCTCCGGAGCAATCGCCGGACTGGTGGTTATAACTCCTGCCTGCGGATTTGTAGGTGTAAACGGAGCAATAATAATGGGACTTGTCGGCGGAGCTGCATGTCTGTGGGGCGTTCACGGTCTTAAGAGAGCTCTTCGTGTTGATGATACTCTTGATGTATTCGGAGTTCACGGCCTTGGAGGAATCATCGGAGCAATCATGACAGGCATATTCTGTTCACCTGACCTGGGCGGTACCGGATTCGGAGGAGACAACACAACCATATGGTCACAGACTTTAGGTCAGTTGATATCGGTTGTGGTAACGATCGTATGGACAGGAGCTGTAGCATGGTTCGGTTTCTTTGTTGCACACAAACTGACAGGTATCAGAGTTTCTCGTGATGAGGAACGCCAGGGACTGGATCTTGCATCCCACGGAGAACGTGCTTACAACTACTAACTTTTAATCCCCATACACAAGTCAAATATTTACCTTAACAATTCTGATTAAGGTAAATATTTTTATCACGCAAATCAGATTCTGAAGAAACTCCGCAGATGAAAAGCTAAAAACACCTTTTAACCGCTCTGACTTCCGCTAAATCTTCTGATTGAGAATTCTGTATTTAAGTTCTGCCATTTTCCAGTCACTGATGTTATCTATATCCTGCACAAATTTTTCATCCATTTCATACATTGCAGTCTTGACCAGGAATGAATGCTCCTTGACCAGAGAGAAGTAACTGTTCCGGTACCAGTAGAACATGCCGGCATCATGATATGTCGGTTCCAAATCCTGTGAACGGGAATTTTTATATTCAGGTTCCCTGTACATGATCAAATCCCCTTCCTTCCTGATGAATGCTCTTTGAACAGGATAGGAGAAACGCACGACCGGGATCAGATGCTCCACTTCAGGATTTTTCAGAAAATGTTCAAAGGCGGCAGCAAGCTGTTCCGGCTGTAACAGCGGAACACACGGATAAATACAGCATATATTATCAAATTTCATTCCTCTTGCGGCATACTCGGACACAACCTCGTCCATAACATCAAAGGTTGTGGCATAATCATTTGCAGTCACCTCCGACCGCATGAAAGGAACCGATGCTCCGTAAGCTCTGGCAACTTCCGCAATTTCCTGATCTTCAGTCGACACCATTATCTCACCGAACAAACCGCTTTTTACTGCAGCCTCAATTGCATATGACATCATAGGTTTACCCATAAAATCCCTGATATTTTTGCTGGGTATCATTTTGCTTCCGCCTCTGGCTGTAATAACGGCAAGATTTCTGTACTTATTATCCATAACTGTTCTTTCTCCATAACACCATCGTTTACTGACAAATTCATATTTCGAAGTCCGGATTATTGCACTTTTTATAACCGATTATCCGGATTGATTATCCGGATTAAAAGAAAGATCTGTTTCTAAAAATAGATTTATTGCTACCTATCTTTGGTTTTTGCATCAAAATAATAGCCAAATATCAGGCAATAATGCAAAATCGGTATTAAGTATGTAACTGTTTTTGCTAGGGGTTTACTTTGAGTTTTAATATTCCTAAAACCAATAAAAAAAGGGTGATTATAGTAGGCGGCGGATTCGCCGGTCTTCGTCTGGCACAGAAATTAAAAAATTCACAGTATCAGGTAATACTGATCGATAAGAACAACTACAATCAGTTTCCTCCGCTGATTTACCAGATTGCAACCGCAGGTCTCCACCCAAGTTCAATTTCATTTCCGTTCAGAAAGTTATTTGAGGATCGCAAGGATTCATTCTTCCGCATGACGGAGCTGCGTGCCGTTTATCCTGAAGAAAACTACATTCAGACATCCATCGGCAAAATTGATTACGACTACCTGGTACTGGCAAACGGAACCACAACCAATTTTTTTAACAATCAGAATATTGCAAATGCCGCTGTTCCAATGAAGACAGTATCGGAGGCAATGGGATTAAGAAATGCACTGCTGTTGAACTTTGAACGCGCCGTAACATGTTCAAGCGAACAGGAAAGACTGGAACTGCTTAACATAGTGATAGTCGGAGGAGGCCCGTCCGGAGTTGAAATAGCAGGTGCCCTGGCGGAAATGAGAAAATACATTCTTCATAAGGACTATCCGGACATGGATGTTTCAGAGGTTAATATCCATCTGATCCAGGGTGATAAAAAGCTTCTGAACGGAATGAGCGAAAAGGCATCTGAAAGTTCCTACAGATTTCTTACCAAAATGCATGTGAACATAAAACTTAATACCTTTGTAACCGACTATGTCGATAACCAGGTAATCATGAATGACGGAAGCAGAATTCCGACAAGAAATTTAATATGGGTGGGCGGCGTTACAGCAAACAAAATCATCGGTATCAGCGATGATGCAGTAGGACGGGGAAACCGCATCAGGGTCAACGGATATAACCAGGTTTCCGGCTATGATAATATCTATGCAATCGGAGATCTGGCACTTATTGAGAACGAGGATCCTGACTATCCGAAAGGTCATCCGCAGATGGCACAGCCTGCACTGCAGCAGGGAGAACTGCTTGCTCGGAATCTTAGGGCGTTATCCGAAGGAAAGCCTCTCCGAAAATTCAAATACAAGAATCTCGGCTGCATGGCCACCATAGGAAAAAACAAGGCTGTTGCCGATATCGGCAAATTATCATTCAGCGGTTTCATAGCATGGGTTTTATGGATGGCAGTGCATCTCATGTCAATTCTGTTTGTCCGCAATAAATTATCCGTGCTTATGGACTGGATTTGGAACTACTTTACATATGACCAGTCAAACCGCATGATCCTGCGATCCTTTGACAGTCAGACGGCAAAGGAAACCGAACAAAGATTAAAGGAAACCCACTGGGGAGATATCAAGGAGACACATAAAAACACCAATTGATTTCAATCGGTTGATTACCGCCGGTAATTAAATGGAAACAATGAAAATCAAAGCTCGCCGGCATGCTTTGTTTGCCGGTGATTTTTGTGATATTACTTTACCCGATAATGGCCTTTTTATATAATGATAGACAGTTAACAGTCTACCGTTGTGTTGCCCGGCAGCTGATGCATAAAGATAAAAAGTTTCAGTTCCGAAGCTTCATAAAAGGTAGTGGAATCCAGAGAAATTAGGACTAATTCGAATGACAGCAAAAATCATTGACGGCAAGTTGTGCGCTCAAAATCTTAGAAATACAGTTAAACAGAAAGTTCAGCAGAGAATTGAATCAGGTCTTCGTGCACCTGGTCTGGCGGTTATTTTAGTTGGAGAGAATCCGGCATCAAAAGTATATGTAAAATCAAAGCGTAATGCCTGCAAGGAAGTCGGTTTTGTTTCCCGTGCCTATGATTTGCAGGACACAACCTCGGAGCAGGAGGTTCTTGACCTGATAGATGAACTTAACAAGGATCCGGAAGTTGACGGAATTCTGGTACAGTTACCTTTGCCTAAACACATAGATTCAACCAAAGTAATTGAAAGAATAGTTCCTGACAAGGATGTTGACGGCTTCCATCCGTACAATGTCGGCAGACTGGCTCAAAGAATTCCGGCATTGCGTTCATGTACTCCGAAGGGAATCATGACTCTTATCAGAAATGAAGGATTCACAGATCTTAAAGGCAAGAATGCTGTTATCGTCGGAGCTTCAAATATTGTAGGCAGACCGATGACCCTGGAATTTTTACTGGCAGGATGCACAACTCTTACGACACACAGATTTACCAGAAATTTACGTTCCTTTATTGAACAGGCTGATATTCTGGTGGTTGCCGTCGGCAAGCCTAAATTTATTCCGGGAGACTGGATTAAGGAAGGAGCCATCGTTATTGACGTGGGTATCAATCGTCTGGATGACGGTTCTCTATGCGGCGATATAGACTACGAGGTTGCCAAGGAACGGGCAAGTTACATTACCCCTGTACCGGGAGGTGTGGGTCCTATGACCGTTGCAAGCCTGATAGAAAACACTCTAGAGGCCTGTGAAAAATATCATTCTTAAAAAGGGATTTCCGACATGACTGCAAGTACCTCTGTAAAGAAAACATTAAAACAGGATTTTATACTGATGCTGTGTCTTTTGTTCGACATAATAAATGTTGTCGTTTATCTGCACAGTCTTACAAACTACAGTTTCCTGACAATTCTGACAATATTTTTGATTGGTTTTGCCAATGTGTTATTTGCAGTTTTGATCTACTTCAGAACAAAATCACATAATTATCTGTTTGATTTTGGTCAGGTCGGGCTGTCACAATCCATGTACTATATAAAGACCATTTATCGCGGAGCTGCTTTTATAGCTGTTGATTTTCTGGCTGTATTCGTGATTCTGTGGCTTTGCATACACTTTGCCGCCGGTGTGCCCGAACAGGCAGTTCATCACTGTTCATCGTCAATTGAACCTGGAACAAATACCGATATTGCGGGTTTTATACAATACAGCTTTGATAATATGGCATGCCATACAGGTAACAGCAAATATTTATCCTTTATTTCAATTGAACAGGATAATTTTGTAATTGTAGCTTTAAACAGGCTGTTGTCTGCAAATGTAATCGGCAATACATTATGGCCGGTAATATTATTCGGTTCATTAATTATATCAGTATTACCTTTTATTTGGATTTTTATCAGATGTGTACATTGTTTATTTCTGATCATAAAAGGAAAGGAAGCTAACAACTAGAAACGCTTCCGATTTAAGCATTCTGTCCGGACGTTTCAAAAAGAGGCATAAAATGGAACAGAACATTAAATTACTTAAAAAACTAATTTTTTGTGTGCTGGCTCATTTAGTGGTTAGTTCTGTGACTATTATGCTTTGGGTTGTCAATGTTGTATTCTTTCTCAAGGAATATTCGGCAATAAGCAATGTTATAGATCCATACAATTTATTTCTTTTCGGGTTTAATTTCTGCACAATAATCTACCTGTGCCTGTTTATCCATATACGTAAACCGCATGAACTTATCAAAGTAAAGGCTTTATCGATAATAGAGTGTTCCGTCTGGTCAATCGCCGTGCTGATTGTTTATATTGCAATGGAACTGGGTGTTTCAAAAGCTCTGGATGCGATTTTGTTCTATCTGCCTCCGGATTCAGAGGTGCGTCACTTTGAGAACATAATTTTCACTAGTGTTTCCGTATTTCCTTTATTCCTGTTTGCCTTTATATTTATCATTCTTTATACCGACTACAGGGTTTACCGGATGCTGACCTCGTGTATGAACAATGTGGCAACCGGTACCAACATTGATAAATTGTGGCAGGAGGAACAGCAGACCGAAATCGAAGCAAACCGCCGATATTGATCAGTGATGGATTCCAGCCATAAAAAAGGAACCGGTTCAAAAGAAAAGGTTCCTCAATATTCAGTATGTCAGTTAAAACAGATCTGCAGTGTTACTTTAACTCGATTACATCGAAATTAACCACAGGATCTACATCTTTGCTGTAATCAACAGAATTGAATCCAAATCCGAACAGACTCAAAAATTCCTCTTTATACTGTCTGTAATCTGTTAACTGAGATAAATTTTCAGTGGTAACTTTCGGCCATAAATCCTTGCATGCCTGCTGGACATCATCTCTCAGTTCCCAGTCATCCATACGGATACGTGATTCTTCATCCAGTGCCAAGTCGGAACCCTGGTAAAGTCTTGTTCTGAAAAGACGATTGATCTGATCGATAGGTACTTCATGAAGATTCTTTTCTCTCATAATCTTGAATACCATTGAAATATACAGCGGCATTACAGGAATAGCGGAAGATGCCTGAGTAACCACTGATTTCAGTACAGTTACATAGGCATTACCATTAACACTCTGCAATGATTTGCTGATTTCATGGCTTGCACGATCAAGATCGGCTTTTGCCTTACCTAAAGTGCCGTGCCAGTAAATAGGCCATGTCAGATCGGTTCCGATATAGCTGTATGCAACGGTCTTAACTCCGTCAGCCAGGACATCGGCCTCCTTAAGTGCCTTTAACCACAATTCCCAGTCCTGACCGCCCATTACCTTAACAGTATTTGCAATTTCTTCCTCGGTTGCAGGCTGAATTTCAGATTCAATGATTTCATCTTTATTGGTATCTACAGCGGTTGTCTTATAAACCTGTCCAACAGGCTTCAGGGAGGATCTTACAACCTCTCCGGTATCCGGCATTTTTCTTACAGGAGCAGCCAGGGAATAAACAACCAGATCAACCTTTCCTAAATCCTGCTTTATTAATTCGATAACTTTGGCACGGCATTCGTCAGAAAAAGCGTCACCGTTGATGCTTTTGGCATATAAACCGGCTTTCTTTGCATAATGATCAAATGCTGCAGAATTGTACCATCCGGCTGTTCCAGGTTTCTTTTCAGTTCCAGGCTTTTCAAAAAACACGCCGATTGTTGCAGCATTGGAACCAAAAGCAGCGGTAATACGGGAAGCAAGACCATAACCGGTTGAAGCTCCGATCACCAGTACTTTCTTCGGACCGTCTTTAATTTCACCTTGTTTTTTGGTAACTTCAATCTGATGCTCAACATTGGCAAAACATCCGCTTGGATGAGTGGTTGTACAGATAAAACCACGAACTTTTGGTTCAATAATCATATATACTCTCTATTCACAAATTAAAAAATTCAACAATTAAATTCATTTCAGAATCTGATTTAAATTTTCTGAAAATCAGCAGATAAAATCAACTCTACTTAATTGATTTGGTTGATTCCCAGACAATCTCTCCGCTGTCCACCCTGATAAGATAGTACATCAGGTAAACATCTGAATTCTCTTTTCCGATAGCACCGTAAAACACATAATCATATTTCTGTGCTCTTGCCAGGCTTGCAAGGCTGGACCAGTCACCGTTCGCAACATCATTATATTCAATTTTTGAACGCAATGCCTTTATGCTGGCATCACTTGCCATCCTGAATTTATTTGAATTGCGGTACTGGGCAATAATCGAATCTGTCAGTCTTCCGGTGTTGTAAACCAATGGAGGATCACAGGCAACAACTTCAACATAAAGTGTTGAATTCTCAGGCATCTTTCCAAACGATCCTATTATCATTTCACTTGAAGACGCAAAAACTGAAGCTTCATTAACCTTAGTGTCACCGATTCGCGGATTGCTGTTCTGAACGGCTGCAGCTACTTCTTCCTTTTTCGAATTCACCGCAGTTTCAACAGTTTCAATTTTGGTGTTCAAATTATTAACAGAACTGTCAATATTTGAATTCAAAGAATTATTAACAGTTAACGAATTGTCAGAGGCAACAGTATGCTGATAAACGGTATTATCTACAATGTTGGCCTCGGTAATTAAAGGATGATCTGCATTTCCATCGGCAACAATATCGCCGTTTGCATTTTTATGGTATGAAATACCGTCTTCTATTTTTTGATTATAAGCTGAAGTTTTAATCGCAGCAGCAGAGTTATCTTCTTCAATCCTGGAACGATCGGCATAACGGTTCTGTAACAAGGAACAACCTGCTGCCAAGTATGAAATACATATAATTTCTAAACTAACAATCCAAAAATTTTTCATAATTCTCCAAAATCTCAAAAGGATTTTCTTCTCCTATTTTTGCTCTTATATGTTATTAATTGCAGAAACCCTTGCTGTGAAGAGGTTCCCCTCCGAGCAGATGCATATGAAGGTGTGCAACTTCCTGACCGCCGTCCTTGCCGCAGTTAAAAATCAAACGGTAGCCATTTTCGGCAAAACCCATATCCTTTGCTATTTTTTTAGCAACAATGAAAAGTTTTCCAATTAAAGCCTCATCTCCTTCTTCGATTTCATTAACTGAAGGAATTACCTTGTTCGGAATAATTAAAACATGAACTTTAGCCTTTGGAGCAATATCCTTGAAGGCGGTTACAAATTCATCCTGATAAACAATATCCGACGGAATTTCATGTCGAATAATCTTGCTGAAAATTGTTTCCTCTGCCATTTTCTTCAATCCTTAAATCTATATATATTTTCCCATACTACACCGAAATTTCATCCAGTGTTTTAGTAAAACTGTCCATAAACATTTCTTCAAAATATTTAATGCCAGGTGAATTTTCCTTGCGGGACCTGAGTTGCTGCTCCAGACGTTTTTTAGCAGCTGCAAACTCGTGATTGTTTGCTTTAAGCTCATGATCGCATTTTATAATTGCGCATATTGTATCCGCATCTTTGACAATTCTTTTAACCTCAGGGTCAACCGCTTTTGATGAAATCAGAGGTCTGAAATCATCGACAAATTCTTTGGGCATGAAATCCACAAGTTTGTCTTCTGCAAGATGTTCCAGATGTTTGTATGCCTTTGCAATATCATCATTAAAGTACTTGACCGGCGTCGGCAGATCTCCGGTAAAGATTTCCGCAGCATCATGATACAGAGCCACAACTGCTACATTGCCGACATCGATGTTTTTGCCGCAGTATTTATTTTCAATAAGAGCCAGCATATGCGCAACGACTGCAACCTGAAAACTGTGTTCAGCAAGATTTTCATTTTTGACATTGCGCATCAGAGCCCAGCGATTGATGAAACTCATTCTGGCAATCTGAGCAAAGAAATTACTTTTTTCCAAAACCAGCCTCTACTGATGATAACTCTTCAGGAAGTGAGATAAACGGTTGGCAGCATCAGTAAGAATTTCCTCATTCGGAAGGAATGTAATTCTGAAGTGATCAGGCTTCGGCCAGTTAAAACCGGTACCCTGCACCATCAGTAAATGTTCCTGACGCAGCAGATCCAGAATCATCTTGCTGTCGTCTTTAATGTTGTATTTCTTAACATCAACCTTTGGAAACATGTATAATGTTGCCTTCGGTTTTACACAACTGATTCCCGGTATATTTGTGAACAACTCGTACAGCAGATCTCGCTGCTTTCTTAATCGTCCGCCCGGTACAATCAGTTCATTGATACTCTGATATCCGCCGAGCGCGGTTGGAATTGCCATCTGGAAAGGAACATTGGCGCAAAGACGCATGGTTGCAAGCAGTTCCAGTCCGTTAATATAGCCCTTCGCTTTATTCTTGGGACCGCTGATAACCATCCAGCCCTGTCTGAATCCGCACGCGCGATATGCCTTTGAAAGACCGTTGAATGACAGAGTCAGCACATCATCACTCAGGGTACACATGCTGCGGTGAGCTGTATCGTCATATAGAATTTTATCGTAAATTTCATCGGCAAAAACAACCAGATTATTCTGCCTTGCCACTTCAATAATTTCAAGCAGCACATCAGTACTGTAGACTGCTCCGGTCGGATTATTAGGATTGATTACAACAATACCTTTGGTTCGCGGTGAAATTTTCTTTCTGATATCATCCAGATCAGGGAACCAGCCCTGAGCCTCGTCGCAAATATAATGAACAGCCTTTCCTCCGGCCAGATTCACTGCCGCAGTCCACAGAGGATAATCAGGAGCAGGAACAAGAACCTCATCGCCGTTATTAAGCAGTGCCTGCATTGACTGAACAATCAGCTCAGAACAACCGTTACCGATAAACACATCATTAACGTCAACGTCGCGCAATCCCTTCTGCTGGTAATTCTGCACAATAGCCTTACGTGCACTGAATAATCCCTTGGAATCGCAGTATCCTTCATTCTGTGGAATATTTACGATAACATCCTTAACAATTTCTTCAGGCGCATCAAATCCAAAAGGTGCCAAATTTCCGATATTCAGTTTTATAATTCTGTGGCCTTCATCCTCAAGTCTTCTTGCTTCCTGATGGACCGTACCTCTTATATCATAACAGACATTATCCAGTTTATGAGATTTCTCAATGTTCATAATTTTGCCTTATTTTGAATTTATAAATCACCTTTTTCATTAAATTACCACTTTGACAGTTATTTAGCAATAACTGGTTCTTTTTCCTCGTATAAATAACTCAACACTCTCTTTTCAAATTCAAAATTAGGCCAAAGTGTTTTATTATTATTCATATAATTAACCTCTTCCACGTCGGGAGAAAAGCCTGTGGTATAAACTACAAAAGGAATAAAATTTCCTTTATCGGATTTTACATATCCGGCTAAATTCCTTACATTTCTGATGGTTCCGGTTTTAGCAACCACATTACCCTTCAGTGGATACTGAACAACACTGCGTCTCGCGCGCAGTGTTCCGCTTTCACCGGAAATAGGAAGCAGTCCCAGTATTCCAAGTTCACGTTCATTGCTCAACGCGAATTTAAGAACATTCAAAACAACCTGAGGTGTAATTATGTTATAAGATGATAATCCGCTGCAGTCGTTGATAACCGAACCTTTAAAATTAATGCCGGCTCTTTTCTTCAGTATGTCACGGATACCGACTGCTGCCTGAGTAATGGAAACAGGTCTTTTGTAATAGGATCTGGCAGCAGCCTTGCAGATTTCCTCTGCATAGAGATTGTCTGATCTCTTCAGCATATGATCCAGCAGTGATCTAAGTGAACGGGACGGTAAAACAGCAACTGAAGGCAACGATGATTCACCGTTATAAACCTCTATTTTGCCCTCGTATTTTATACCAAGTTTTTTAAGCATTCTGGCAATGATATCAGAACTCCAGCGATTCGGATTCTGTACGGCGAATTTAAGATCAAGCTGATAATTTTTGGTTTTGTTTACCTTATCCGAAAAACATCCTTTTACCTGGTAAACATTTGAAATGGACGGAGCAACCTGCAGTGAACATGCATCACGTGAATAATTCTGCTCGGATACCAACGGTGCATCAATCTTTATTTTAATAGGCTGAAACTCGGTAAGCTTCGGTTCATTAAAGGAAGATTTACCTTTAGGCAGGTACATATTTGTATATACGCAGTTATGATCAATCACCGCAGCCGATGCAGGTGCCGAAAAACATAAAGGAAGATCATCCCAGGGCCAGCCGTTTCCCCGATCGTATCCCACAGATGAACTCACATCTATGTACACCTTTCCCTGAATTCTTTTGATACCGTTATCCTTCAGGTTCGAAGACAGAAATGCCAGTAATTTTTCGGATGTCAGATCAGGCGCGCCGGAAAATCTGACAACAAGATCCGAATTTAAAACTCCGGTACGTGAGGCTCTCTGAAAAGCACCATGATCTGCAAGCAATTCAGTCTTAAACTGATAGTTTGGTCCCAGTTGAATCAGCGCGGCGGTTGCAGTCAGTACTTTCATTGTTGAGGCAGGAGCGATCAGCAGATCCTTATTAAAACCTCTGTCTCTTCCGTTCAAATAATAAGCAAATCCTGTTACCGAACCGTTGGTTACCCTTGCAGGTTCCAGAATATAGGTATTAGACTGTTTTGAAACTGCATGATTCGGTTTATTTTTCCTTGCATTTTGATAAATGTTATTTTTCTGAGCGGAATTATGTTTTACATTTTTTGCTTCCGACACAGGAACAGAAACACAGATCATTGAAACTGCCATTGAAAACGTGAGCAGTAATTTTTTTAATTTAATATTCATTTCTACTTAATTATTCGTATAAAAACAAAAACCACTATAATTAGTCATTATTATAGCGGTTTTTAACTATTTTTTAACGCTAATTAGAACTTAAATTTACCAACCAGCTGTTTTTGTTCTGTAGCCAGTCTGTCAAGCATAAGACTTAATTCCTTGGCCTTCTGAATTTCCAGTGCATTCTCATCTGACAGATTTGAAATCTTATCAATATTATTGTTGATTTCATCCGTGGTGCAACGCTGCTCCTCCGCTGCGCTCGCAATCTGATGAGCCATATCACTGATAGTCGTCAGAACTGCCTTCAACTCTTCAATCGAGGAATTAACCTCTGATGTCTGCATCTCAGAACGGTTCATCTCGTCACCGCACTCTTTTACATTATTTACAGCTTCATCAACAACCGCATGCAGTGATTGAATCAAATTCTCAACATCGCGTGTAGCCTCGCTGGTCTTATGAGCCAGACTTCTAACCTGATCGGCAACAACGGCAAATCCTTTACCGAGTTCACCGGCATGAGCAGATTCTATTGCAGCATTCAATGCCAGTAAATTTGTCTGATTGGCAATATCCTTGATAACACCTACAATCTGACCGATGTTATCACTCATTTCTCTTACATTGCAAATAACATCATTTGTTCGCTGAAGTTTTGAAGATAACAGATGATTGGTTGTTATATTATCACTCATTAACCGTCTGCCGTTTTCAGCAGTATCGTTGGAGGATATAATCTGATTCAATGATACCTCTGCAGATTCAGCCACATTGTCGGATGCGCTCTTAAGTGCTGACATGGCGGAATCAATTAATGCAGTCTGATCAAGCTGCTCCTTAATCTTCAGAGATGTTCTGGTCATTGACTCGCTGTTGTCATGAGCGTTTGACTTCAAAGTATCTGATGATTTTGCAATCTGACCAAGCATATCCCTGAATACATCTATCAGCTGATTTATCTTGCGGGCCAGAAATCCGAATTCACTTGAAGCGGAATAATTAACCTTTTTCGTCATATCATAATCACACATTGCATTAATTGTCTCAACAATGCGATGCAGCGGAACTCTGATAACCCTGCCGACAACAATGGCAACACACAACGCAACTATGATTCCGAAAACCAGAATTGCGAGCAGCTGCAGATATGAACTGTTTATCAGGTTATACGCATTGCTCACATAATGCACCATGGAGTTATTACTAATAATTCCGATTCTTGCTATAATCTCCCGCAGTTCATCAAGCTGAGAGTTTGCTTCCTTGGAAATCCTCTTTAACTCGGCCTGTCTCAATGCCAGATTGTAGTGATTCAACAGAACGCCCTTCTCTCCGGAGATATCAGAAATAAAAGGTGTGTAATAACTGCCCAGTTCATTTTTAAAGTTCGGCCAGTCCTTTTCCATGGTCTTAATCAAATCAACAAACTGCTTCAAATGAAACTGCATGTCATCGATATTTTTCTTAATAAGGGCTGGATCGTAACTCGACAAGGATTCATCAACCTTATTCATCAGAACACCCTTCGGCATTTCAGCAGTTTTGGATTCCTGAAAAACGAAATCATCCTCTTCTTCAAGCACATGCTGAACCGAAGCATATGCACTGTTGAAAAATCCTACTGAAGATCGGTATTTACTGATTCGCACAAGAGATTTATTGTTATCCTCAGCCCAATCCAGATATTTCTGCGGTATGGCACTGGTAAGATTAAAATAACTGTCAAAAACACTGTTCAATGAATTTAATTCAGATGCTATTTTCGGTTCATTCTTGGCTATTTCAATTAACTTTGCGTTGGAATCACTAAGTTTCTTCCTTTCATTCTCATAAATTGTTGTTAACCGTTTAATATCAGTCGCATTTGTTGCAGTCAGTATATCCACCAGCGATTTATGGGTTGAAATCAGATCAGCCTCTACGCGATCAGCGTTTAAAACAACAGGCGTTGCCTTTTCGGTAACCTCCTGGAATGCACTTTTCAAAGTGCTGAATTTTACAAAACTCAGTGCAGATATTGATATAAGAAGTATAAGTAAAATACTGAAACCGATATAAACCAAATTTACTATCGGTATGTTTTTAAACTGGAAGAATTTAAAAAATGCCGGATCCGATGATTTCTTTTTACCGGTAGCTGCATTAACCGCTTCAGCATTCTTCACATTTAAGTTTAATTTAGTAGATCCCTTGATCTTTGAACTGTCTGAAGTCTTTGATCCGGAATTACTGCTTCCATGACCGGTTGCCGCACCTGTCTTTCTAACAGTTCCACCCGTCGGTCTGTCTGAATTACCACCTGCAACAGGTCTCTTGCCGGTAGCTGAAGAATTCTTTTTTTCATCCGATGAAACGCTATTGCTTTCTTTCGGGATCTTCTTTCGTACATCAGCCGCTGATTTTTTATCTGCACCTGTTATATTGCTGTTTTTATTCTTAACACCAGAAGTTCCCTCTGGCTTGGCTGTGTTTTGCAGAACAGAACCATCTTCCTTTTTTGAATTTTTTCTTGAACCGTCAGTATTTGCAGACAGGGAAGAAGACTGTTTCTGGTCCTTGGCAGAAGCAGCGGTCGAATTTGATGACTTTTCCTTTTTGTCATCACTAACTTTCTTTTCTCTATGAAAAAATGAAAAAAAGCCCTTTTTCTTGTTTTTTTCACCAGATGCATTACTATTATCTGTATTTTTTACATTTTCACTCATAGTAAACACTGTCCTTAATCTAGCATATCCAATACATTATAGATCTTAACTGGCGCAAATATATTGACATGTATTGTATTTTTTAATTAATGCATCAAAAATTGATATAAAAAAAAAGGAATACCACACTGCAGTATTCCTTGAAACAGTACTTTGCAAAATTAATCTTACTTACGTAATTCTAATTTCTTAATAAGTTCATGATAACTTTGTTCATTGGTCTTGTGTAAGTAGTCCAATAAATTACGACGACGTGATACTAAACGTAACAAACCACGACGACCATGGTGATCTTTCTTATTAGCTTCAAAGTGTGGCTGTAAATCATTGATACGTGCAGTTAATAATGCAATCTGAACTTCACTTGAACCTGTATCTTTAGCATCACGACCGTATGCAGCAATAATTTCCGCTCTTTGTTCTTTAGTTAGTGACATAAATTTCTCCTAAAATTAAACTTAACCAATCACTAATTCAGTTAAGTAGAGTTAAAGATCAAATAAAAATGTTTAAAAGGCACTGTACCTAATAAAACCTTGCAGATTCTAGCATAAATCCGTATGACAATCAAAAGTTATTTGATTGCGACTTACATTCAGTTGTTATCAGTTGATACAGCTATATTAATGATTTCTTCACTTCTTACCAGCTTGCGCGGAAGAATTTTTCCATCCTGGTACTCGCCCACCCCTAAAAACAAATCCTTTCCTTCAAGGTAAAGTCTTACCATAACATTGTTGCTTTGATCCAGGCGGAAGTTAACATACTGACCGTTCATAAGTTTCTGCAGAGTAGCAAGAGACACGGTAACCTTCGGCATATAACTGACTACAGAATCTATCGGCAGCAAGTACTGATCAAGTTTTGTTTTCGGCACAACACTTTTGTTAACACAGTCGTCATAAATATCATTTAACTGCTCGATTGTCAGCATACGATCCGCCGGATATCCAGCAACCTTGGTTCTGTTCAGCTGTATGACACATGCGCCGCAGCCTAATTCCTGCCCCAAATCATCAACAAGAGTTCTCACATACGTTCCCTTGGAACAATGTACATACATTTTCAGTTTATTGGTAGGCGAAAAATCTAAAATATTGAATTCATAAACAGTTATCGGACGAGCCGGTCTGTCTACGGTTATTCCTTCACGTGCATACTGATACAGAGGCTTTCCCTGATATTTTAAGGCGGAATACATTGAAGGAACCTGATTTATATTTCCACGGAATTTGTTCAGGGCTCGTTCAATTTCTTCCACTCTGACATCAACCTCATGCTCCTCGATCATCTGTCCTTCCGAGTCAGAAGTATCAGTTCTTACACCTAATTGAGCGGTTACCTCGTAACACTTATCGGAATCCAGAAGATACTGGGAGAACTTTGTTGCTTCTCCGAGACAGATTGGCAGCATACCGGTTGCCAGAGGATCCAGTGCACCCGTATGACCTGCTTTATTCGCATTGTAAATTTTTTTTACCTTTTGCAACGCAAAATTAGAAGACATACCTGTTGATTTGTTTAACAACAGAATTCCGTTTACATCTCTTCCGAAAGATCGCCTATGGCGCGACATTTAATCACCTTCCTCCAACTATTGTTCATCCACGTCAGGTTGCTGCTTTTCCTGATTCTGTTCCTGTAATTCATGATCATGTCTTACAGACTTTGTAATCAATTCAGATAATTCCATACCCTTGACAAGAGTGTCATCATAAACAAAGGTAATATTGGGAACCACCCTCAGTTTCATCTTTTTTCCCACCATGGACCTAAAGAACCCTACAGCACCATTAAGAACTTTGACAGCTTCTCCGATTTTGTCCTTCTCCATATTCAGAAATGTCACATAAACCTTCGAATACATAAGATCGTTGGACAAATCAACTCCGGAAACTGTTACAAATCCTACACGGGGATCTTTAAACTCACGCTGCAGGACTTCTGCAATTTCCTTTTGCAGCTGTTCGGCAACACGACGGGAACGACTGAATAATCTAGCCAAATTAACTCCATTAAAAAAGGATATGCAAATATAATACTAACATATCCTATAATAAAACAATTATTACTTACTGTTAAATGGTACGATTAATCTGAATTACTTCATAAACTTCAATTTGGTCACCAACTTGAACATCATTGTAATTCTTCACACCGATACCACATTCATTACCCTTTGATACCTCGGAAGCATCTTCCTTGAATCTGCGTAATGATTCAAGCTGACCTTCGTAAATCACGATATTATCACGCAATACACGGATAGGATTTAATCTCTTCACACTGCCTTCAGTAACCATGCAGCCTGCAATAGCACCGTATTTAGGTGATTTGAATACAGCTCTAACCTCGGCAATACCAACGATCTGCTGTTTGAATTCAGGCTTCAGCATACCGCTCATAGCTGATTTAACTTCATCAATCAAATCGTAAATTACGGAATAGTAACGAATTTCAACCTGATTGGTTTCTGCCAGTTTTTTAGCAGGAGCGTCCGCACGGACATTAAAGCCGAGAATAATAGCATTAGTATCTTCTCCTGTCATTGCCAGGTTAACGTCGTTTTCAGTAATACCACCAACACCTGATGAAATAATATTAACCTTAACCTCATCTGTAGAAAGCTTCATCAGTGAATCAACGATTGCTTCCTTTGAACCCTGTACATCGGTTTTAACAATAACAGAAAGAACCATTGTTTCTTTGGATTGTTCATCAAACAGTTTATCAAGAGTAACTTTCTTCTTAAGTTTAACCGCCTTGATTTTTTCCTGACGGAGCAACGCAACTTCACGGGCTCGCTTTTCATCTTTAACTGCAACAGCTTCGTCACCGGCCGCAGGAACACCTGACAGACCGATAATTTCCACCGGCATCGAAGGACCTGCTTCCTTGACATCCTTGCCTAATTCGTTGCGCATTGCTCTTATACGGCCGTATTCCATGCCGCAAAGAATATTATCACCCTGACGAAGGGTACCGGACTGTACAAGAACGGTAGCAACAGGACCGCGACCCTTATCCAGACGAGATTCAATTACTGTACCAACCGCATATCCTTCCTTTGGTGCTTTTAATTCAAGAACTTCAGCCTGCAGTAAAACAGCATCAAGCAGATCATCAATACCTGTACCTGCTTTGGCAGAAACTCTCACGAACTGTGTATCACCGCCCCATTCTTCAGATACAACACCTAATCTGCTGAGTTCAGATATAACTCTGTCTGGATCAGCCTCAGGCTTATCAATTTTGTTTATTGCAACCACAATAGGCACATTACCGGCTTTGGCATGCTGAATGGCTTCCTCTGTCTGAGGCATTACACCGTCATCGGCAGCAACAACCAGAATTACGATATCGGTTGTTTTAGCTCCGCGTGCTCTCATTGCGGTAAACGCGGCATGGCCGGGAGTATCAAGGAATGTAATTGAGCCTTTGTCAGTTTCTACATGATAAGCACCGATATGCTGTGTAATACCGCCGGCTTCTCCGGAGGCAACCTTTGTTTTTCTGATAAAATCCAGCAGGGATGTCTTACCGTGGTCAACATGACCCATGATGGTAACTACAGGAGGACGGGTAACCAAAGGAGCATTGGTCTTTGATTCATTCAAAACAGACTCTTCAAACTCATTTTCCTTCTTGATGATTACCTTATGTCCCATTTCCTCGGCCACAACCTGTGCAGTATCTTCTTCAAGATACTGATTGATGGTTGCCATTTCGCCAAGTTTCATAAGAACCTTGATTACTTCAACAGCCTTAACAGCCATCTTCTGAGCCAAATCACCGACTGTAATAGGACCTGATAAAACAATATCTCTTGAAACAGGTGCTACAGGCTTGTTAAAACCATGCTGATTCTGAATAGGAACATTCTTGCCGGCACCTTTATGGTGCTTATTAAGCTTGCCATTCTTACCCTGGCGTGCTGAACGATCTTCTCTTTCTTCCTCTTCACGGCCGTTCTTTCCCTTTTTCATTGAAGCCGCATTGCCACCACGACGACGGGATTTATTTTCCTCCTCGCGATCAAGTTCCTCCTCGGCTTCCTTTACGTATTTTGAAGACGATGTTTCATAAACGTCATCCAGGGAAGTTTCACGTTCCTTTTCTTCCTGTTCCCAGCGGGCGCTGTTCTCTTCTGCCAGTTTACGGGCAACTTCAGCTTCCGCTTCGGCTTTCAATCGTGCATTTTCTTCCTGAATCTTTGCCAGTTCACGTTCTTCAGCACGATTCTTTTCTTCAGCCTCTTTCTTCTTGCGACGCAGTTCCAATTCCTCGTCAGAAAGTTCTTTCTTCTGCTGTTTAGCTTCATTTTCTTTCTTGGCTTTAAGAGCCTGCTCGCGCTTGATGCGTTCTTTTTCAGCATTTTCCTTTCGAAGTTTTTCTGCTTCCAGTTTACGATTCTGTTCCTGAATGCGGGCTTCTTCCTGAGCCTTCATTAATGCAACTTCTTCAGGAGAAGGACCCTGCGGTTTAATAACGTGTTTTTTCCTTTTAAACACCTGTACTGATTGTCCTTCATTTATCAAGGTCTTATTGTCAGAATTATTCTTCTTATTACGATCACCTAATGATAACTTCATTGGTTTTTTTTCTTCTGTCATTTATTTTCCCTTTCCCTATAACTATTCATCAAACCAATGACAAGCAGTACGAGCTGCCAGAATAATCTTTCCGGCCTTTTCATTAGTCATGCCGCTAATATCCAATAGTTCATCAGTTGATAATTCTGCTAAATCGTCTTTAGTTTTTATATCTTTCTCAATTAAAGCGGAAGCAATTGCAACATCAACACCTTCAATTTCCAGCAGTTCCTTTGCCTCATTGTTGATGCTTTCCACTGCAGCCTTTGCACTTTCCTGCAGAGCCTGTGCAATTTCCTCATCGATACCGTCGATGGAAGTCAGTTCCGAAGAATCCACATATGCTATGGTATCGAGTGTTTCAAATCCTTCCTTAACGAGAACTTCTGCAAACTCTTCATCAATATTTAATTTTTCCATGAAAAGTTTTTCAATTTCAGCATTATGACCATTTAACTTTTGATCAAACTCCTCATTTGAATATACGTTGATATTCCATCCGGTCAATTTGCTTGCAAGTCTCACGTTAACTCCGCTCTTGCCGATTGCAAAAGGTTTATTCTCGGCAGTAACAGATAAATCCATTACGTGATCCTCCTCATTGATTGAAACCTTTTCAATCTTTGCAGGAGCCATGGCATTAAAAACAAACTTAACAGGATCAGCATCCCATTGAACAATATCAATATTCTCTCCGTTCAACTCTTCAAGAATGGCATTGATTCTTGTTTTGCGCATCCCTACACAGGCGCCTACAGCGTCAATTCTCTTATCCTTTGATATTACAGCCACCTTGGAGCGATTACCGGGATCTCTTGCAACAGCACGGATTTCTACAAATCCGTCATTTACCTCAGGAACTTCATTCTTAATTAATTCCACTAAAAATTCACTGGTGGTTCTGCTTACCGCCAATTGTCCGGTACGTTCATTAAATGGAAGCAAGACAGCTCTCACTCTTTGATTCATTGATAAGTTTTCATTCTTTAACCAGTTATCGCGGGTTAAAACAGCTTCGGCGTTCATACCGCGCTGACGGGCATTGCTTAAGTCCAGTGTTATCGAATCACGAGTTTTCTTCTTTACAGTACCAAACACCATGTGACCGACTTTATCCTTGAATGAGTTTACAACGCGTTCTCTTTCAGCATCTCTCAGTTTCTGAACAATTACATTCTTTGCAGTCTGTGCAGCAATTCTGTCAAAACCTGATTTTTTAGCTTTGGCTTCTTCCAGATCAATTTCCTCTTCCACATACTGACCGATTTCAATAGTTGGATCATCAAATCTGGCGGCAGACAAGGTAATTTCAACTAATGGCTTAGAAAGAGCTTTGTCATCAACGACAAGCCAGCGACGATACGCCTTGTAATCACATGACTTAGGATCGATATGAACTCTTACCAGAATATCACCCTTTTCAAGGAAGTTTTTTGTAGCTACTGCTAACGCAAACTCTAAAGCCTCAAATACTTTTTCTTTTGGTAAATCTTTTTCATTAGAAACAGACTCAACAACTCCAGCGATCTCTTTGCTATCCATTACTTTTCTTCCTTTTTGCTAAAATCATAATTTGGCACTAAACGAGCTTTCTTAATATTCGGATACATAATATCCAAAGATGTGTCATCATCTAATTTCACAGTCACAATATTATCAGCAACCGCAACAAGCAAACCTTTGAATTTTCTATGATTATCCATCGGCATATTTAATTCGATATCAATTTTTTCATTGATGTACTGTTTAAACTGCTCAATATTAAAAAACAACCTATCCAATCCTGGAGAAGAGACTTCTAAATCATATGCGTAGGAAATTAAATCTTCCACATCCAAAACGCTACTGATCTGACGGCTTACGTCTGAACAATCTTCAATTGAAACGCCGCCGTCTTTATCAATATAAACGGTAAGGAATGATTTTCTTCCTACATGTTTAAATTCTATTCCCCAAAGAATGTATCCCATACCTTCAATTGTCGGTTGAATCACATCCTTGATTTGATCTTTAATTACAGCCAAATTAACCTCATAGTTTTAAACAAATAAAAAAGGCTACGATCCGAATCGTGGCCTCCTCTCACCTTATTCGATTTGTCCTGATAAAACATTAATCCGTCTACATCAGGCGCTGCAAAAAGCTATCTCATTATTATATTTATAGCAACTGCAACTATTTTTACAATTATAGCATTTTTTTAGGTAATTTAAAGAAAAAACAAAAATGAAATTAAATGATAAAAATGCTCGCATTCCTGAAAAAGTGTGATATAATTCTTTTGTCGCTCGGTTGGTGGAATTGGTAGACACGTAGCCTTGAGGTGGCTATGCTTCGCGGCGTGAGGGTTCAAGTCCCTCATCGAGCACCATTTCTTTTAATACATTTTCAGATTGTATCTTTAAATTGAATCTTTTATTTAGAATAATCCTATGTAAATCAGGTGTTTGTTCTGAACTTTTGTCATCCTTGTTTTAAGTAAACGCAAATTGTGAACCAACCGTATTGTTATTCTGAAATCTACAATAATATTCGTTACTAAGTGATAGGTCACTAAACAATGATCTGCTGAACAACATTTATTATCGTTCAGTAAATTCATTTTTCATTTACTGCACGATCTTAAGCATTATAATTGCCATCTTCATTCAGATTAACCAGATATGAGATTGTTCCCTATCCGGCAATTCCACTGCACAGGATACTTATATACACTATGGTAGGGCTTATATAATTTATTTGCATGCTAATCAGAACTCTCCGGCTACGTAATCTATACCTCAAACCTCCAAATCCAAGATATATTCAAGTTATAAGAAAATATTCCAGATTACGAATTACGGATCTTCCCAAATCATTTAAATTCGATCTTATGTGGTTTACTGCATTACAGTAATATTTATTATCATCCGCGCTTGCAGTGTTAACCGTAACTATCTCCTGAAATGATTTTCACGATTGTTATTGCAGATAAGCCATTTGACATGCAATCCTATCAAAATCATTCATGATTATAGGCTTGGCTGTTATACGATGTTTTGAAATACATCTTTATCAAAAGATAAATTATTACAAATTGAAAATCAGGAAATCAAACACGATAAATCATTCATTAAAAATTAAGATCCATAAATAAAAGCATGACCTTAAAAAATCTCGTTCATGATATGAATGATTAGATTTACATTGAGAATGGTGCATGACATGGGACTCGAACCCATACACCTCGCGGCACAGCCACCTGAAGACTGCGTGTCTACCAATTCCACCAGTCATGCACACCTATTTTGAAATTTAACTGTGGTCATCAGATTTTCAAAAATCTCCCCAAACCACAGTTGTGTATTATAATGCAATTAAACATTACTTGGTAGTAAATATTTAAATTACTGTTTCTTTTGCCTTAAAAATAACCATTATTCTACTTGGCAGCTTCCTGAACTTGCTTTATCTGCTGTTCAGCATTGGCCTGAGCTTCTTCTGTCTTTTCTACAGCAGCTTTAACCTCGGATACTTTTTCTTCTGCAGCGGCTTTAACTTCTGTAGTTTTATCCTCTACGGCAGCCTTGGTTTCTTCAACCTTTTCTTCCGCAGCAACTTTAACTTCTGCAGCTTTATCCTCTACGGCAGCCTTGGTTTCTTCAACCTTTTCTTCCGCAGCAACTTTAACTTCTGCAGCTTTATCCTCTACGGCAGCCTTGGTTTCTTCAACCTTTTCTTCCGCAGCAGCTTTAACTTCTGCAGCTTTATCCTCTACGGCAGCCTTGGTTTCTTCAACCTTTTCTTCCGCAGCAGCTTTAATTTCTGCCACCTTATCCTCTACAGCAGCCTTGGTTTCTTCAACCTTTTCTTCTGCAGCAGCTTTAACTTCAGAAACCTTTTTATCTGCTGGAACCTGAAGAGAACTATCGTTGTTTACCTTATCGCTTGGAACTTCCATCTGCTCGGCAGCTTCCTGAAGATTTTCAAAATCAACTTTATCAGTATCTTTGTTCTGATGGGCATACATTGCAGATATTGCCAAACTGATAATAAAAAACAAAGTTGCCAATACAGCTGTAGAATGAGTTAAAAAGTTACCACTACCAACTGAACCGAATACAGTATTTGAAGCACCTGCACCAAAAGAAGCTCCCATGCTTGCACCTTTGCCGTGCTGAAGTAAAATGAAACCTATTAATGCAATCGCAACAATCAAATACAAACTTAATAAAACACCGTACATATTAAAACCTTATTAAATACTCTCCAAATAGGTAAAACCAACTTTAATTACCAAAATTCATCATAACGAAAGACAATTCCCAGCCATAATGCACAAATTAAAGCAATACATCAGCATATGTTCAAATTAAAAATCTTACCTATCATTTTGTGATAGGTAAGTTTAGTTTGAAAATCGTCTTCAGTCAAGCACTTGAACAAATTCGTTAAGAAACCGGAATCAACTCGATTTTTACAATCATACAGTCAGATAAAACTAAACTTTTTCTGCTATCATATTTGCAAGATTTGTCACCAAAGTTTTATCTGAACCCTCTACCATTACTCGAATTAATGGCTCGGTACCAGACTTTCTCAACAGAACTCTGCCGTTATCTCCTAACTGTCTTTCAGCTTCCTTAACTGCAGCCAAAACATTTTGATCATGCAGAGGATCCATTCCTTCCACAAATCTCTTGTTAACCAGAACCTGAGGCATCATTGATAAACCCTTTAAAGATTCATGCAATGTTTTTCCTGTCCTTACAAGCGCTTTCATAACCTGCAAAGCGGAAATAATTCCATCTCCTGTTGATGTATGCTCCAAACTTATGATATGACCAGAATTTTCTCCGCCAAGCCGCCAATTCTGTTCCTGAAGTTTTTCAAGCACATAGCGATCTCCGACAGATGCCCTTATAAACGGTATCGACAATCGTTTAAATGCCAGCTCCAAACCAAAATTTGACATGAGGGTGCCAACGATACCGCCATTTAATTTTTTAAATTCTTTCAGATATGTTGCAATAATATAAAGTACGCCGTCACCGTCAACAACGGTACCGTCAGAGTCTACGAACATCAGGCGATCGCCGTCACCATCAAACGCAATTCCCAGATCAGCCTTTTTATCCAGAACAGTGGCAACCAGTTTGTCAAGATGAGTTGAGCCTACTTTATCATTGATATTAATACCATCTGGTTCACATCCGATTTTTGCAACAATATCGGCACCAAGTTCACTGAACACGGCAGGAGCAATATGATGTGTTGCACCGTTGGCACAATCCAGAACAATTTTGTATTGTGATAAATCCTTATCAAACGGGAATGTACTTTTACAGAATTCTATGTAACGGCCGGCTGCATCATCTATTAATTCATAACTGCCCAATTTTTTAGACTCGGAAACCGACAAATCCTTGTCCAGAAGACTTTCAATTTCCAGTTCAACTTCATCAGGCAATTTAGTACCAAATGCGGAAAAGAATTTAATGCCGTTATCATAATAAGGGTTGTGAGATGCACTTATTACAACACCTGCATCACATCTGAAAGCCCGTGTTAAATACGCAATAGCAGGTGTAGGCATGGTTCCTACCAGTATAGACTTTATTCCTGCAGCGGACAGACCGGCAACCAATGCGGATTGAAGCATAAACCCTGAAATTCTTGTATCCTGACCGATTAGAACACGTCTTGAACTTTTTTTTGATAAAACTTTTCCTGCTGCAAATCCCAAGCGCAAAACGAACTCAGGTGTAATAGGAAAAGTACCTACAGCACCGCGAACACCATCGGTACCAAAATACTTTCTTTCCATAACTAACCTCTAGAACAATTTTTTGGTCTTACTATACTGATTGGCGTACAAATACACTTTAAGAGCTTCCGACATTTCCTTTACATCATGAACTCTTAAAATATTTGCACCTTTTTGAACCGCATACAAATGAGCGGCAACACTTCCTATTACGCGCTCATCAACATTTGCATTTATCAAATTACCTATCATGGATTTGCGGGACATTCCAACAAGCAATGGCAATCCAAAGGATAAAAATCTGTCTAACTGACCCAGTAACTTGTAATTCTGATCCAATGTTTTTCCAAAACCGAAACCAGGATCGATAATAATTCTATCCCGTGAAATACCTGCATTCAAACAAGTATCAATACGTTCAAACAAGAATGAAGAAATGTCGCCTATCAGATCGTCATAATGAGGATCATCCTGCATATTTTTAGGCTGTCCCTTCATGTGCATAAGACATACAGGGCAATTATATTTTGCAACAACGTCGACAGCATGATCGGCAGTCAGAGCCTTAATATCATTTATGATATGAGCACCGGCATCAAGCGCGGCTTTCATTACTGCAGCTTTGCAGGTGTCCACACTGATCCATACGTCAAGTTCATTTGAAATTTTTTCAATAAGCGGAATAACACGATCAAGTTCTTCCTGCTCGGAAACCTCATCAGCTCCCGGTCTCGTTGACTCTCCTCCAACATCTATAATGCTGGCACCGGACAAAACCAGCTGTTTAACCCGCTCGAAAGCAAGATCAAGTCTGTTGTACTGACCTCCGTCAGAAAATGAATCCGGGGTAACATTAACAATGCCCATAATTCTAGGTTGTGACAAATCCAGAACTTTTCCTTTATACTCTAATTTTTTTGCCTGCATAATCTGCTACCCTTTCATTTATTATTTTTTTTCCGAGTCATTATTCTGATCGGATTTGCTACTGTCTGTCTCTACCTCATCCCAACTGTCACCTTCCGATGATTTATTTGATTTTGAGTCAGAATTGCCGGAAGAAACATCAACCACGGTAACATCG